>Ga0315284_10011479_pt1 | contig 12630 bp, 23 predicted proteins | sample YL17G09_16_MG_FD_203696 | JGI IMG/M metagenome (GOLD analysis project Ga0315284, IMG submission 203696) | Sediment microbial communities from Yellowstone Lake, YNP, Wyoming, USA - YL17G09_16 | ecosystem: Environmental > Aquatic > Freshwater > Lake > Sediment | place: USA: Wyoming | collected... | reverse complement strand
ATCATTGGATTAATTGGGATGAGGAAGATGTCACTGATACGGTATTGTCCGTTTTGGGGCAAGTCAATGACAACCTTGCTGCCAAAGAAAAGAATTGTTACTTCGCCATAGTACCGTCCCAGCAAAATGGAATGGAATTAACATTCTTTGATGAAGCAGAAAAGAAGGAATAGGTGATTACATGACAACTCCAAAGGTAATTAATTCGTTCGCAGGAGACTATAGTTTCCTATCTAATTTCCACCCTGTTGATATATATTATGAAGGAATAATATATCCTTCGGTAGAACATGCTTTTCAGGCAGCAAAAACGAGTGACAACGCCATCCGCTTGAGGATAGCAAATATGTCAACACCTGGCGGTGCAAAGAGATTTGGTCATACCATCCAACTACGGACGGGATGGTGGGACCAGAGAGAAGCAATAATGTATAGATTGATACAGATAAAGTTCTCCAAGAAGGATTTAAGGCTTAAACTCCTTCAAACGGAGGAAGCCGAGCTGATAGAAGGCAATACTTGGGGAGATACCGTCTGGGGCTTTGATTTGAGGACGGGTAAAGGGGAGAATAAGCTCGGTAAACTCCTAATGAAAACGAGAGCAATGCTGCGGCATGAACTTAACCTTTAGATATCTCCTGAGGACTCGAATCCATGACTAAAGAATCGCATGGAATGGCTAAAAAAGGCTCCAAAACCTACCCTAAACACATGAAAAAAGGTAAGTATTTAACAGGCTTGAAATCGACAGGTGCGAACAAAAGTGGTTTATTCGATAGATTGCTATCGGAGATGGGCAATTGGGTAAAGATAACGAAAAAATCAGGCATGTTCGTTCGTGGCGTACTGATTGAAATAGATACCATCCATCGATGTGTATATCTTCACGCTCTCAGAGCAATAAAAGTCAAGTTCAAGCATATAAAGCATATACAGTATATAAGTGTAGCGATGCATCTTCCGAAGTTCTATAGAAAAAGACTCAGGAAGTTGGGAATTAATCTAAAACCGAAGGTAATCGCTAAAAAGAAAGGACAGATGAAGTTCGAAGGTGGTAAAACATGGCCGAAGAAATAAAGAAGTCTGATGATGTAGAAAGTAGAAGATGCAAGCACTGCGGAAAGCCTATAGTTCCGAAGAGCTATGGATGGGTCCACATTAAAGGACTGACGATAATGTGTGACATCCACGCAGAACCGGATGATGGAAAAACAGACTTCGCAACCCTTAAAAGAGTTAGTTGGGAGCAGATGATTGATAATAGATGTTATCTCTTTAAAAATGGAGGCTACTGGGCAATTGCGCAGTTTAAAGAAGAGACTGAAACTTTAGGTGCCGACGATATGGACTACAATCAGGAGTATATAGATAACGGAATACTCTACGAACTCCCTGAGGAGTGATTTAATGCCGGACAAACCTATAGAACCTAGAGAACGTAAAAGAGTAACTCAGGGACCAATCTACAAGGAGACACTTTCCGAGAATTGTGGAAGTCTATTCATAACAATAGGTAGCGACCAGGAAGGAATTTGTGAAATATTCGTCGTCAAAGGAAAAAGCGGTGGCTGTGTCGGTGCTTTTGCCGAGGCCGTCGGGCGATTGGCATCAGTAGCCCTTGCATCTGGAGTATCCCCAGAGTATATCGTCAAGCAACTAAGAGGAATACGCTGTCCTCACCCTAAGTTGTCGGGCGATGGAACAATACTTTCTTGTCCTGATGCTATAGCTAAGACCCTCGATAGATTCTTAAAGAGAAATGAACTACCAGAGGAGGCTATAATGAATGCGGTTGCCAAGGCCAATTCTCCTACAGAGAAGAAGGAAGAGTCGGCCATAAAGTTTGGAGAGAAGCCGGACTGCCCCGAATGTGGAACTATGTTGATAAAGGAATCGGGATGTCTGATATGTAAATCTTGTGGATGGAGCAAGTGTGGATAGGAGGGATGCAGGATGAAAATACAATGCCAAATAAGCAATCCGTCTCTAAAGACAGCGGGACCGATGTACTTGAAGATGAAGAGGGCCGTCAAGAAGAAAGCAAAACGACTGCACATGCCTCTTTCCAAGTACCTTGGGATAACTCATGAAGGTACAGGTAAGAAGGAGAAGCTCGTTATGCCGTTCCTTTATGACTTCACCAAGCTCTACCTGGGAGCCTCGGTAAACGGCGGGTACAAGATACAATTCCCAACAGGTATCAATGTCTTTGCCTTGGTTTATCTGGTAAGGAAAAATATGATAGGGTACTCCGAAAAGCATGGCTGGACGATAGTTGCCTATGCCAAGGATTCCGAGAAGCCTGCAAACTACAAATACCTGACCTGGAATAATTTTGTCAAGGACAATTTCCCCAGGGTGACCGATGAAGAGTTAAGCATGATGTACAGAGGAACGGTCGCCGATAGCGTCAAGTATAGGATGATAAAACAATATACTGGTGGTAAGGGATGGTGCCAAACCGGAGTATATCCCGACTCTAATATATCCTTCGTACAGTGTTACGATAAGGACAAAAAGGTGGTGTTTTGGGAAGACCTGCATGTGCTAATAAAAATCGCTAATATTATAAAGCTGAAGAAAAAGATAGTATCTTATACTAAGAAACTGAAGATGCCAAAACAATTTAGGGTAAAGGCTGCTAAGGATATGTCGGATGCGGAGCTCTATCAGTACCTCTACTCACGCAAGAAGGAATATATCAAGAAGCTACCAAGAGAACCCGCTGGCGGTTGGAAGCTATTATTCTTGACCAGAGATATGTTCATGGAAGGAAAAAAGCGGGGAATGATTAAAAAATATCCTAAATTCGGTTGGGCGCTGATAGAGTAGTTTTATCCTTTTTTCTTCTGTCTATATTTTGTACCATGTAGTAAGGTATATATACTCATATAGTGTTATTAAAAGTAAAGACCGGACGAAGTAGGGAGGTTTAGTATGTCTTATAGAAAAGAAATAATAAGGATGCAGAAGAGGTTTCATCCCCTATCCTTGGCCGCCGAGGATTTGGGAGAGGCCTGTGCCGGTGCTTTGGGAAAGCCACCGATGAGCGAGAAGAAACTGAAAGAACAATATAAGGATATCCGTAAGCTGGCGAAGAAAGTTGCCCGTAATGGTAGGTCTTTCGCCAACCAGCTCGTTCTAATCGGGTATTCCCTTTGAACACAGGTGTTGAAGTTTTTTTATTCTTATATATTACAATATATAGACAACATTTCTATCATCAGGAGATTGTATCACATGCCAAGAACAAAGAAAAACAAACAGACGGTGCGGGAGCAAGACCTACCCTGCGAGGTTCCAAAGTGCAAGAATATAATGGGGCCTGACGGATTCGTTGTATTCCACAAGAGGGTTTGTGGCTCTTGCTGGGCCAAAGATGGCAAGAAAGGCTTCTCCCTGAGGAAGATTTTCAACATAAAGCACGACAAAACAATGGGAGGAGACATTCTTCTGGATGACCGATGCAAGTTTTGCATGGACCCGAATAAAAATGGAAGGCATCCTGAGGAGCTTCCAAAAGGCCACAAGCGAACTCCCATATACAAGGTCGTAGAACAGAAGGTGATTTAGATGGAAAAACCAACATTTGTAGAAGAGGGGGACACAGACAAGGCGAACCGGATAGACTTAAGCATCTACCGGCTGGAGCGATTCTCCGACACCAAGAACGCTTGGATATTCGTCAAGCGGAGAACTCCTGTAAAGCTCCAACTTGATGATAAATCGAACTTCATGGAGACAGACCGAGTTGACATGGCAAACGAGGTTGATATGACCATCTACAGGTTCGAATGCTTTAGCGAGACAAGAGGAACCTGGATGTTCGTTAAGAGAAGGGTTATCTAAAACAGGAGGGAAAGAAAAATGAATAGAGGACTGATGTCAATGAGTAGGGCGTTGATGGCAAGTAATGGAATAACACGTCCACCTGTAGAATTAGATGATTGGGCATACACTACCAAAAAGATGGCCAGACGGTGTGAACGCTGTGATGGGTTTGTTGAACTTGGGCAACCATTATGCTCTACCTGTCAGCTAATCCACAGGAAACCGCAACCTGTCAAGGAACTTTAAAATTCGAACTTTATTTCTGTCTTACGGTGAGAGTCCGTAACCGATGAGCATAAGCGAAACAGAAGAGGGATAATATGTTCTATTGCGACGAGTGCGGGAAGAAGAAGGGCTGGCCTATAGGGACTCCGTTAAAGTCGAAGGGACGGTGCAAGATATGCCATCAGAAGGCTATTTGCAACGACGTTCCTTCGGGACAGTTACCTTATCCAAAGGATATGGCTCTCCCACAGGTCGAGGAAGATGACCTTCAACCACTTGATGATTTCGGTGACATCTGCATTTGCGGCCACATAAGAGGAGACCATGCAACCACAGGAGAATGCGAAGAATGTTCATGCAACGATTTCACGGAGAAAGAAGTTGAGGCAGAAGAACTCTTTTGTATTTGCGGTCACTCAAAGAAAGACCATGATGCTCATGCAGGAACTCCTTCTTTAGTATGCCGACATTGCATCTGCGAAGGCTTCACGGATAGAATTTCCAAACCTGTGGAAAAAATCCAATATAATGCAAGGAGAAAAACACCTCAACTGAGGGGAGAATCCGAGGTTGAGACCGTAATAGAATCGGTCGGAGCCTTAAGTAAGTACCTGTTGTCGGAATCCGGTATTGATTCCAATACACCTATTCTTACAGCCGTGTCTCCAAGAGGCGAGAGGTTTGGTATGAAAGTCGTTCACAGGACCATACCAAACCCCGACAAGAAGCTCGGGCCGATAGAAATGATAGTTTTCTTTCCACCAGATAAAGGCGAAACTTCCGGGGATTTGAAGGCCAGGGTGAGAAAGTGAGTGAACTCGACAGGTATATAACAAATATGCAAAGGATAAGAAAGCATCCTCCAGTGGGAACAATCGTTACCCAAATAGATATCCAAGAAATAGCCGAAGCCTTGGAATTTCTTCTTAAACAGAAGAGGTGATTTCATTGGGAAATGAAATAATAATTCGATGTTCTGAAGGTCATATTATAGGATTTGATAAAGTCGTACAAAGTCCTGTTCAAATAAGAGGCAAATGCAACGGAACTAAACCAATGTTGGACTGTATGAAGTGCAATCTTCTCGACGTGATAATAGGGGAAATAAAACCAAAACAGGGGTGATTAAGTTGGGACATGGACATCATGGAAGCGGAAAGAGGCGACAGTGGAAGAGAAAAGGACTTGAAAAGCGGGGCCGACCGAAGAAGGGTGGAAAGACAGTCGCCAACAAGTAGACCGGAGATGATAACATGCCATGTGCCTGCTGTGGGAAGAAAACCGACGAAACGGAAGAGAACGGAATATGCAGAGATTGCATATCGGACGGTGGAGCTCTCGGCAGGCACTGTTCTAAATTTCCTCACGGTCCACTACAAGCTACAGAATATACCGTGAGATGTCCGTACTGTCGATTTCAAATGAATATAGATAAGTCCAAGGATAAGTTCCCAAAGACAGCAAAATGTTTCCTATGTAATAAGAGGTTCAGACTATGATACAGATAAAGATGACCCCGTTAGAAGAGGTTAAAGACGGGAAGTTCTACTGGTTGAGAAAAAAGGGAATGAGTTCTTGGACTCCTGGCATAAGAGAACATCCCTATGGCAAAACCCACGTTTGGAAACTAACTGATGATTATATTTTTGACGAGGATGAAGAATTTATCAGGAGTTGGGAAATAGGCCCGAGAATCTATGAACCTGATGAGATGAATCTTGCTCACGAAATAGAGACAAAAAGTGAGCTAACAGGAAATATGTTATATCCCTCAATCGAAGATGCAATCACCCAGATGCAAACCGATAAATCTATCAAGACCCTAACAATCGCTGTCTCTACAACTCTAAAGGAAACATTAACACTGGTTAGACACTCAAACGGGGAACTTGTTCTTGAAATGGTAGGTACGAGGCAGGTGAAATTATGAGGATATGTGTTATGTGCAAGAAAGAGATAACAGACGAAAATCCGGCCAAGGACTCCCGAGATGTGCATCAAGAGTGCATGAAAAAGGTGTATGCAGGAAAGGAAGATGGTGTCCAATTTCAAATTGACGACACTTCAATTTGCTTTCACTGCGGCGAAGAAATAGTGTGCATACGCATAGAGTCCGATATGGAACTTGCAGACCCATCGGATGATGATAGCGAGGACACTCCAAATTCTGTACCCTACAACGATAGGTACATAGAGACCTGGGGTGCATACTTTAGGCACACCGAAAAAGCCTCGGGAACATGTGCTGAGGAAAAGACCGGAGCGTATCCCATAAATTCCGATAACTGAGGTGGAATAATGCCGGACGACAACTATTGCCAACAGTGTAAGGCAGAAGCCGAGGCGCATGGCGACACCGTAAGGTGTGACCTCTGTCCAAGGCCAAAAGAGATTGCGAGCAATCCAATGGATTCCAACGACCGTCTGGAAGAACAAGAGTTAGAAAAGGACTCTTGGTCCTGAAGGTGATTATAATGACTCCCGACGAAAAGAATAGTTTAACAGAACGCTACGATTGGGCCATCGCCCTATTCTTCAAAGGAGGTACCCACTGGGAGAGCGGCCGCAAGTTCGGTCACATCTGGGTAGCAAAACATAATTGTTCCGAAGGAACTTTTGAAACCCTGACGGTAGAACCGCCCGAAGGCGGGCAATACGAAATAGCAGTTAGGATAAAAGATAAAGATAGGGACTCTTGTGGCAAATGCTTTATCTACAGGGGTTATAAGGCCGGAGAAGGATTCCTTAGAGGAGTAAATACTGGAGGACATTAAAATGGTGAATGAAGCAATACCGAAGGAGTGTCAGGATTGTATATGCGCTATGGTCTGTTCAATTGATTACATACCAAAAAGCAAAGAATGTATTCAGTTCAAGAAGAAATACGAAGAGGAAAAGGACTGATGAAAAATGCACAACAAAACCCTACTTCCCTCGCTAAACACACCAGGACGAAAGAGGCAAGATGAAGAACCCTGGACATATACAACCACTAAGATGAACCAAAGATGTGCACGCTGCGATAGCTTCGTTGACAAAGGCGAAGAATTGTGCCATATATGCAGAAGAATCAAAAAGGAGGGTAAGTAATAATATTTTGTGATAGACTCCTGATGAAATTAATTAAATTACTATTTTAGTAGACAGGATTTATTGTAGGTGATGTAGCAACCTTTATATACCACTACATGGTTACTATAACATAGTACTCAATGTGAGAGTACGATAAAGACGCAAAAAGAAAGATAGGAGACTGGTAACATGAAGAAGGGACACGGCAAGAAAGAGGAAGAGCTGGAGACCAAGAAGGGCAAGAAGACCGAGAAGACCGCCAAGCAGGCAAAGCTTGCGAAGCCCACCAAGGGCAAGCAGGCCAAGGTGCACAAGCACCCGAAGGGCACAAAGGCACTCGGCGAACTTCTGGAGGAGCAGAAGGAGGAACTCGCCAATCTTCTGAAGAAGCAGAAGAAGGACCTAGCGGCTCTCTACAAGAAGCACCCCAAGCTGAAGAAAGTGAAGGTGGTCGAGGAAGAGCCGGACGAGGACGCTGACGAGCCCGAAGAGGAGTGAAACCACCAACAGGTCTAAGCAAAGGTGGGAAGCTCCCTTCCCACCTGTTTTTATTTATATAATACAATAATAGAGGGTCAAAAATGACAACAGCGGGCAAGTGGGTTCCAATCAAGAGGCTCAGGACAAAAGCCCACTCCAATGGCTATGCCCCAGTACGAATTTACTATTTCAAATTCAAGCTCAAGAACGGCGAGACTGTATCCTTCACAAGCGATGGATGTATAAGGTGCATGTACCTAAAAAGGCCGGAGTCCTGTGTGAAAAACATAACATCGCTATTCGTCCCTCAAGAGGCATGGTTCAGGATGGGCATAACCAACGGAAGAAGGAATTGTGCTGTTAATCCCAAAAAGAAAATAAAACCGACTAAGTGGATACCTGTCAAAGAGAGATATGCCACAAAGAAGCCCCCGGCGACGAGGGAAGCTCTTGTCCTGTGGGAAGGATTAAAGCAATACGCCGGTAATCAAACAGAAAACGGAAACTACGAGATAACCCGCTTCATCGATAATACGGATATGTTCAGGAAGGCATTACACTTCGGGGTCATAATAAAAGATGACAACAGTGGCAAATGGGCTCTCGTCAAACCCGAAGGTGGAAAAGACAGCGATAGTGAAAAGAAGCCCAAGAAGAAGGAGAAAAAGTTCTCACTGTAATGGAGGAAATATCATGGAAAAGAAGATATCAAAACGGAAGCTGAGGGTACGCTACTGGAAGAAGATAATTGGAATCCAGAACGGGCAACATAAGGCGGAGATAATCAAAGCCCTGAAGAAAAAGAATACCAAAAGCTCCAAGAAACTGATTGAAAAGATGGAGAAAGATAGCACAACAGACTTCAAACTTCCTTTCATCAAAAAGGGAGATAAGAGATATCAGATAATAATGGAACTCGCCCGGATGCCCCCGAAGGAAATCATACAAACAGCATCCGAATACTACCGTAAATATACCAAGATAGCGGAACTACTCCAATGGTACAATAAGGGTACAGCAAAAGAAGTCAAACGAAAAGAGGGGCGAAAGTACATAACAGTAGTCGAAGGATATCCGAAGCATTCGCCTTTCGTGGCACACCTGATAAGACATCAGCTCATTAATCACGAAAGAGGGATGATAAAGCTCACGACAGCGAAGGAGTGAAGGGGCAAGAGGTAAAAAGGAAAACAGGTTGAAGGAGGAAAAGGACATGGCTGAGGCAAAATATATGGGATTGAGTGTGCCCTACTGTCCCAACTGCGGCGGTAGGCAAAACGTGTCGAGTCCAGATGACGGAGCGACATTGACCGACGGACCGACATTGACCGTGAACGAAGTCCTGGGGTTCTACAAGAACCGGGTGGACCGTATAAAAACCCACACCTTCCCCGAGGACAGACAAATCGGTGTGAAGGAGATAACGGTGGTCAAGAAGTTCAAGGTTCCCCTGAAGGGCAAACCACGAAAGGGCGGGAACATCAAGCGGAAGCACTGGACCAAGCCGATAATGGAGACCGTCCAGAAGACCACCGCAAAGTGCGGCCTGTGCGGGCACGAACTCGGTCCGAAGACCCTGCTCAAGAAGTTCGGGGCAACCATGAACGACGAAGGACAGCTTGCCATAAGCACCGAGGCCGAGGAAGGAGTCAAAGCTCTATTCCCCGATGCCGAACCTGCGACCGCAGAAGCCGAGAAGCCGCCGAAGCCGGAGGGCAAGTAAGCCTGTTTACCTAATACCTTTTGCCCCAAGGTATTTCACGATAAACATGGTAGAAAAGGAGGACAGGACTATGAAGGAGAAGAAGTTGAAACACCACAAGAAGATAAAGGCAGAGCCGGTGGCCGCTGTGTCCCCGGTAGAGGTAGGAAAGGCGACCAAGACGAACGACCTGGGCGAGTGCCTCCGCATCATTCATGATATGGGGGCTGATGGAGTAAAAAAGCTCAAGCACTCCTACATGAAGCTCTTCTGCTTGCAGGCGAGGAACAAGATAGAAGAGTTCCCCGACGCCGAGAAGGCTGTTCAAATGGACATGAGCTTCATCAAGCTCATCGTCGAGCTGCAGCCGAGCCTCAACGAGGCCAAGGGAATCGCCTCCGCCGCCCAGATTTACGGCCATGCGAGGTCGCTGGATGCCGCACTCGGTCGAATCAACAAGATAGAAGACCCCGGCAAGGCGCTGGAGCAAATAACGGCCATAATGAAAGCCAACGCCAACCTCGATACCCAGGAGAAGAAGGTCTGAACGCAAGGATTTGAGGCGACAGGGTAAACGATTGGGATGGCCCTTAGTCAAACATTCGACTTCAGCCATAATTCCCCCTTAATCTCAATCGGCCCGAATGTTACCTCAAGTCCACAAACAGGAGGTCTAAGTATGGGTGGAGTCAAAGCAGAGTTCGACAAGTCCCATTGGGAGTCTCTTCCTGAGCTCAAGCGGGTGGAGATGCTCAAGGAATGGGTGCTCATAGAGGTTGACCACAGAAGGGTCCGAGGCGTTGTCTTGTCTAAACAGACCATTGAAAAGCTCGACCCCAAGACAAAGGAAGAGCTGCTTAAGAGGAATATCAAGGTCTTCATCCTGGGGGACAAGACCATCGGCGACCAAGACCTCTACGAGGCTCCTGTAGAAAAGAAGAAAGTGTCATCGGCAACGGTGATACCGCCTCAGGAGATGGCAACAAGGCTCAAGAAGGAACTCAGGGAGATAAGAAAAGAGGACTACGACTCCTTGAATCCGGTCCAAAAAGCGGCCAATCCTTCTTTCACACTGTTCCTCTATCTTTTCAAGGGGACCGAGGAGTTCATACCTGAGAGCAAGAAGATAATAGACGCTTATCTTGCCGAAGTCCATAGGCAGGAAGCAGCAATGGCAAGGCGGAGAGAGACACCACCGCTCAATCAGGTGCTCGCTTCCGTCTTGGGAAAAAAAGTGGGAAAGGGAGCAGCGTAGTATAGGATGGGCTATCTTCGCCCATCCTTTTTTATATTTCACTTTCACAGGTTTAATGTAAATGGGTGATAGAAATGAACAAGTATATGGCAGTAGGAATAGCATTGGGACTCGTCGTTGGCCTATTTGTTACAACAGCGGCCCCAAAAGCAGAGGCGGCAACGGAACAAAACTTCCTGACTGTAGGAATTAACTATACCGTATCATCGGCAAGCCAGGTCTCTAGCCACGTGAGGGTATCCAACTCGGACATGGTGACCGTCAATTTCGTGTCTCCAGACACACTCAATAGCGGAGACGTAGAAGTGAATCTTTTCATTGGTAGCCCTGCATTAAATTACACCGGCACCCAATATGTGTCAATCCGTGGAGGAAATGTTCGTCAGGGGGCGAATGCTATATACATATATGGCTACTCCTGGCAATACCAGCAATATCTAAAATCAAAAGGAACCTCATCTTGGATAACAGCATGTTCCGATGATATCCTTTATTTATGGATAGATAATTCAGCGACCGTAAATGTTGTTTTCAACGTTACGGTAACTCATAACCTGCTGGATATAAAAGAGATAAACGATAAGCTCAATACCCTCAATTCGACCATTGCTACCCTGAACGCTACGATAAGGGCATTAAACGATACTATCAACGGCACTATCAACAATCTGAATGAGACCCTTATGAACTATATCTATACACTACAAGAAAGGATATATTATCTACAGGCCGACATAATAAACCTTAGCGTATGGGAAAGCTCCGACTTTTCGAGCCTACAGAGCAAAATAACCGCCTTGAACGACACACTACAACGATATAATAGCCTCCTGCAACTAATGGAACTAAACTACACTACGCTGCAAACACTAATGTCGTCAAACGATAGCTACCTGATGTCGATAATATCATCAAACTACACTTCCCTGAGAGAGATGATACTATTGGACTATTACCTCCTGGGCCTTGAGGTTGACAATATAACCAAACAACTTCAAAACATGAACGTCAGCGTAGAGAACATTACCAACCTAACAACTATAATTCAGGGCGACAAATACAACGACACTCCGGTCTGGGAAGAAATATCTCGAATAAAGGCCGCACCTGCCGTCATAATCAACAATACGACGGTAGTTAATCCTATTACAAACACAACTGTCTATAAGAACGAAACCAAACTTCAACAACCTGATGGTAGTAGTGCCCTAATAGGTGCTACGGCTGGCGTCATAGCCGGAGTAGTAACGGGCGGTGCTGCGGTAGCGGTTTACGACCGTCGAATGCGTAAAAGGTTCGGCGGCCTAACGGCTTAGTCCTGTAATTTTATTTTTTTTATTTTATAATTCTCTCCTGTTCCTATGGAAGCGGAAGCTTTATATGCTCCTCAGTCTATATGTATTATAGCCAACGGGATGTTGGCACAGGTGATAAAACATGGCGAAGGACAAGGCAAAGGTAAAGGCAGAAGACAATGGCGATATAGCTGATAGATATGAAAAGGACGCAAGGGAGGAGCTACTAAAACTCCTGAAGAAAAAAGAGGGCCAAGAATGCCACAATCCGGGAAGGGAAGAAGCTAAGCCTCTGGAGGAAAAGATACACCGGCTATACAAGAAGCTCGCTTGCCAGAAGTGCAAGATAAAGGATTGCGTCAACCATCCAAAAACCAACTATCCTGATGGGATGAAAAAGTTGACGGACGAGCAACGGGAAGACCTATATGGTCAAGATGGAGCACCATATCTCTGCCTCGTCGGACCCTTCATAGACATAAAGCTGGATGGAATGGATACGGCAAGCTACTACGACCAACTGATGGACTACATCCACGATATGAAGGAAGATAAAAAGGATAAGAAACCATCAGCCACACTAAAGCATCTAAAGGCGGTTCGAGAGCTATTAAAGGACTCTGCCGACTATCAATCCGGGGAAATGGTTACCCTGAGGCCATTAATAAAGGCTGTAAAGTTCCTACTAAGCAAAAGGTTAGCCAAAAGGTAAGCCATCCGGCGTTTTTTCTTTTTCTCCTGTTTTCTTATTTTTATTCATTTATATCCTG
>Ga0315284_10011478_pt1 | contig 12630 bp, 12 predicted proteins | sample YL17G09_16_MG_FD_203696 | JGI IMG/M metagenome (GOLD analysis project Ga0315284, IMG submission 203696) | Sediment microbial communities from Yellowstone Lake, YNP, Wyoming, USA - YL17G09_16 | ecosystem: Environmental > Aquatic > Freshwater > Lake > Sediment | place: USA: Wyoming | collected... | reverse complement strand
GAGGCCTTTGCCTGGCTTCGCGCATCGCGCGGCATTGGAACGAAGACGGCGGCCATCGTCCTCCTGTTCTCGTTCGGACGCGCCTTCTTCCCCGTGGATACCCACATCGGCCGCGTGCTCCGTCGCCTAGGCCTGATCCCCGCCGCCGGAGACGCCTTCCGCCAGGCAAACGAAGCTCTTCCTCACGATGCCGAGCTGTTGCTCGACCTTCATCTGCTCCTCATCGATCTGGGGCGTTCGCTGTGCCACCCGCGCCGGCCCGCCTGCTCTTCCTGTCCGATTCTCACCCGGTGCGAGCACGGGCGCACCGTGACGGTGGAAGCATGAGCCAGACAACGCGCGACGAACGAACCGTGCCCGATCTCGTGAAGGAACTCGGAGAGGCGTTGCGGGCGGTGGACTGGAAGATGGCCGTCGCCGAATCGTGCACGGGGGGAGGCCTCGGCGCGGCGATCACGGATCAACCCGGCGGCTCCATGTTCTTCCTCGGCGGCGTGGTGGCTTACGACAACCGCCTCAAACACACCCTCCTGGGAGTAACCGAGGAGACTCTGGCCGAATTCGGCGCCGTCAGCCTGCACGTTGCCGAACGAATGGCGGCGGGATGCCGCCTGCGCCTCGACGCCGACGTGGCGGTCTCGATCACCGGCATCGCCGGACCTGGTGGAGGAAGCGCGGACAGGCCCGTTGGGCTCGTGTTCATCGGCGTATCCACGGCCGCTGCCACCGCCGCACAGCGATTCGTCTTCTCGGGAGACCGGGCCGATGTGCGCCGGCAGGCTATCCAAGCCGCCCTGCACCTCACTCTCGACGCCGTTCGGCACCTTGATGGCGCCGGGCGCAGCCGCTAGACTGCGCCCATGGAGCGCTCTGTGCGGAGCACGCTGAATTTCGTCGGCTCCGTCCTTGCGGGAGCCGCCAGCCTCAGTCTCGTCCTGTACTTCGTCGGCTGGCGCGAGACGTTTGCGGCGATGCGAGCTCTCGACGCGGTCGGCATCCTCGGGGTCCTCGGAGTCGTCGTTCTGACCGTTGCGGCGTGGGTGCTCGGCTGGGGCGTCATCCTGCGCGCGTACGGCGTAAAGATTCCCCTCGGCCGGATGATCGGCGCCCGGCTGAGCTGTTTCGCCGTTTCCTACCTGACGCCAACTCTCTACTTCGGCGGCGAGCCGTTCCGCGGCCTTCTCGTCGCCGACAAAACCGGGGCGCCGGCAACGCGCGTGTTCGCCACGATCATCGTGGAGAGGTTCCTGCTCGGGATGAGCATGACGCTGTTCATCCTCGTCGGGGGGTTCTACGCCATCGTGTCGCCGGACATCGCGGCGGGAGAGAAGCGCCTCCTCATCGGCGGCCTCGGCTTCATCACGTTCTGGGTTCTCGTCGGCCTTGTGAACTTCGCCTGGAACCTGAAGTGGGTGAGCCGTGGCATTCGCTGGCTTGGCCGCATCGTGCCTCGATGGCACGACCGCTTCTCGCGCGCTGCGGCGAAGGTGTCGGAGACCGAGGACGAAGTCAGCTACGCTTTCACGCGCCACTGGAAGGCGACGCTCGTCGTCTTCCTGATCCAAGTGGCCGCTACGCTACTCACCTATCTTCGGCCGCAGGTGTTCTTCGGCGCCGCGCTCGGCCTGCGGTTCTCGTTCCCGCAGCTCTCTTTGGTCTTTTGCCTCTACATCCTGCTCGGCTTCTTCCTGTGGATCACACCCGGAGGGCTCGGAACGAGCGAGGCCGGAGCGATCGGCATTTTCCGACTCGTCGCCCCCTCGATCACGACGGGACAGGCCGTGGCGTACTCGCTCATCTTCAAGTTCGCGGAGGCCATCTTCGTGGTCATCGGCGTCTGGTACCTGATGCAGCGCGGCCTCTCCTTCTTCGGCAGGAAGGCGGCCGCGTCGCACGCGTCCGGAGGCGCGTCCCAGAATGTCGAGAGCGATCGCAGGAGCTAGGGGATTGGCGAGAATCGATTCGACGCAAGGTGCGCCGCACCGAGCAGCCCGAGAAGGCCGCCCATCAGCACGCCGAGGAGGAGAGACACGACGGCCACGCCGGTGAGTCGCGTGACGTCGAGCACGGGCTCGACGCCCGACGCCGCCATGCTGTAGAGCACAAGCCCGACGACGACCAGCGCCCCGGCAAGAAGCCCCATCAACAGCCCGGCCACTTCGACGGCCGCAAGGATTCGCCACTCCGAGACTCCGGACCGTCGCATCAGTCGAATCTCGTGGCGAAACGCGTAGAGAAGTGCACGGAAGCCCTCGCGCGCCAGCACGAGGGCCAAGAGGGCGCACACACCCAAACCGCAAAGCAAGCCGATCCGACCGCTTTCGGACAGCGCGATCCTGCCAACTCCACCCACGGGGCCTGTCTCCACGCTCGCGATCCCTTCCATGGACTTGAGTGCGGCCGTCAGACTGGAAACCGCCGTTGCGGAACGCGCGATCAGTGTGAAGCATCCGCCGGTTCGGTCCGACGTGACCTGCTCGGGAAGGCTGAATCGCACGCTCAGAACGTCGGCGCGCTCCTGGAGACGAACGAAGGCGCTGTTGACGGCCGCGGGAGAGAGCCGCGGGGAGACGTAGGCACGAATCTCGTTCGACGCGATTCCGCCGGGTTGCAGAGCCGATGCAGGCGGGAGAAGGAAGAGGGATACGAACGACGCGAGGAACAGGAAGAGTGACAGGAAAGCGAAGGAGAGCAGGACCGCGCTTCGCACTCGGATCGCCCCGAGGAGTTCGCGCTCAAGGTAGAGGAAAGCGTTCACGATAGAGTCACCCTCCCGTCGACCAGCGAGAAGACCCTGTCCGGCTGCCCGGACCGAGGAATCGGTCCCCGAGTTGCCACCACGAGGGTCGAGCGACGGTCGTGGATCTTCGCGAGAAGCGATCCCACGCTCTCCTGCTCGTCGGGGTCGAGCCCGTCGAACGGCTCATCAAGGAGAAGGAGAAGCGGCGAGTCGCAGAGGGCGAGCGCCAACCCGAGCCGAACGCGCTCTACGGGAGGCAGGTCCTCGGCGTAGGTCGCTCGTTCTCGGATCAGGCCCACCGTTTCCAAGGCGAGGAGGGCCTTTTCCTCCGCGTCGTCCCGCTCGTTGCCAAGCACGCGGAGCTTAAACAGGAGGTTATCGAAGACCGTTCTTGGAAGAGGGACGAACCCCTGCGGCAGAAACCCGATTCGGCGCCGCAGTTCAAGCGCCCTGTTCCGACCCAGCCGCGCCACGTTCCGCCCATGGACGAGGATCTGGCCGCGCTGTGGCGGGACGAGAGCGCCGAGGAGCCCGAGAAGAAGCGTTTTTCCCGTGGACGCGGCCCCGAGAAGAACCACGTACTCCCCACGATCGACGTGAAGGTGGATGTCCTCGAGAACCTTGATCCCATCTTCCGTGGAGAAGTGGAGTTCGGAGACCTGAATCATTTCGCCCTCCTTGCCACGGCGAACCGCTCGCGCCCGGAGAGGTCCGTCTCGATCGCCACGTCCTCCAAGCCGGCGTCGATGAGCAGACGCCGCACGCGATCGCCCTGCCCGTGACCGATCTCAAGGAGAATGCGCCCGCCCGCCTCGAGATGGTCGCCGGCCCCTGCGACGAGAAGGCGGATCTGTTCGACTCCGTCCGTCCCTCCGTCAAGCGCGACGCGGGGCTCGTGATCGCGGACTTCGGCCGCGAGGCTCTCGATCGTCTCCGTTTCGACGTACGGCGGGTTGGACACGATGAGATCGAAGGTCCCGCTGACGTTCTGGAACCAATCGCTCTCGAGGAACGCGACGCGGTCGGCCACTCCGTTCAGTAGAGCGTTCTCGCGCGCAAGAGCGAGGGCGTCCGACGAGATATCGGCCGCAGTGACGGATGCGAGAGGGAGGTACCGCGCCAGGCATACGGCAATCACGCCGCTGCCGGTGCCGAGGTCGAGGCAGCGAGCCGCCTGGTCGCGCGCGACGAGGCGCAGCGTCCGATCGAGCAGCTCCTCGGTCTCCCCGCGGGGAATCAGGGCGTCGCGGCGCACTTTGAACCGGAGGCCGAAGAACGTCACCTCGCCGATCAAGTGCTGTAGCGGGGTCCCGGCGCGCCGCTCTTGGATGAACGCCCGGAACTTCGTGCGCTCGTCGACCGTCAGCGGCTTGTCAGGAGACAGGTACAGGTGGAGCCGTTCCACTTCGAGGGCGTACGCAAGGAGAATCTCCGCCTCGAGACGAGGTTGGACAATCCCGGCATCCTCGAAGTATCCGCGAGTCCAGTTCAACACCTCACGGATGGTCCATTCGGCAGACAGCGTACTCCCCCCCCCACGTGGCGTCCTCGCCCGGCGCTCTGGCCCAATACAATAGCGAAAGCTTGTAGGCAATTCAAGCAATGCATATACTCTACGCACTTACCGAGATCGAGGGTGGCGAAGTCCGCCTCCATCTTCAAGGTGATGCCATGACCGTTCGCGTTCTCTTCGTGCTTGGGTTCTTGGTCCTCGGCGGCGCGGTCGCTGCGACGCATCAATTCGTTGCCGCGATCGCCGGACTTTCCTCATGGGGCGCCAGCGCGCTCGTAGGGGCGTTGCTCGGTGCCGTGGTCGCCGGGACTCTACTCCTCGCTTGGCATCGGCTTGCGCGCGTGGTCAGGGATCCGGCGTTCGCAACGCGGTTCCAGAACAGCCTGCTTTGCGGTGCTGCCGGGACGGCGCTTGGACTCACGCTTAGCTTCGCGATCGGGAGGCTCTTCCCGCCCTCGGACGGAGTCGACGTCGCTCAAGGCTGCCTTGTCGGAGGGCTTGCCCTGCTCACCCTCGGAGCGGGATTCTCCGCCGCATCCCCCCTCTGGCAGCGGTCGGCGCCTGACGAGGATCGGCGCAAGTCAAAAAGCCGTCGTCAAGCCCAGGGAACGAGCAAGGTGCTGGACACGAGCGTCATCATCGACGGCCGCGTCGGAGACCTGATGACCACCGGCTTCATCGAGGGAGAAATCCTCATTCCGGAGTTCGTCCTCGACGAGCTGCAAGGCATCGCAGACTCGGCGGACGCTCTCCGCCGCAAGAAGGGACGGCGAGGCCTCGAGATCCTGCGGCAGCTGATGGAGAACGACCACGTCGCGATCCGCGTCGTCGCTCGAGACTACCCGTCCATCGCGGAGGTCGATCGCAAGCTGATCCGCCTGGCAAAGGAGGAGAACGCCATCCTCATCACGACGGACTACAACCTGAACCGCGTCGCGCAGGTCGAAGGCATCGGCATCCTCAACATCAACGAGTTGGCCAACGCCGTCAAGCCGCGATTCGTGCCCGGCGAGCCGATTGACGTCGAGATCATCGACCGGGGGGCGGAGATCAACCAGGGGGTCGGCTATCTCGACGACGGGACGATGATCGTTGTCGAGAACGGACGGCGGCACATCGGCCGGACGATCCGCGCCACGGTGAAGAGCACGCTGCAGACCGATGCGGGAAGAATGCTGTTCGCGGAGCCCGCGAACGAGGCCCCGCGGTGGGACAAGGAGCGAGAGGCACGATGATCCTTCGCGCAAGTGCAGTTCTTCTGGCAGCCGCAGCCTTGGCGGCGATCGCCGGCTGCTCCTTCTTCGGCGAGCAAGGACCGGCGCTGACCTATCTGGAGCCCGCGCTATCGCCCGACGGACGCTGGCTGGCCTACGAGTCCGCCGTCGACGGGAAGCTCGAGCTGTTCGCGCGCGACGTCGAGACGGGTGTGGCAGAGAGGCTCACGGAGAACCAAGCGGACGACTTCTCCCCCTCGTGGTCGCCGGCCGGAACGAGCATCGTCTTCGCATCGAACCGCAACAACAATGTCGACATCTACATCCTGGAGGTTGCGACGCGGCAGACGCGGCGGCTGACGACGGATGCGGGGATCGACATGAACCCGACGTGGGCATCGGACGGCCGCATCTACTTCAACTCCGACCGGACCAAGGCGTGGCAGATCTACGCGGTCCTTCCGGACAGAACGAGCCTGGCGGCCATCACGGCCACCGCGACGCCATGACCGTCAGCGCCATTCTCCTCGCCGCCGGCCGCGGACGGCGCATGGGACGGCAGGAGAACAAGGTGTTCCTGTCGATCGGCGGCACGTCGGTTCTCGCGTGGGCGGCCACGGCGCTGGCGCGCTCGCCGCGCGTCGACGAACTCATCGTGGTCGCGGGCGCGGAAGAACTCGGGATCGCCGCGGCACTCTTACCCCCCCTCGGCATTCCGGTGCGCATCGTCGAAGGCGGAGAGGAACGGCAGGATTCCGCTCTCGCCGGCATCGCGGCCGCAACCGGCGACCTCGTCCTCCTTCACGACGCGGCACGACCGTTTCCTTCCCAGGCTCTGATCGAGCGCGTCATCGACGGGACGTTGCGTCACGGCGCGTGCATTCCCGTCATCCCGGTCGTCGACACGCTCCGCCGCGTGCAAGGCAACGGCTTTGCGACGCCGGACCCCGTGGACCGCACAGGCCTCGTGCGCGTTCAGACCCCGCAGGGGTTCCGGACGGAGCTCGTCAGAAAGGCCTTGTCGGAGTGGCGATTGCGCGTCCCGATGACCGACGACGCGGCCGCCGTCCTCGCCCTCGGCGTCCCCGTCGCCACCGTGCCGGGGGACATCTGGAATCTCAAGCTGACGACACCCGAAGACCTCGCGTTCGCCGAGGCCGCTGCCGAACGCGTCGAACGCGCGTAGCCTAGCGCTCTGCTGCACCTCGCGTTGCCGATCCTCCCCCGCGTCGCTAGAATGCTCGGCAGTGCGTTTCGGTCAAGGAGGGATTATGGTGTACAGAAGAAAGCTGGTGGCGCTCTTGGCGTTGGTGGTGGTGATGTCCATCTCGGCAATGGCCGCCGTGGACTACATCGTCCCGCTGACGAATCCCGATGGCGACGTAGCACTCTGGCTCTTTAACAACACGACCGGCGCGACCGTGACGGGTCTGCAGATCGAGTTCGACCAAGCGGTAACCATCGTCACGAGCAACGCGATCGGCGGAAACCTTGCCCCGGCTCAGGGGACGATCGGCTCGGCGTTCACGTTCCTTGGCGAGCTTGTAAGCCAGGGCACGCTACCGCTTGAGTGGCAGCCGGCCACCGCGAAGCCGACGTTCATCATGTGGCTGTCGGGCGCGCGCGCCGTCGGCACGCCGTACTTCACGACGATTGATAAGCTCGGCTACCTCTTCGGCCAGGGCATCGTCTACGTGCGCCAGGCGAATCCGGCCGCGCTGAACGCAGCGTTCGCGCAGTTCTTCGCCGACAACGCCGCCTACTTCGTCCAGCTATCGCAGGCTCTCGGCATGTCGCTCCAGGACTCGCTCCTGCCGATCATCATGTCGGCCCCGGCCGAGGGCATCCAGAACTTCTTCAACACCATCGTCGGCATGCTCGGCGTCACGGACCTGCAGAGCCTCGTCGGCGGCTCCGTGAACTTCGGCGCGCTCTTCGCGCTCCTCGGTCTATAGACCCATCTTCTCTGCTAGCGAAACTCCACCGCGGGAGGCCTCTCGGCCTCCCGATCTTTTTCTAGGGAGGACGCAGATTCCCGCTCGTTTTTCCCACCGCGGGAAGACGCTCGGCTTTCCGCGTCCCACTCCCAAGCGGAGAGACGCAGCCTCCTGCTTTCTCTTGCCTGGAAGGAGACTCCAACGCGAAGCTGGAGCGACGCCTAGGGTCACTGTAGCGTCGCACCTTGTGTGCGACGTCGACACGGATGCGACGTTCACATGTCCGCGTTGCGTGCGACGCTGGTGAATTGGGAACGACGTCGGAAGGAACACGGCGCCGGAGCCCTGTCTGCCCGACACCTGCGACAGGCAGGCAAGCTTGCGGCATGACCGAACCGCCGCAAGCCCTAGCTCCCGGCACCAACGAGACGCCGGGAGCCAAGCTCCGACGCTACAGTGACCCTACCGCCGACCGCGGACACGACGCGAAACTGGACAGCCTAGGACGTTCCCTCATGCGGGTGGCGGTGGTGGGGGTCCGGCCGGTGCGAATGGGTGTGGCGCAGCTCGGCGTGCCGGTGTTCGTGCGCGTGGGCCCCCTCGACGGCCGCGTCGCCCCCGGGCTCGTGATCGTGGTGAGCATCGTGAGTGTGGCGGTGCGCGTGGACGGTGTCCTCGTGAGCGTGCGCATGCTCATGGCGCTCGCGAGCGAGGAGCCAGGCAGCGCAGAGGACGAGGGGCACGGCGGCGTAGGCCGTCACCGCCGGAGGCTCGCGGAAGATCGCGAGAGACAGCCCGGCCGCGAGGAACGGCGCCGTGCCAAACAGAGCCCCCGTGCGGGCCGCACCCAGCTTTCGCAGCGAGCGAACGAAGAGCGCGATGCTCGCCCCATAGCTTGCCGCGCCCAGGGCGAGCGCCGCCAGCGCGAGACCTAGCGACGGCAAGGGACGTCCGAGCGCGACGGCGAGGAGAAGCGAGAACGTGCCCGCCCCCAGCCCCTTGAGGATCACGATCGTCTTGGGATCCCGAAGCGAAACGTGACGCGTGAGGTTGTTGTCGAGTCCCCACATGACGCAAGCGCCGACAATCAAGAGACACCCCGGCGAGAACCCCCACCCGCCTCGCGGGTCGAGCACCAGCAGAAGGCCGCCGGCCGTCACGAGCCCGATCGCAAGCCACGTCGAGCGGCCCATGGCCTCGCGGAAGAGGACGGCGGCGATGCCGGCCGTGGCTGCGGCTTCGAGCGTGAGTAGAAGAGAAGCGGTTGCCGCCGGTGTCGCTTCAAGTCCAAAGAGGAGAAGGAGCGGCGCCACGACTCCGCCAACGACGACGGCTCCAGCCAGCCACGGGACGTCTCGCCGCTCGAGAGCCGCCTCCTTGTTCCGCCGCCCGAGCGCCGCCAAGACGCCGACGAGAACGGCCAGGCACGCCCCCGCGCCGAGATAGAGAAGGCCTGCAAGCACAACGGGATCCACGTCAGCCAGGAGGAGCTTCGACAGAGGGGCCGACAGGCCGAAGAGCAGCGCGGCGATGAGCCCATCGGTCACGCAAGTCTCCGTGCGCGCCCAGAGTCGAAGCGCGTCGCCATCATGGTTTCTCGCTTAGTAGGCTCTTGATTCGCGGCGGGTCGAGCGGGTACCGCGTCGGGTGCCGGCCGGTGGCGTGCGCCACCGCGCGGGCAACGGCCGCGTGCGCCGCCATGAGCGGCACCTCGCCGATTCCCTTCATCCCGAACGGACCGGCCGGGAAGAGCGCTTCGACAAAGTCGACCGCCATGTCGAGCGGAACGTCGCGGACGGTCGGCAAACGGTATGTCGTGAACCCGTTCACGATCAGGCGTCCCGCCTTCTCCTCGATTCCTTCCATGAGCGCGAACCCAAGGCCCTGGGCGATGCCGCCTTCGACCTGACCCGCAGCGAGCGCTCGGTTCAGGATGCGTCCGGAGTCGTGAACCGCGACGTAGTCAACGACGTGCGCCTCCCCGGTGCCGACGTCCACCAGAACCTCCGCGATGTGCGTAGCGTACGCATAGACGGGATACGCGTCGCCCAGGCCCGTGGCCGAGTCCCAGCTCACGGGCTCGGTCGACGCCCAGCCCTCGACTGCAGGGTCGAGGTTCTCGAGCCAGAAGAGGCGTGCAATCTCGGGAAGGCGCTGGGCGATCTCCCGCTTCGCGATGCGGTGCGTCTTCGCGACGTGCTCAATCCGCCCGCGCAGCTTCCCCGCGGCGTCGAGGACGGCGAGCGCGCTCATCATGGTGCCGCGTGACGCCACCGTGGGGCCGCTGTCCGGCACGCGCGACGTGTCGACGGGCGCGAGGTGGATCCGGTCGATCGGCACGCCCAATCCTTCGGCGGCGACTTGGAGGACGGCCGTCGTCAACCCCTGTCCGATCTCGACCGTTCCCACCGCGACCGCAACGGACCCGTCCGGCTCAAGCTTGATCGTCGCGCCCGCCTTGTCGAGAAACGGCGCCTTGCCCCCAAGCCCGACGCCGTAGAGGACGCAGGCGACACCCACACCGCACTTCGTTTCGAGGGACGCGCGGTTGTACACCGCCACGCGTTCAAGACGCGCCGACCAGTCGGCAAGTTCGGCGGCGCGGTCGAGCGTCTCGGCAACACCGACGCTGTCCCGCACCAGGTGGTCGGTCGACGTGCAGTCGCCTGGATGGAGCACGTTGCGTCGCCGGATCTCCACGCGATCGAGCCCCAGACGCTCCGCGACGAGATCCATCTGCGACTCGTGCGGGAAGATGACCTGCGGGCTGCCGAACCCGCGAAACGCACCGTTCGGCACCGTGTTCGTCGCCACCGAGCGAGCCACCACGCGCACGTTGGGTACGCGGTACGGGCCGGCGGCGGTGACCAGACTGCGCCACAGGACGGCCGAAGAGAGCGTCTGGTACGCGCCTGCGTTCAGAACGACGTCCACATCGATGGCAAGGAGGGTTCCGTCCGCGCTCGCCGCAGTGCGGTAGTGCACGCGAGACGGATGCCGCTTGCTCGTGGTGAGGATGTCCTCCCCTCGATCGAGCACGAGCTTCACCGGACGCCGCGTTGCCCACGTGAGGAGAGCGGCCAAGGAGCCGATAAGAGACGGCATCTCCTCCTTCCCGCCGAAAGCGCCGCCCGTCGCGGTCGCCACGACGCGCACCTTGGCGAGAGGCAGTCCGAGCACCCTAGCCACCGCGTTCTGCACGTAGAACGGACACTGCATCGAGCCGTAGATGGCCATCGCCCCGAGTCCGTCAGGGACGGCGATCGCGCCCTGCGTTTCGAGATAAGCGTGCTCCTGGTACCCGGTTTCGTAGGTCTCTTCCACGACAACGTCGGCTCCGGCCAACGCAGCGTCAGCATCGCCCTTCACCAGAATCATGCGGTTGAACAGGTTGCCGCCCTCGGCCGCCGAGGCCACGGCGACCTGTGGCGCGCCGGGCTCCAGAGCCGTAAGAGGATCCGTCACAAACGGGAGGAGCTCGTAGTCCACCCGCACGGCGTCCACTGCGGCGCGGGCCGCGCGCCGCGTTTGCGCGGCCACGACAGCCACCGGCTCCCCGATGTAGCGGACCACGTCGGTGGCAAGCGCCGGCTGATCGTCGATGATGACGTGGACGATGTTCTCGCCCGGCACATCGGCCGCCGTGAGGACGGCGACCACGCCGGGCAGGGCGCGGGCGGCTTCGACATGAATGCCGAGGATGCGCGCGTGCGGATGGGGGCTGCGGACGACGGCGCCGTGAAGCATGCCGGGGAAGGCGAGGTCGTCGACGAACCTCGCCTCACCCCGGACCTTGTCGACCGCATCGGGCCGAGGGATCGCGGCGCCGATGAGCGTCGCCGGCGCTTCGTTCACTACAGACGGCCTCCCATCGTTAGGGTGAGGACTGCTTTCTGTGTATGCAGCCGGTTCTCGGCCTGATCGAGAATCCACGACAGCTTGTTGTCGCACACCTCGGGGTCGGCCTCGTTGCCGCGGTCGACGGGCATGCACTGGAGCAGATGCCCCGGCGCGCCGAGTTTCTTCTGGCGCTCCGCCGAGTACTTCCACCCCGTGTACTTCTTCGCGATCTCCGCCTCCTTCTCCTTCCCGTTCGGGTAGCGGCCCATGGTGAACCAATTGCGCGGGAAGACGACGGTCGCCCCGTCGAGAGCGCGATCGAGATCGTGCGAGATCTCGAACGACCCGCCGGACGCCGTGGCGAGCTCACGGCACTGCTTCGTCACGTTCGGGTCGAAGTCGTACTCGGGCGGATTCGCCACGACGACATCCATCCCGTACATCGCCGAGATGAGCGCCGTGCCCTGCACCGAGCACAGCCCCCGAATCCACGGCGACCAGGCCCACATGATGACGATCTTCTTCCCCTTGACGCTCCCATCGAGCTTCTCGTGCATCGTGTAGATGTCGGTCAGCGACTGACACGGGTGGTTGATGTCCGACGCCATGTTGATGATCGGCACGCGGCAATGCTGCGCGAACTTCTGCATCACCTCGCCGCCTTGGCCGTAATACTGGACCGCGTCGTCGAGCAGGCGGATGCCGATTCCGTCGCAGTAGCGATCCATCGCCTCGGCCGTATCCTTCACGGTCTCCCCCGCGCCAGGTTTATCTTCGAGCGAGAGGCGCATCGTCTGCGGGTTGATGAATTGCGAGTGCCCGCCGAGTTGCGTCATCGCCGTTTCGAACGACATCCGTGTGCGCGTCGAGCCGGCAAAGAACATCATCGCGAATGTCTTGTACTCGAGAGTCGGGTGCGGAGTGCGGCTGTAGTACGCACCCTTCAACTGGTCGGTGACCTTCATCGCGATGTCGTACTCTTCCTTCGTCCAGTCGACTTCGCTGATGAGGTCGCGGCCGGCAAGATCAAACCAGCTCATCGTTCCTCCTTAGCCCATGAGGAGGGCCATCATGCCCTTCTGACCGTGCATACGATTGGCCGCCTGCTCGACGATGACCGAGTTTGGACCATCGATGACCTCGTCGGTGACCTCCATGTCGCGGTCGGCGGGCAAGCAGTGCATGTAGATCGCGTTGTTGGTCAACGCCATCTTCTCGCTCGTCGTGATCCAGTGCTTGTTCGCCTCGAACGCTGCCTTCGCCTTGTCCGGATCCATCGCCGTCTTGCCGTCCGTCGGCTGCACGGTCCACGCCTTCGGGTAGACGGCGTCGGCGCCCTTGAACGCCTGGTCCATGTCATTCACGATGCGGAACCCGCCGCCGTGC
>Ga0315284_10011477_pt1 | contig 12630 bp, 9 predicted proteins | sample YL17G09_16_MG_FD_203696 | JGI IMG/M metagenome (GOLD analysis project Ga0315284, IMG submission 203696) | Sediment microbial communities from Yellowstone Lake, YNP, Wyoming, USA - YL17G09_16 | ecosystem: Environmental > Aquatic > Freshwater > Lake > Sediment | place: USA: Wyoming | collected... | reverse complement strand
TGTGAACTGCTGGGCTACGCGTCCGAGGAACTGCTGGGCCGGCCGGTATGGGATTTGGTCGTCCCTGAAACACGCGAGGCCGTCCGTGCGGCCATTGCCGGCAAATTCGCGCGCCCCTACCAGCCGGCTCCCTTCCGGCGCGAATGGAACCGGCGGGACGGCGGCCGTTTGACCGTGGAGATGCATGAACGCCTGATTCTCGATTCCCAGGGCAACGTGGCCGGAATCCGTTCCGCGCTGCTGGACGTTACCGAACGGCACCAGGCGGAGCAGGCATTGCTCCGCCAAAAACTCGCATTGCAGGCCGCCAATGCGCAGCTCGACATGCGCAACAGGCTCCTCCATGTTTTTCTCGCCAGCAGCGACGAGGAAATGTACTCGAACTGCCTGGACATTGTTCTTGATGTTTTGAAAAGCGACCTGGGCGTGTTCGGATATGTAGACGAGGAGGGTTCCCTGGTTTACCCGTCTATGACGCGACGGGTCTGGCAGCAGTGCCAGATCGCAGACAAGAAATTGAGCTTCCCGCGACAAACGTGGGGTGGCCTGTGGGGACGAGTCATGTCGGAGCAGAAAAGTTTCTACAAGAACGGACCTCACCAAGTGCCCGACGGCCACCTCAAGCTGTTGTGTTCGTTGGGGACACCCATCGTCCACCAGGGACGGCCGATCGGCTTGTTGCTTGTGGCCAACAAAGAAACGGGCTACAACGAAGAGGATCGGGAGCTTCTGGAAATCATCGCTTCCGTCCTCGCGCCGGTCCTCAGCGCCAGGTTGCAGAGAGACAGAGAAGCGAGAGAGAGGCAAAAGGCGGAGGCGCAACTGGCGAGGGCCAGGGAGGTCGCCGAAGCCGCCAGCCGCGCCAAGAGCGAGTTCCTGGCCAACATGAGCCACGAGATTCGCACCCCCCTCAACGGCGTTATTGGAATGACCGAACTGGTCCTGGACACCAACCTGACCCGCGAGCAGCGCGAGTATCTGCGTTTGGCCAAGACCTCAGCTCATTCACTGCTGGCGCTGCTGAACGACATCTTGGATTTCTCCAAGATCGAAGCGGGCAAGCTGGAGCTGGAGCAAGTTGATTTCAGTTTGCGCGACGCGCTTGGGGAGACGGTGAAGACTTTGGCATTGCGCGCCCATCAGAAAGACCTGGAACTGGCCTGCCATATCCCGCCGGAGGTGCCGGACAGGCTGGTGGGCGACCCGGCCAGACTGCGCCAAGTGGTGGTGAACCTGGTGGGGAACGCCGTCAAGTTCGCAGACCGGGGCGAGGTCGTCCTGCACGCCTCGGTGGAGGCGCAGACAACCGACAGCGTCCGGCTACACTTTGCGGTGACCGATTCCGGGATTGGCATCCCTCCTGAAAAACAGGCGCTGATCTTCGAGGCCTTTTCCCAGGCCGACAGCTCAACCACGCGCAAGTACGGCGGCACGGGGCTGGGACTGGCGATTTCCGCCCGCCTGGTGGGGTTGATGGACGGCCGCATCTGGCTGGAGAGCGATGTAGGCCGCGGCAGCACGTTCCACTTCACTGTCGGCTTCGGCATGCCGGCGGCGCGGTCGGCCGAGAGCGTCTCCGCCCTTGAGGACTTGCTCGGCCTCCCCGTGCTGGTGGTGGACGACAACTCGACAAATCGTCTGATCCTTAAAGAAATGCTGGCCAACTGGCAGATGAGTGCCACCCTGGCCGAGGGTGGACGCCAAGCCCTCGATTTGATCGAGAAGGCCAGGCTCGCTGGAGTCTCCTATCGGCTGATCCTGCTGGATTCCCACATGCCCGGGATGGATGGATTTACGCTGGTTGAGCACATCCGGCGGAAGCGTGAACTGGGCGGGGCAATCATCATGATGCTGACCTCCGATGGTCAACGGGGCGATGCCCAGCGCTGCCGGCAGTTAGACATCAGCAGGTACTTGACCAAACCGATCACTCAATCGGAGCTGCTGGACGCCATCCTGAATGAGATCGGCAACCGGCGGTCGTCCGAGTCACCGATGGCCGCCGAGGCCCACCCGAACCATGGCGCAGGCGCAGGACGGCCGGCCCGGCGCCTACGTATCCTCGTCGCCGAAGACAACGAAGTCAACCAAGCCTTGACGGTTCGGCTCCTCCAGAAGCGGGGACATGCGTCGGTTCTGGCCGCTACCGGGAAAGAGGCTCTGGTGGCCCTGGCGGCCCTTCCGGGCCAGTTCGATGCTGTTCTCATGGACGTGCAAATGCCGGAAATGGACGGACTTGCGGCCACGGTCGAGATTCGCCGGCGCGAGCAGGGAACCGGCCTGCATGTCCCGATCATCGCCATGACGGCCAACGCCCTGAAGGGCGACCGGGAGCGCTGTCTGTCGGCCGGAATGGATGGGTACGTCTCCAAGCCCATCCGCAGGGCAGAGCTGTTCGAGGCCATCGAAGGGGTGCTGCCGCCGGCCGGCCGTTCCGAGAGTACGGACGCCGTGCCCGAACCGGCCGACCCTGTCGTGGACAAGCCGGCGGTTCTGGCGTCGTTCGATGGCGACCAGGAGCTGATGGAGGAAAGCGCCCAGATCCTGCTCAACAGCCTCCCGCGGCGTCTGGGCGCCATCCGGGCAGCGGTGAGCGAAGGCGACCCGGCCACCTTGCAGGCTGCCGCCCATTCCTTCAAAGGCGCGGTCGGCTATTTCTGCCCGCCTGCGCAAAAGACGGCCCAGGAACTGGAAACCATGGGACGCCAGCGCTCGCTGGACAAGGCCGCAGAGATTTACGAGAGGCTGGAGCGGCAAATCGCGCTCCTGCAGCCCGCTCTCGCCGAGCTGGTCACCGGGGTCGGCTCGCAACCTGAGGCGCCGCGGCCGTTCGTAGGAGGATAACCATGAGCATGACTACTGTGGAGCCGCGCGTGGTGAAAACGCCACCTCTCGTCGTCGGGATGCCGCGCGCCAAACGGCAGGCCGGCCCGCACTGGAACGACCGTACGATTCTCCGCATAGTCCGGGAGGCAAGCCTGCTTCCTGAACAACGGATCGCCGCCGCTATCCAGAGCGCGGAGTTGGAGTCCAGGCCGGTGGCGGAAATCTTGTTGGCGGAAACGGGAATCACGGAGGAAGTCCTGACTCGGGCGCTGGCGAAAATCTCACAACTGCCGTTCGTGGGCTTGGCCGCCATGACGCTTGACTCGGAAGCGATTGGGTCGGTGCCCGAAGAGTTGTGCCGAAAACACACCTGCCTGCCGGTGCGGAAGGATGCCGGGGCCGGAGCCGGGCCCCAAGCACAGCGCCCGACGATGTTGGTAGCCATGGCCGATCCCACGGATCTGGGCGCCGTGCAGGACATGGAATTTGCCAGCGGCTGTTCCATCAGGCCGATCCTTGCCACGCCCACTGAGATTCGGGACGCCCTGGACCGGCATTGCTCACCCGAGAAGTGGCTGCGCAAGTTCCTTGCCAACGTCAGCGACAGCGAAGGCGTGAAGCTGTTGACGGCCGAAGCTGGCGAGGAACAGGCCGAGCCCAGCCCCGCGCAGAGCAAGGCGCCGGCTGTGAAAATGGTCAACCTGATCATTCAACACGCCATCCAGGAGGGCGCCAGCGACATCCATGTCGAACCTAACGTGAACGACATGCTGGTCCGCACGCGCCACGAGGGAATGTTGCGCGAGTTCCTCAGGGTGCCTAAATGGCTGCATGATCCCCTGGTATCTCGCCTCAAAATTCTCGCCCACCTGGACATAGCCGAACGGCGCCGTCCCCAGGACGGCCGCATCCGGGTGTCTTTCGAGGACCGCGAAATCGATTTGCGGGTGGCGACCCTGCCCACCTATTTCGGCGAAAAAGTGGTTCTGCGGATTTTGGACGGTTCGCGCCAGCTTCCCTCTCTGGAGGCCATGTGTGCCGAACCGGCCCACGTGGAAATCATCCGGAATGCCGCCAGCCAGCCTCAGGGCATGATTCTGGTCACCGGCCCCACGGGGAGCGGCAAGACCACCACTCTGTACGCCATCCTCAATGAGCGCCGGAACCCGGCCGTAAACATCGTGACCGTCGAAGACCCCATCGAGCTTCAGTTGCCGGGCGTCAACCAGGTGCAAGTCAACCAGAAGGCGGGGGTGACGTTTGCCACGTGTCTGCGCTCCATCCTGCGTCAAGACCCCAACATCATCCTCATCGGCGAGATTCGGGATTTGGAAACGGGTGAGATCGCCTTCCACGCGGCGGCCACGGGGCACCTGGTGATGTCCACGCTGCACACCAACAGCACACTGGCCACCGTCTCCCGGCTGTTCGATCTTGGACTCGATCCCTATATCGTCTCGTCTTGTGTCAACCTGATTCTCGCGCAGCGACTGATCCGCCGGATCTGCGACCAGTGCCGCGAGGAATACACCCCTCCGGCCGACGTTCGGGCCCGGTTGCGCTTGCAGGATACCGGTTTCCGGTTTTTTCGCGGCCGCGGCTGTGCCGCATGCGGGCAAACCGGCTACAGCGGCCGCATCGCCGTCCAGGAACTCCTGCGCATGACTCCTCAGCTCAGGGAACTCATCAACCGCAAGGCCTCGGAGGCAGAACTGCGAAGCGTAGCCATTGCCACCGGTACGCAATTCCTGCTGGACCAAGCCCTGGAAAAGGTGAAGCAGGGCGTCACCACGGTGGAAGAAGTGCTGCGCGTGATCCAATTGAATGAGGAGCAGCAGGCACTTGCCTGCCCGCGGTGCGGGACCTGCGTCGGGGCGGACTTCACGTTCTGTCCCAATTGCCTGTTCGCCGTGCGGACCATGTGCCAGTCGTGCGGCCAGGAGCTGAAGCCCGAGTGGCGCGCTTGCCCCTACTGCCGGACGCCGGGCTGCGAACCCGCGCCGGCGCCGGCGTGCACGCCGCCCGCGGCTGCGCCGGGAGCCAACGAGCCTCTCGCCCCCGGCCAAGCCGGCCGGTTACCCCCGCCGGCCTGCCAGAGCGCCCCGGTAAAGCGGCCGCGCATCCTGGTTGTCGACGACGATGAGCTATGCCGCTACGTGGCGGTGAAAGCTCTCAGAGGCCTTCCCAATGCCGATATCTTCGAAGCCGCCACCGGCCCGGAAGCACTGGAGTTGGTCGACAGCCTGCGGCCCGACCTTCTGATTCTTGATGTGATGATGCCGGGTATGAGCGGGTTTGAGGTGTGCCAGGAGCTGCGCAGCAATCTGCCGACCGCCTTCATTCCAATCCTCATGCTCACGGGGACGGTCGATGAGAACAGCCGCACCAAAGGCTTTCTGGTCGGGACCGACGACTACATGGGCAAACCCTTCTCTGTTCCTGAGCTTCACGCCCGGGTTTCACGGCTCCTGCGCCGCACCTACGGCATATAGGAACGTGCCCGAGTAAGCACCCCCGGCGGCGTTGTCCATAACGCGCACTACCCGACCGACAGCACGCGGAAGCATCAGGTTTCGCTGGTGCGGGCAAGAGCCTACAGCCCACGGCCTACAGCCGTTTATCCGTGTTCATCCGTGTGCATCCGTGGTTAATTAGAAAGCTATGGGATTTGCCACTGACGCCATTCACATCGGGCAGGAACCGGATCCGGCCACCGGGGCCATTGTGACGCCCATCTACCAGACGTCCACATTCGTACAGGAAGGGTTGGGCCGGCACAAGGGGTATGAATACGCGCGCTCGCGCAATCCGACGCGCGATGCGCTGGAGCGCAACCTGGCGGCGCTGGAGGGCGGCGCGGGGGCGCTGGCGTTCGCCTCCGGCATGGCCGCCATCAACGCCGCGCTCAGCGTTTTCAGCCGCGGCGACCACGTGGTGTGCACGCGGGGCGCTTACGGCGGCACGCTCCGCCTGTTCAACTCCGTGCTCACCCGGTTCGGGCTGGAGTTCACCTACGCCGACACCGGCTGCCTGGCCGAGGCAGAGAAGGCGCTGCGGCCCGACTCGCGGCTGCTTTACGTGGAGACGCCCACCAATCCGCTGATGGCGCTCAGCGATCTGCGCGCCGCCGCGGAACTGGCCCGCTCGCGCGGCCTGTTGCTGGCGGTGGACAACACCTTCATGAGCCCTTACTTCCAGCGCCCGCTCGCGCTCGGCGCCGACATCGTCATCCACTCCACAACCAAATATCTCAACGGGCACAGCGACGGGATCGGCGGCGCCGTCGTCGTGGCGGCCGGACGGGAAGATCTGCTGCGGCGCTTGAAGTTCATACAAAACGCCGCCGGGGCGATTCTCGGGCCGATGGATAGCTGGCTGGTGCTGCGCGGCGTCAAGACCCTGGCGGTCCGCATGCGCCAGCACAACCAGAACGCCATGGCCGTGGCCGCATGGCTGAGCAGTAATGCCCACGTCGCCCGCGTCTATTACCCCGGCCTCCCCAGTCATCCGCAGCACGAGCTGGCCCGGCGCCAGATGAGCGGATTCGGCGGGATGATCGCCTTTGAATTGCACTCCTTCGAGGCCGTTGGCGCGATGCTTGGGCGCCTGCGCCTTTGCTCGCTCGGCGAAAGCCTGGGCGGAGTGGAAACGCTGGTGTCCCATCCGGCCACCATGAGCCACGTCTCGCTGGCGCCCGAAGAGCGGGCCGCACTCGGCATCAGCGACCGGCTGCTGCGAATCTCGGTGGGCATCGAGGACGTGGAGGATATAATTGGCGATTTGGACCAAGCGCTGAGCTAGGGCCGCAGCCGCAGATTGCGCAGATTACACAGATTAATCGGTGAAATCGGCGCAATCTGCGGCTCAGTCTCCGGCCTTGAGGCAATCGGAGAGCCAGGCCAGGTAGTTCTCGGCGCCCTGTTCGATGGGCACGGCGACGATCTCGGGAACCTGGTAGCTGTGCAGCCGCTGCACTTCGGCGCGCACCTGCTCGAACAGAGCGCGGCTGGTTTTCACCAGCAGCAGGCACTCGGCGCTGTCTTCGACCTTTCCTTCCCAGCGGTAGATGGAGCGAACCTGGGGGACGATGTTGACGCAGGCGGCCAGGCGGTTCTCCACCAGCGCCCGGGCGATTACTTCGGCTTCGGCCACGTTGGCGCTGGTCACAAAGACGATTAACTTATCACTCACGGCGAAATCGTACCATGAGCGAAATCAAGTTCGGCACTTCCGGATGGCGGGCGATCATCGCCGACGACTTCACCTTGGCCAACGTGCGCCGGGCGGTGGAGGGCATCTCCCGCTACGTCGTCGCCCATCACGGCGAGGGCGTTCCGTCGCTGGTCATCGGGCGCGACCCGCGCTTTCTGGGCGAGACGGCCGTGCAGCTCGCGGCCCAGGTGGCATCCTCCTACGGTATTCATTGCCTGGTGTCGGAGGAAGCGGCGCCGACGCCGGCCATTTCCGTCGAGATCCGGCGGCGCCACACCGACGGCGGCATCAATTTCACCGCCTCGCACAACCCCGCCGAATGGAACGGGATAAAGTATTCGACTCCCGATGGCGCGCCGGCCCTGCCCGAGGTGACGCGCGAGATCGAGCGCTTGATTCGGGAAAGTGGTGACAGGCCTCCCGGCCTGTCCGGCCAACCGGGCAAGATTGAATCCATCGACCTGCACCCGCTCTACCTCGCCGACATCCGCGCCAAAGTAGACCTGGAGGTCATTCGCAAGGCCGGGCTGAAACTCGCTGTGGATCCGTTCTATGGGGCCGCCCGCGGCTATACCGACCGCCTGCTGCGCGAGGCGGGCGTTTCCGTGGTTGTCATCCACGACCGCCGCGACGTGCTGTTCGGCGGCTACCCGCCGGAGCCCTCCGACGAGCGGCTGGGCGACCTGAAGAAGGCCATGGCCGAGAGCGGCGCCGACCTGGGCCTCTCGACTGACGGCGACGGCGACCGCTTCGGCATCCTCGACCGCGGCGGCCGCTTCATGCAGCCCAACTACATCGTCGGACTGCTGTTCGATTACCTGGCGGAAACCCGCGGTTGGAAGGCGGGCGCGGGCAAGAGCGTGGCCACCACCAACCTGGTGAACGCGCTGGCCGAGCACCGCGGCGTGCCACTTTATGAAACACCCGTGGGCTTTAAATACATCGGAGAACTGATCAAAGCGGATAAGATCGTTCTTGGCGGCGAAGAAAGCGCCGGACTGTCGATTTACGGCCACGTGCCCGAAAAGGACGGCATCCTGGCCTGCCTGCTGGCGACCGAGATGGTGGCGCGGCGCGGCGCGCCGCTGGCGGCGCAGCTCGAAGAGCTGTTCCGCAAAGTGGGCGGCTTCTATCCGGAGCGCGTCAACGTACGCTTGAGCACGGAGCAGAAGGCGCGCTTCGACGCCCGCTTGAAGCAGGAAGAGCCGGGCCAGTTCGCCGGACGCCGGGTGAAGCAGGCGGTGCGGACCGACGGCTTGAAGCTGATCTTGGACGACGGCTCCTGGGTGCTGTTCCGGGCCTCGGGAACCGAGCCGGTCGTCCGCCTGTATGCTGAGGCGCGGGCCGCCGCGGAAGTGGCGCCGCTGCTCGAGGAGAGCAAAAAATTCGTATTCGGCTGATTTTGCGAGAAGGGACGGCGCCGCCCGGCATTTCCGCCCGCGGGGTGGATCCGGCCGCCCTGCGGCGCCGTCGCTGGCTGGTGGCCCTGGGCTGCCTGCTGTTCCTGCTGTTCTGTCTCCACCAGATTCTTGGTGATAACGGCTATCTGGCGTTGCGCGCGCGCCAGCGCGAGGTCCGCCAACTGGAGAGTGAAGTGCGCCGGTTGGCCGAAGAGAATCAGCGGCTGGACCGCGAAGTCAATCGGCTGCGCAACGACCCGCGCGCCATCGAGCGGGTGGCGCGCGAAGAAATGAAACTGGTGCGTCCCGGCGAGGTCATTTACACCCTGCCCGCTCCGCCCTCACCGCCGGCCACCGCCCAGACCCGCAAGAAGTAGCCCCGCAGCCGCATCCACCAGAGCCAATCCGCAGATTCCACCGCGCGGCTACGGCTGAAGCCAAACATGATCCGCGGATTCACGCGGATTTGCAGGCCCAGCCCGGTGACGGTGGCTGGAATTGCAGATCGGCGAGAATCCGCGTAACCCCGGCGGGATTACGCGGACTGACCCGAGCCGATCTCGTAAATGCCCTCCGAGAACGGGAATGCCCGCAAGGAGGGCCGTCCATGACCGCGTCGTCGGACGACTCAACTGGAGTGTTGGCCGCTGCTGGTTTGGCGGCTAGAATGGTCTATGGGGCGCGTAGCGAGCCGCTGCCCGGCGGCGGCCAAGAGCGGGCCGCCGGTCGTTAAGCTCGGCGAATAACCCAAACTGTAGGACCGATTGATGCGTGTTGAGTGGGATGCCCGAAAGGCCCGTGAAAACCTCCGAAAACACGGTGTCTCGTTCGAGGAAGCTTCGAGCGTGTTTTTCGATTCTCTCTCGGCGACCGGTGACGACCCAGATCATTCGGCCGATGAAAGGCATTTTGTTACCTTTGGCGTGTCTTCGCTTGGGAGACTTCTCGTGGTGGCACATGCCGAAAGAGGGGATGCCATCCGCATCATAAGCGCACGCCGGACCACCCGGGCAGAAAGGAACCTCTATGAAGAAGGCTAGAAGACGTGCTGTGGACGAACTGCGCTCTGAGTACAAAAGGTCCGATTTCGGCGTGTTGGTCCGCGGAAAGTACGTCGAGCGACTGCGCGAGAAGTCGAACGTGGTTGTGCTCGATCCACGAGTCGCGGAACTCTTTCCGAACGCCGCGTCCGTGAACTCCGCTCTTCTATCGCTGGCGGAGGTTGCCAGGCGATCGGCGCGCCAGCCACGGTCGCGTGCTCGCCGGCCTGGGGCCCTGGCCTGACCAGGGTATGCACCCGACCGCCGCAAAAGGTGCGGCGGCGGGGGACGCCCGGGTTAGCTCCTGAACGATCGCCGCCAAGAGCGGTTGTCCCGGCAACCATCGGTGGCGGTGCAGCCGCCGTTGAACTCGCCCACCAAGTGGCCGGGCACCGCCCAAGCAAGTCTCTGAAACCAGAGCCGATCTCGTAAATGCCCTCCGAGAACGGGAATGCCCGCAGGCGGGAATGCCCGCAGGCGGGAATGCCCGCAGGGAGGGCCATCCGGCGCTCGAACGACACGACCCGAGGGGATATATGAGGAAAGCGCGCGGGGTGTGCATTACCGTGGTAAGATAGCGCCATGGCACTGGCACACTCGAAGGTCACGGCGCAGGGGCAGATCTCGGTGCCGGCCGAGGTACGCCGGATGCTGGGGGTCGGCCCCGGTTCAGTCCTGGAGTGGGATGAGGCCGGCGACAACGTTGTCGTTCGCCGGGCGGGGCGGTACTCGTCTGAAGACGTGCATCGGGCGTTGTTCCCGGAGAAGGCGCCGACGGCTCGCAGTGTCGAGGACATGAGGGAAGGTGTTCGACGGCACATGAGGAAGCGGCATGCGCGCCGTTGACACCAACGTGCTGGTGCGGCTCATCACCCGCGACGATCCGAAGCAGGCGGCCGCGGCGGAGGCATTCGTAGCGAAGGGCGCCTGGGTGTCGCTGCTGGCATTAGCCGAAGCCACCTGGGTGCTTTCCGCGGTGTACCAACTGAGAGCCCCGGAGATCGCAACCGCCGTGGAAATGCTCCTGGCTCACAAGGACCTCACGCTGCAGGAGTCGGACGTGGTGTCGGCTGCCCTTGACAATTTCCGGAAGAAGCCGGCGCTCGGATTCTCCGACTGCCTGCTGCTGGAAGCGGCTCGCAAAGCGGGACACCTGCCACTTGGGACGTTCGACCGTGACCTGGGCAAGCTCCGCGGTGCGGCGAGGCTCTAGCGGGGCGTTCCTGCTGAGTCGCGATGTGTTTACGAGGCCCGTTTCCCGCTTGTTCATGCGCGCCATCCGAGGATCGAATCAATCCGTGTAATCTGCGGAATCTGCGGCTGCGGCCCCCAAAAGCAAAAGGCGCCGGGGAGTGATTCCCCGGCGCCTGTGGTGTCCAGCGGGAACCGCGATCAGGCCTTGGCGCTGGCCGTGGGGCCCCGCTGTGCGATCGGAACTACCTGGCGCTTGTGTCCGCCGGTGTAGATCTGGCGCGGACGAGCGATCTTCTGCTCCTTGTCGGTGAGCAATTCCTGCCATTGCGACAGCCAGCCCGACATCCGCGGGATGGCGAACAGCACGGTGAACATGTCGGGGGTGAAGCCCATGGCCTGGTAGATGATCCCGGAGTAGAAATCGACGTTGGGATAGAGCTTGCGCTTGATGAAGTATTCGTCGGACAGCGCGATCTTCTCCAGCTCGATGGCCATATCGAGCTTGGGGTTGCGCCCGGTGACCTTGAACACTTCCTCGGCGGTGCGCTTGATGATGCGGGCGCGCGGGTCGTAGTTCTTGTAGACGCGGTGGCCGAAGCCCATCAGCTTGCCCTTGCCGGTCTTCACCTGCTCGACGAAGGCCGGGATGTTCTCCTTGGTGCCGATCTCATCGAGCATCTTGAGGACTTCCTCATTGGCGCCGCCGTGCAACGGGCCGGAGAGCGCCGCAGCCGCCCCCGCCGCCGAGACGTACGGATCGGCGTACGAGCTGCCCACCGAGCGCATGGCGTTGGCGCTGCAGTTCTGCTCGTGATCGGCGTGCAGGATGAACAGGATGTCCAGCGCCTTCGCCAGCACCGGGCTGGCGTTGTATTTCGGCTCCGCCATCTTCCACAGCATGCTCATGAAATTCTCGGCGTAGCTGAGCGTGTTGTCCGGGTACACGTACGGGAGGCCCCTGCTGTGCCGGTACGCATAGGCGGCCAGCGTGGGCACCTTGCCGATCAGCCGCAGGATCTGCAGCTTCCGGACTGCCGGGTCGTGGATGTTCCTGGATTCCGGGTAGAAGGTGGACAGCGCCGCCAGGGTGCTGATGAGCATGCCCATGGGGTGCGCGTCGTAGTTGAAGCCGTCCATCACCTTCTTGATGTTCTCGTGCACCATGGTGTGGTGCGTCACCTGGTTTATCCACTCGTCCAACTGGGCCTGGGTCGGCAGCTCTCCGTTCACCACCAGGTAAGCGACTTCCAGGTAGCTGCACTTCTCGGCCAGGTCCTCGATCGGATAACCGCGGTATTCCAGGATGCCCTTGTCCCCGTCGATGAAGGTGACCGAACTCTGGCAGGAGGCCGTATTCATGAATGCCGGGTCGTAGCCCATTACCCCGAAATCATCGGCGTCCTTCTTGATCTGCCGCAGATCCATCGAGCGGATGTTGTCCTTGAATATGGGAATCGTGTAGGTCTTGCCTGTCCGATTGTCGGTAATTGTCAACGTTTCTTCCATGGATCTTTCCTCCTCTCAGGATGGCGAACTCGCGCACATAGCAGCGGTCTGGGCCGGCACGGAATCCTTGCCTCTCGCCAGATCCCGCCGGGAATTGAAGCAACCCGCTTTCGACAACCATGCCGCGCCCGCGGCGGCAGCTCCCGAACACGAAACGGGCGTACAAATGCGTCTGTCTTACAGCAGGTAACATACCACGTCCGCAGCCCGCGTGGCACAACTTGGTGCGACGAGGCATTGGACGCAACCGGCTTGGAGCGGGCTTAAAAGCCGACACCGCACTCGCTTGTTCCGGCGGCTGACGGCTGACGGCCGGAGGCGCCTGCTGCCTCCCGCACACTGCCTCCTGCCTCCTGCCTCCTGCCTGCTGCCTCCTGCCTACCGCCTACGGTGGTGGTATGCTAAAGACACCGTGGGCATGATCGCACTGCTGGTCGTGGTGTTGTTTCCCC
>Ga0315284_10011473_pt1 | contig 12632 bp, 7 predicted proteins | sample YL17G09_16_MG_FD_203696 | JGI IMG/M metagenome (GOLD analysis project Ga0315284, IMG submission 203696) | Sediment microbial communities from Yellowstone Lake, YNP, Wyoming, USA - YL17G09_16 | ecosystem: Environmental > Aquatic > Freshwater > Lake > Sediment | place: USA: Wyoming | collected... | reverse complement strand
CTGTCGGCCGAGCAGGGGATGTACTTCGGGAAGAAACAGTACGAGCCCAGGCCGCTGCCGGTGTTCGAGGCGACGCGGGACAAGCTGCCGTCGCCGATTTTCGACGAGGACCCGAATTACGTCCGGTGTTACTGGAAGGCGTGGGAGCTGGCGTTCCGCAATTTCCACGAGCCGGGCAAGGGCAGCGGGTTCGTCTCGCAATTCATCGACGCGGCGTTCAATCAGAACATCTTCCTCTGGGACACCTGCTTCATGACGATGTTCTGCAACTACGCCCATTCGTACGTCCCCGGCATCGGCTCGCTGGATAACTTCTATATCAAGCAGCATGAAGACGGCGAGATCTGCCGGGAGATCAATCGCACGACCGGCGCGGATTTCGAGCAATGGGTGAACAAGAACAATGAGCCGCTGTTCAGCCGGTGGGGGTACACCCTGGAGACAGGCCAGAAGAGAGTGAGCGTGGTCTACGAGGGCAGGTCTGCCCCTGTGCCCAATCCGAAGCTGACCATGGACGCCGTGAACCACCCGATCTTCGCCTGGGCGGAGATGGAGAGCCTCCGACTGACCGATGACAAGGACAGGCTCCGGTTCATCTGGAACCCGCTGGTGCAGTACTACGCCGCCCTGCAGAAATACCTGCGGCAGGGCAACGGACTCTACCTGACGGACTGGGCGAGCATGGACAACTCCACGCGGAACAAGTACCTCGAACCCGGCGGCACAGGGATCGATATCTCCTGCGAAATGGTTCTCTTCGCCCGCCAGCTTGGCATCATCGCGGACTATCTCGGCAAGCGGACTGAAGGCGGAATGTACCGGCGGGATGCCGAGGAGCTTGTCACGCTCATCAATCGGCACATGTGGGACCCGCAGCGCAAGTTCTACTTCGACCTGACTGCCAAAGGCGAACGGGCGCCGGTCAAGAGCATAGCGGCGTTTTGGGCGATGCTGGCACAGGTGGCCTCGAAGTCGCAGGCCGAGGCACTCGTTGCCGAACTGGAGAACCCGGCCACGTTCAAGACAGTCCACCGCGTGCCCACTCTGGCGGCGAACGAGCCCGGGTTCGATCCTAATGGCGGCTACTGGGTCGGGGCGGTGTGGGCACCCACCGATAAAATGGTCATGGCAGGTCTGGAAAACTACGGCTACGCGGACCAGGCACGTGAGATCGCCCTGAACCATCTGCGCAATGTCATCGCCGTGTTCAAGGAGACGGGGACCCTTTGGGAGAACTACGCCCCGCAACAGGTCGCTCATGGCGAGCCGGCCAAGGGCGACTTCGTCGGCTGGAGCGGAATCGGGCCGATCGCGCTCTTCATCGAGTACGCCATCGGCATCCGGGCCGACGCAACCAGGAACAGGATCACCTGGGACATCCGCTCTCCCGAGAGGGTAGGCGTCGAAAGACTCTGGTTCGGCGGCAAGACAGTCTCGCTTGTCTGCGAAAAAGCCGATGCGAGCGGGACTCGCACCGTCACGGTGAAAAGCGACGGCGCCTTCGACCTTGCAATCAAATGGCAAGGCAAAATAGAAGAGGTGCCGGTGCGCGCCGGCAAGGAGATCCAAGTGCGATTGTGAGTCTCGTAGGGTGGGCTGTGCCCACCATGTTTCGGATGGGAGATGCAAATGCACAATGAATTGGTGGGCACAGCCCACCCTGCAATTCGGCTGATCGCCCTGCTGTCAGCGCTGATCGCACTGCCGGCGAGTGCCGACAAGGAGACGAAGACGCCAACGTATCGGATTTACCCGCTGCGCAACGGCGTGTGCAAGCTGGCAGGCAATCACGCATTTTGTGGCGGAGACAACGCCGAGACGCACGGCTATGCCCTGTATCTCTGGCTGATCCTCGGCGGCGATAAGCCCATCCTGGTGGATGCGGGGCTCACGAACATCGCGGAGATGAATCGCGGCGCCGCTCACGTGCTTCGCGAGCCGATCACGCAGAGTGAAAATGAGAGCAGCAGGATCCAGTTACGCAAGTTCGGCCTGGCCCCCGAAGACATTGGCCATATCCTGATCACGCACATGCACTTCGACCACGTGGACGATCTGCCGCTGTACACCAACGCGAAAGTGTATGTCGGCAAGAAGGAATGGGAGGGCGCGACGGGCCAGAGCCCCAGTTGGGGTCACGGCCCCATGATGGACGCGTTCTTGAACGATCCCAAGTGCCGCAGCCGGCTGGTGCTCGTGGAGGACCAGGAGATCCTGCCCGGCATCGAGTCGTTCTGGATTGGCGGGCACACCCCCGGCTCGACGGCCTATCGCGTCAGGACCGCTCACGGCTGGGCCGTGCTCACCGGCGATACGATCTCCCTGCTGGCCAATTTCGAGCGCAACACCCCGCCCGGCGTATTCTCCAATCTCGATCAATGCCGAGCCGCCATCGAGAAGGTCCGAGCCAAGGCCGACGTCGTGCTGCCCAGCCACGATCCCGGCACGCTGGACCGCTGGCCCCCTGCCCCGGCGAACGCACCCAGGTACACCATCCGCGGGATCAAGGTCGGCCAGTGCCAGGTCCGAGACTACATCACGTTCCGGGACAGCGACAGCCAGGAGACGAGCACCTACTACCTCTACGTCTGGGTGATCGAAGGCGGTCGGCACCCGATCGTCGTGGACACCGGCCCGAAATATCCCGAGGAATTCAGCAAAGGCACGGCCCAGTACATCCCCGGCGGCGTCCAGCAATTGCCCGAGGAGCGAACGCCCGATGCCCTGAAGCGGCACGGGATCGACCCCGCCGCCGTAAGTCACGTCATCGCCACGCACCTGCACGCCGACCACTATGATTATTTCGATGCATTCCCCAACGCGAAGCTCGTCGTCAATCGCCGCGAGTACGAGGAGACTTCCCGTGGATCGTCAGACGAGCGAAGTCACGTCGCCAAGGACGTGCGGGATGCCCTTGCGAAGCGGCCGGAGGCATTGCAGCTTGTCGAGGACGACGAGATCGTCCCCGGCGTACGGGTCTTCCCGCTCGGCTGTCACAGCACCGGCAGCCAGGGCGTGCTTGTGCAGACCCACATGGGTCCGGCTGTGCTCACAGGCGATGTCGTGTACAAGTACGAGAACATTGAGAAAGACCGCCCCGCGCGCAGCCCCGACGCATCCGCTTGCCGGCAGGCGATGGCCAAAATCCGCTCCCTGGCGGATATCATCGTCCCCGGCCATGACCCCTCGACCTTGACCCGCTGGCCCGACGCCCTCATTGGCGGTACACCCAGGGACTGACGATTTGTGATTCACGATTGACGATTGATGCCACGGGGCCGGGACTAATAATCTTTGAAGCGGCGCATCCAGGCGGGCCAGTCCTCGGGCTTGACGCCGCCGGCGCGGGTCCACTTGTTGGCGGTGTTGTAGTTGCGAGTCCATTTGAAGGTCCAAAGCTCCTTCAGGCCAACCTTGCGTGCGGACCCATCGAGGAACAGCAAGTTGATTCCCCCGTCATGCCGGTCCATGATCATATGTGTTCCAGAGGTATAAGGCGCGGGGTCGTCAAACGTATCGCCGAATTTGTTAGGCGCGTCGAAAGCGGGAGGGTCGCCTAATGAGCCATAGAGGCGAGCACCATCAAACAGCACGGGGATTCGGCCCGGGTGTACGGCTGTCAGGGGGGTCCAGCCGTGCATCCGCCAACTCGCCACGCTGTTCAGATCTGTGAGGCCCTTGACGAACGTCGCGTCCGCGACGTACACGTTGTGGCTATAGCTGCTGGTCACAAACCATTCGTCCGGCTGACCGGGGTGCTTGACCCAGCCCCAGGCATATGTCTTGCCGCCGAAGGTCTCGTACGGGAACGGCCCGGGCCTGGGCTCGTCGGGAATCGTGTTGGCCACCGGGCACAAACGAATTTTTTCATCCCCCCGCCAATACGGCCGGGTCGACTCGATCCAGGTGAGCCAAAAACTGGTGTCCGAGGCAGTCCACGCCCCATTCCAGCATGAGCCGTCGTGGTCGGTCATGTACGTGTTGAACATGGTGCCCCATTGGCGCAGATTGGACTGGCACACGACGGTTCTCCCCTGCCGCCGGACCCGCTGCAGGGTCGGCAGCAGAATCGCGATCAGCAGTGCGATGACGGCGATCACCACGAGCAACTCGATGAGCGTAAAGGCCCCGCGGCCACAGGCCGGGCGGGAGTGAACCTGAGATATCCGCTTGTTTCTCATATGTCCTCCCTGTCAGCTATATCGTACCTCGCAGGCAACGATCAGACAACAACGAGGAATGACTGCCGTCGTTTTCCTATATGTCCGACAACCCGCGAAAACGTGACATGGAATCCCCACGATTCTCAAGAAAAGAAAAGGAGAGGCCAAGGACCCAAAGGAAAAGGGCTGCGAGGGAGGTCGCAGCCCTTTGGTAATGCTGACGCCAGTTTCATCGGCGTGGGGGCAAGTCGCCCCTCTTATTTGATCAGTTGGATGTCGTCGATGTACACGGTTCCCGTGTCGCCGCCGTCAATCCCGATGGTCAACGTTCTGACGCTGGTCAGACTCACACCGGTCGAGGCGAGATCGATATTCCATGCCACCCACTTATTGCCCGCGATGTCAGCGGCGGCGCCCTGGTAGAGCACCTTCGTACCGTTGATCTTCACGTACAATTGGCCCTTGTTGCCCGGGATGCCGCGGAAGTGTACGACGAGTGTCTTGACGGCCGCCACGGTCCAGTTCTGGGCAGGCACGAACGTGCGTTCGGCCTCGGAGAACTTGGGCGCGGCGGCGTTGTCATACAGCAGCGGCATGGACTGGCCGCCGCCGTGAACGATGCGGGTCTCCACGATACTGCCGGAAAGCGGATCGTAGCCGACGAGGGCGCCCGAGCCATTGCCGGCATTGCCTTTCGGGAAGAATTCATCCGCCGAGAAGCCCGCCCCGTCGATCCATGTCTGGAAGACGCGATTCGGCGAGTCGTTCGTGTAGCTCTCGAAATCATCGACGAGCAGATAAGGCAGGACCGTGAACTGCCAGACATTTCCCTTGTGGACGGTCCCGCCGGCCTCGACCTCGTCGATGCGCCAGAAGCAATCGCCGGCGCCGAGCGAGACGAGGGCGCCCAGCGAGAAGCTGGTCGCGGCCTGATTGCCCTTGTACGCAGGCGAGCTATGATCGGCGTCCGTGACGGCCTTTCTGTCGCCGCCAAAATACACGTCATGAGAGGCGGCCGCATCGCCTGCCGACCAACTCAGGGAATCAACATTTCTAATATCCAGAATCGCGTCGGGCGCCGGCGCCGGGCTCCAGGCCAGCGACGGGTCGCCGCGCATGACCGCCTTGATCTCGGCCTCGCTCAACGCCTTGTTGTAGAGGCGAACGTCATCTACGGTTCCCTTCAGGTCCCGGCCGCCCTGTGAGTCTCGACCGACCACCAGGACTCCGTCGAATGGGTCCGGGTCGTGAGCTACCTTGTTCCTCGCGAACGTGTCGGTCCCGTTGAAGTAGAGCGTGCCCTGCGTCGGCTCGACGACAAGGGCCATGAAGAACCATTCCTGGTTCGGTGGGACAATCCCCGTGGCAAAGTCCCAGTTCTTGTCCGTCCAGTGGTATCGCAGCTCGTTGGCCGGGCCGAACCCCATGCCCGAGACCGCCCCGCCCTCTCTCTTGAAGAGGACTCCCGCCCAATCGACCTGGCTGCCGTCCCTCTTGACCCAGGCCGTCATCGTCACGGTATTGGTTTTCACGTTGATCGCCGGGATCTCCACGCTTGCCCCGTCGGCCAGATACAATGCGCCATCGCGGACGCCGTGGGTCCAGTTCGCATCGCCGATGAGCTGGCCGTGATTGCCGTGGCCGGACCAGTCCACCGCCGTCGTCCCCATGCCTTCGTCCAGCGTCCACCAACCGAGCAGATCCGGGTTCGTGACCGGGATTTCCGGGACCGTCGTGAAGCTCCAGACATCGCCTTTGCGGAACGCCGTGCCCACAAACTCATCGACTCGCCAATAATAGGTTGTGCCGACCTTCAATGCTCCGGGATCGTATTCGGCGGCGACGGTCATCCAGCCGCCGGTGGTGGCTTTGCTAACGGTGTCGAAGCTCTCGCCGAAATACGCCGTGTGGAACACGCTGCCCAGCCCGTACTCCCAGCTCAGGTCCTGGTTCGGACTGACGTACTTGATCGCATCGGCGGGCGTGGGAGACCAGGCGATTGCGGGCCGGACCCGGAAACTCCAGACATCGCCTTTCCATGGACTCTCCGGGTCCGCATTGTTGACTTCATCAACGCGCCAATAGTACACCTTGCCCAGGGTCAATGCGGTCGCCGCTGTGCCACCGATCTCAAGAGATGCACTCGTGGTATCGATGGGCTGCACCTGGCCGGCGCTGACGGCATCCAGGCTATCGCCGAAGTAGACCTTGTGGGACACGGCGAAATCCCCGGCCTTCCAGCCGAGCTTGACCGACGTCTTATCGATCACGGCGCCGTCCTTGGGATCCGGATAGGCAGCCTTTGGCCGGCCCTCTGCTCCTGCCGGCACAATACCAGGGACAAACTCGCCCTCATAGAAGTACACGAAATCCAGCCAGAGCGGCACTTCCACGGCGGCACAGAAGAACTCGAGCTTGATCTCGGTGCTCTGAGACACAGCAGTGAAGTGATACTCCGCCCAGTCCTGCGTCACTTGAAACGGGGTCGCGCCCCAGGAAACGGAGTTGTCCGTCGCCTTCATCTGGACGGTCAAGGGACGCGGCGTCTCCGCCTTGGCCCAGAAGCTCGCGGTGTACTTCGTGCCGACCTTGGCCGGCATGGGCAGATCCAACACGATGAAATACCAGTCGGTGCCACCCTTGGCATCGATCCTGAGACTCCTCAGGCCGTCGATGAATTCAGTGTCATCGATTTTGACCTTGCTCTGGAGGCCGCCCTCCCAGCCCCACGTGCACCACATCTCCCACGCCGGGTCGTCGAGGATCACTTCATCCTCCTCGAAACTTGGGTTCGGCGCCAGGTTCGTCACCTGTGCATGACTCACCGACGGCACAGCCAATAGACCCAGAGCCACCAACGCTGCCAGACAGATTGATTTGCGCCACATGATAGTCCTCCTTCAAGTCTCCAAAAAACCGCTGGCTGTCGCGACCCGCATCGGCTCATCCGTGCCGAGCCGCTTCACCCGATATCTCTCGTGCAGACCTCATAGATGGCGTGCCTCCACGCTGGGACCCATAATACCAGAATCCCCCACAAGCCGCAAGGAATTTGTGACGACGGACGGAAGAAAACAAAATGTCCCTTCGCCTGCCGGGTATTTGGAAATCGGCTCCTCTTCGCACGGCAGGCCCTGCAAATCTGCGTATGGACAGGCGACGCCCAGGGCGGTAAGCTGGCAGCCGCGTGGAGCGGTCTGCTCCACTCGACAGATGAAGTCCGTGAGACAGGGGTCAACCATGAGTAATGCAAAGCATGTTGCGAACGCAGCAGTATTGGCCCTGTGCGGCTGTCTCTTCTGGCCCGCCGCCGGCTGCAGGCAGGCCCAGGCGCCTTCCAGGCCCATCATCGGCATCACGAGCGTTTATGAGCCGGCGAAGGAGAAGAAGCCGGCCGAGACGACCGTGGGGTTTGCCTACGCTGCGGCTGTCGCCGAGAATGGCGGCGTGCCAGTGGTGCTGCCGACGATTGACGATGAACAGATTCTACAGAGGTACCTGGAGGTGCTCGATGGCTTGGTGCTGATCGGCGGGGACGATATTCCGCCCGAAGCGTATGGCGAGCAGCCGCATGAGACCGTCGTGCCTCTGGAGAAGCACCGATACGACTTCGAACGAAAGTTGATCGCCCGATGGTTCGAGAGCGGCAAGCCCCTGCTCGGCGTGTGCTTGGGCATGCAATTCACGAACGTGGTCGCCGGCGGCACGATGGTCCAGGATATCCCCTCCGAGATCGGCACGAAGGTCAACCACCGGAGCTATCATCGCGTCCAGATCGAGCCCTCCAGCCTCCTGGCCCGACTGCTCAACAGCCACGAAGCGTCCGTCCTGTCAAGCCATCACCAGGCTGTGGACGGCCTGGGCAAGAACCTGCGGGTGACCGCCCGCAGCGAGGACGGGGTCGCGGAGGCATTGGAACGCACCGACGGCAAATTCGAGCTATTCGTGCAGTGGCACCCCGAGGCGATGACCGACCTGGCCCACCGCAACGCGATTTACGGCGCCCTGGTCCATGCCTGCGTGCAGTCGAAATAGCGTGTGCGACCGAATTGGAGAAGAAATGCGGCTGCTCAAACTGCAACTACATACGAAGATACTGATCGCCCTGGTGATGGGAGCCGCGTTCGGTTTGGCTGCCAATCACTTCGGGTTCTCGGCGTTCGTGGTCACGTACATCAAGCCTGTGGGCAGTGCGTTCATCCGGCTCATCAGCATGGTGGTCGTGCCTCTGGTGTTCGCGTCGCTGCTGGTGGGCACGGCGAGCCTGAAAGACATCCGCACGCTCGGCAGGATCGGAGCCAAGACCCTCGCCTACTACCTGGCCACGACGGCGATCGCGGTCAGCATCGGCCTTCTACTGACCAGCGTCATCCGGCCCGGCTCCAGCCTTCCACGGGAGGTGAAGCAGAAGCTGGTGAACGATGCCGGCACGCAAAAGGACCTCCCGGTACAGGCCTCCCGAGAGAAGTCTTCCATCAAGGACCTGCTGCTGAATATCATCCCGACGAATCCGATCAAGGCGATGGCCGAAAGCCAGATGCTCCAGATCATCTTCTTCGCCCTGCTGGCGGGCGTGTGCCTGACGCTGATTCCATCGGAGCAAGGCCAGCCGGTGATCGACTTCTTCAAGTCCCTCAATGAGATCATCGTGCAGATGGTGCACGTCATCATGAAGACGGCCCCGTACGGCGTCTTCGCACTCATTGCGGCGGTCGTCGCCGACTTCGGGCCCGGCATCCTCCTGAATCTCCTCAAGTACAGCATCGTGGTCCTGCTCGGGCTGGCCGTACACATGCTCTTCATCTATGGCTCGGTCCTGAAGATATTCACAAAGATGCCTGTGGCGACCTTCTTCCGGGGTTTCCGGCCCGCTCAGATAATGGGTTTCTGCACGTCGTCGAGCAATGCCACGCTGCCCATGACAATGGAATGCACGGAGAAGAACCTCGGCGTACCCGCGCACATCTGCAGCTTCACGCTGCCGCTGGGAGCGACGATCAATATGGATGGCACCGCCCTGCTTCAGGGGGTCGCCACCGCGTTCCTGGCACAGCTCTATGGGATCGACTTGGGTTTTACCCAGCAATTGACGGTCGTGCTGACCGCGACACTGGCCTCGATAGGCACGGCAGGCATCCCGGGAGCCGGCATCGTCATGCTGGCCATCGTAATGGATAGCGTCGGCGTTCCGCTGCAGGGCATCGGCATCATCCTGGGCGTCGACCGCTTCCTCGACATGTGCCGGACCATCGTGAACATCACGGGCGATGCCGTTTGTGCCGTGGTCATCGCCTCCACGGAAGGTCAGCTCAACCCCGTGCCTGCACAAGGGGTAAGCGCTCTACCGGTAGAAACAGTGAAAGCATCCGCCTCACAATGAGGATACAGATATGAGGCAAAGACCCGTAGTCATCCTGATCATTCTGGTCTGCACGTTGTTGGCGGCCAGGCCGTGCAGAGCGTGCTTTTCCATCGTCGTCGGCAGAGGCGCTTCGGCGGACGGCTGCGTGATCGTCGGCCACAACGAGGATGACGAGGCCCCGCAGATTGTCAATCATCACAAGGTGCCGCGACACACGTATCCTGCCGGTTCCACAGTGAAGCTGCGTAACAGCGGCTCGCTGGAGCAGGTCCCGCAGACGTGGGCGTACATCTGGTCGGAAATGCCCGGCCTGCTCTTTTCCGACAGCTACGTCAACGAGTGGGGCGTGACCGTCGCATCGGACAACTGCCCGTCGCGCGAGGACCAGCCGGAAATCTCGGATGGCGGCATTGGCTACATGCTCCGGCGACTCGTGGCCGAGCGAGCCAGGACGGCACGCGAGGGCGTTCTGTTGGCCGGGAGCCTCGTGGAGCGATTCGGCTACATCGATTCCGGCCGGACCTATATCATCGCCGACCCCGACGAGGGCTGGCTCTTCTGCGTCGTCAACGGCAAGCACTGGCTCGCTCAGCGCGTGCCGGACAAGGAAGTGGCCATGGTGGCCAACACCTACACGATCCGAAACGTCGATCTGAAGGATGAGAAGAACTTCCTCGCGTCCAAGGATATCGTCGATTACGCCAAGTCGCGGGGCTGGTACGACCGCGCTGCCGATGGCTCATTCGATTTCGCCGCCGTCTATGCCAACCCCAAGGCGGCCTCGCACCCGAACAACGTGGGCCGGCAGTGGAGCGGGTTGAAATGTGTCACCGCCGAGCCGCTGGAGCCCGGGCCCCATCTACCCTTCTCCGTCGTGCCGCGACAAAAGCTCAGCGTTATGGACGTGATGCGAATCCTGCGCCATGACAAGGAGAGTGAACCCGATCCATCCGCCAGCACCGCGCCTTTCATCTGCGCCCTGTGCAGCGGCGGGACGCAGACGAGCTTCGTCGCTCAGTTGAGAAAGACCGCTCCCGCAGACATCGGCATCGTGTACTGGGTCTGCCTTGCCTCGCCAAGGACCTCCTTCTACGTCCCCTTCCACTTCGGCGTCACGGACTTCCCCGCGGGCTGGCGCCTCGAGTCGCAGAGGCCGTCGGGCGATGCCTACGCGCGCCGCGTGCAAGCTCCGTTCGCGGCGAATCCACAGGAGGCGTTCTGGGTCTACTCCAACTTCCGCGACAAGGCCGACGATGCCGGCCCCGCGATGATCGCACGGGTGAAGGCCGAAGCGGAACGTCTGGAGCGGGAGGCCATCGCGATGCAGCCATCCATTGAGGAGGCCGCACGCAAGCTCTATGAAACAAACAAGACCTCCGCCATGCGGCTGCTGGAAGATTACTCGAAGGGGATTTACCTGTCGAGTCTGGAGGCGATGAGCACTATATGTGCCGGAGAGTAGATGGTTTGCACGCATAACATCAGGATTATGCCGCGTATGTCACCCCCGCGCAGGCGGGGGTCCATCTTATTCGATGGCTTAGTGGATTCCCGCTTCGCGGGAATGACATGGCAGATGTCAACTTCATAAATCTATATTGGTGAGAATCATGTGCTTGGGAAAGGTGATTGCGTTGCAGTTCACAATGACGTTGCCGGTTGTGCTGACCCTTTGCGGCCCACAGGTCGCCCGGGCCGAGACGGACGCCGAGCTGAGGAGCCTGGCTCAACAGTTGGCCCAAAAGCTGCTGCTGATCGACACGCATCTGGACACGCCCTACGAGGTCCATAAGAAATGGTACGATATCTCCGTGCGGGCGGAAAAGGGGCAGTTCGACTACGTCCGGGCCAGGCAAGGCGGCCTCGATGCCGCGTTCATGGTCGCCTACATCCCGCCCGAGTACGAGGAGAAAGGCGGCGCCCATGCGCTGGCCGATCAGACCATCGAAGAGGTCAGGGGTTACGTTCAGAAATGGCCGGACAAGTTCGTCCTGGCAAGCTCGCCGCAAGAGGTCCGGGCACAGTTCGGCGGCGGCCGGGTCACGCTCGTCCTGGCCATCGAGAACGGCTCCGCCCTTGAAGACGACCTGAAGACTCTAAAATACTTCTACGATCGCGGCGTGCGGTACATGACGCTGTGCCACTCAAAGAACAACCACCTGTGCGATTCCTCCTTCGACCAGGGCCCGAAGTGGCACGGCCTGAGCCCCTTCGGTAAGCAGGTCGTCGCGGAGATGAACCGCCTGGGGATGATGATCGACATCTCGCACGTCTCCGACGACACGTTCTATCAGGTCATCGAGCTATCCAAGGCGCCGGTGGTGGCGACGCATTCGAGCTGCCGCCATTTCACACCCGGCTGGCACCGCAACATGAGCGATGAGATGATCCGCATGCTGGCCGCCAAAGGCGGCGTGATCCAGATCAACTTCGGCTCTATCTTCATCAACGCCACAACCAACCGCGAGTTCGTCGAGCTGCGTGAGGAGGTCCGCCAGTACGTCGAGGCGCACAACCTGCAAGGCGAGGAGAAGACCAACTACACGAAGCAGCGATTCGAGCAGGCAAAACTCAGCAAAACGCACGTGTCCGAGGTGGCCGAGCACATCGACCACGTCGTCAAGCTGGTCGGCATCGACCACGTCGGCCTCGGCTCTGATTTCGACGGCGTCGAGCAGCTTCCCGAAGGCCTGGAGGACGTCTCCGGCTATCCCAACCTGATCTACGAGCTGCTCAAGCGAGGCTACACCGAACAGGCCCTGAAGAAGATCTGCAGCGAAAACTTCCTCCGCACCTGGACCGAAATCCTCCAATCTGCCGACAGCGAGTAATACGCGCAAAGCGAACCTTGGAAGCCAACGCCTGGATTTCCGCCCAGCCATTGATCTTGCGTTGTCCACGCGGTACCATCCTACTGGCATGAAGAATGGTTCAAAGGAAGGGGATGACATGGCCGACCCGGAACATCTGGCGATTCTCAAAGAGGGTGTGATACGGATTCGGGAAAATTCTCGCGCGCCTGTTAAAATAGGGTAGCGCCCGTCTCCGGCATCTGGCATACTCTCGAAGAAACGGGAGGACTTGTCCGATGCGGATCACGCTCCATC
>Ga0315284_10011472_pt1 | contig 12632 bp, 14 predicted proteins | sample YL17G09_16_MG_FD_203696 | JGI IMG/M metagenome (GOLD analysis project Ga0315284, IMG submission 203696) | Sediment microbial communities from Yellowstone Lake, YNP, Wyoming, USA - YL17G09_16 | ecosystem: Environmental > Aquatic > Freshwater > Lake > Sediment | place: USA: Wyoming | collected... | reverse complement strand
ACATAACGCATAATCTTTATCCAGGCATTTGCGCGGCGTGGCACTTTGGGGCGTTTTTTCCAGGCGGCTTTGCCCGCTTTACCGAAAAGCTCTCCTAAAAACCCGATCGGGCAGGCCCAGCCGCAAAATGATTTTTTGGAGATGACTACCAGCCCGATCAGGGCGATCATGAGCGATAAATTGAGCGGGCCAAGGGTGCAGGAGAAATTGCCGGTGGTAAAGAGCCCCCACAGGCTCTCGGCGCCGCCGAAGGGGCAGTAGGCCTCAAACGTGCGGGCCCCAAACCCCAATGCTAAATATACCACTAATCCCAAAATTATTATTGATACGCTATAACGAATATGTCGGTTTTTCACCGTTGTCATTCACGTCAGCTCACTTTCCAATTCATAAAAACCATTTTTACAAAAGCCCCGATTAAAATTATTTCCTTCACATAGTCGCCAAAAGCCAGAATCCCGCGCCGATAAGCCCAATCCCGCTTATGATACGTATGGGCTCAAGCACCCGCTGGGCTAGCGATGTCGTACGACCAAGGCCCGGGCCGAGCATGAGCGCGCTTAAAGGGGCGCCATACCCCAGAGCGAACGAGCCCAAAATCGAGGCTCCCCAGATCGCCTGGCCACGCACTGCTGCCAGGCCAAGCACAACCGCAAACAAGGGGCTGCAGCAGGCCAGGGTGCAGGTGATGCTTGCCATGCCCACAGCCAGCCCAAACACGGCCGGGCCGAAACGCCCGCCGAACCGTTTCATGTTCGATACGTCAACCGAGGGAAGGCGAAATGGCACCAGCTTCAACGCCACTAATCCGGCGATGATGACCGCAAATCCTAAAATTAACGTGCCATAGCGCCGAATGCCCGCTCCCATAAGCCCGCCGAAATGGCCGATCAGAAGTCCCAGCGCAAAGAGCGAAATCACCGTGCCGATCAAAAAAAAGAAGGACATGGAAAGCGCTTGCCGGCTGCGAAACGCCTCATCGCGGCTGCCCGCGTACCCCGCAATCGCGGCGATGATGCCGAAATTACAACAGGAGGTTACTGCAGTCAAAAACCCCAGCGCCAAGGCAGCGGGAAAAGCGGCGGCGTTAAAACCGGGTGACCGTAAGACGCTCTCAATCCATTCCATTATTTTGCTGTGTTTCCCGTGGGGCAGCAGGCCGGACCGGCCGCCGCGCTCTGGCGATAGAGGTCAAGCATCAAATCCCTATTGATAGCGCTTTGCGTTAAAACCCTGTTACAGTTATTGCCTAAAGCCAAAACCGCCGGATACTCATCTATATTGTATTGGTTGATCGCCACGATATAGGCTGGATTTTCACGATAGAGGGTGAGCAGTTGCAGGCCTGGCTTATCGATCCCGATTTCGGCTTTGACCGAGTCAAGGGCCGCGCCGATATATGGGGGAAGCGAATCTCCCGTGCGCGGGAATACAATGAGCGCCAAATTTGCTCCGGCCAGCATTTCTCCCAGCCCCTCGGCGGTCGCGCCCTTTCCAATTCCGGAGGACGCGGCGGAACCTGGGGGACAGCAGCCTGAACCGACCGCAGCGGGCCGCTGCCGGAAAAGCGAATAGGCCGAGACGGCGCAGGCCAACAAGATCACCGCAGCGAAAATGAGAGCTTTCCAACGATTTCCGCGTTTATTCCGCGGGGCTTCAGCCTGCGAACAGCAATCGCCACCTTGGCAGCATGGCGATTGTCCCTTATTCTCCTCGTCGTTCATATCTTCTCCTCTACCATATCACATTCAATCTCAATTCCTTGCGCTGGTCTATTCGGGAGTTCCTTCGTGATACCGTGCCGCACTAACCCGCTGGAACGTGCGCATCAGCATCGTTCCCAATCGACAATTAGACAACATCGTCAAGGACAGTAATATCTTCCCGATCGAAAGTAAATCGAATTATGAAGCATCATTCTAATGACCGGCTTGCCCCTTGGCTGGAAGCGCAACCGGCGCAACGGAACCATGCGTGACCGGTATCGTGAAGCGAGTATCGGCGTCGTCGTTGAGTTGTATCGTAACCGATTTCTCAAAACCCTTCTTTTGGCCCGCGTTTTTCAGCTTGATGCTGCCGTCGGCATACCCACCCGCCGGAATCGATTTCGGCAGCGTCACGGAGACCAGCGATTTAGGCGAGCTTATAAGCGTGGGCCTTAAATCCTGTTTGGAAACATTGGTGATAGTAAAATATAGCTCCACTATCATGACCTCACCGGAATCGGGAAAGGCGATCTTGGAAGGCTTCAGCGTGATCGGAAACGTAGAATCCGAGTTAGTGAAGATTTGGGATTTTATTCGGACAGACTGATTTTGCGGCCCCTCATTGGTTTGAATCGAGGGGGACTTGGTCATGGCATTGCGGTAATTGCCGGTATTGAAAATAATCTCGAGCCGTGTGCTGTCACCTACAGCAAGTACCTCTCTTTCAAGAGGCGCCTTGGTGCAGCCTCAGCCGGGGTTAACCTTGAGGATCTTAAGCGTATCATCCCCGGTCGAATACAGCCAAAAGTCATGGGAGATCTTAGAGGCCTGGGGCACGTAGCCGAAATCAAACTCCGGCTGGGGTATGGTCAGCTTCGCTCCGGCCCAAACTAGCCCTGGCAACGCCATGATAAGTATAAAAATTATTACTATTGTTTTGATTCCTGGTTTCATTCACTATCCTTTTTCCATTTGCAGCGTAGATTGACCAGCTTCGATATCAATCTATAAGCATCCCATCTTTCAAGTGCAAATGGCGCTTGCCAAATTTCGCCGCTTCGGGGCTGTGCGTCACCATGATGACGGTCTTCGATTCCTTGAGGTTCAATTCCTCCAAAATCTCCAGGATTTCCAGCGACAGGGTGGGGTCGAGATTGCCGGTTGGCTCATCGGCCAGTATTACCTCGGGGTTATTGGCCAGGGCGCGGGCGATGGCCACGCGCTGCTGTTGCCCGACCGAAAGCTCTCTGGGAAGATGCTCCTGACGGCCATCCAACCCTACTCTCTCCAATAGCATTTCCGCCCTTGGGCGCTTATCACCGTTTGAGGATGAATTGAATATCATCGGCAGCATGACATTTTCCGCAGACGAGAGATAGGGCACCAGGTTGAATGTCTGAAGGACAAATCCCACGCTTTTGCTCCGGTATTCGGCCAAGTCCAATTCCGATGAATCGAAAAGATTCTTTCCGCCAAATTCTACTCGGCCCCCAGTCGGACGGATCAGGCCGCCAAGCGTTAAAAGAAGGGTCGACTTGCCGGAGCCAGAGCTGCCGGTGATACTAACAAAGGACCCTTGCTCTATATTAAGCGAGACATTATCCAATGCCTTAACGGTCCCTCGCCGGCTGTTGTAAATCTTACCTACTTTTTTCAAGGTAAACATATCGTTTATATCTCCTGCATGATCAAAGCGGGGTCAAGTCTGGCGGCGCGATAAACTGGAATTATGCTTCCCAAAAGCGCTATCACGACCGCCACCAGTATCGAAATCACAAAATAGATCGGTACCGGGCTGGTACTGAGCCCGGCCAACTGCGGTCCTAAAACCAGAGCCGACAGCGTCCCGAGAATGTAACCGGTGATACCGCCGACAAATCCCAGGATGACTGATTTGCTCAAAAACAAGCGGTAGATTTTCGATTTTTTCGCGCCGATGGTAATAAGGATACCTATTTCTTTACGCCGTTCCTCGACATTGGCCCACATGTAATTGCCGATCGTTATTGCGCCCACCAGTACAATTATCACCAAAAATATCATGGAGATTTTTGCCATCAGATTGTTAGTCTCGATCTGCGTATTGACAATCTGACTGATTGTAGTAATGCGGGTATCGGGGAGGATATTGCGCATCTTCCCCAGAAGACCATCGGATATGGCCGAGCAGCAGCCCATGACCTCGATAGCGCTGACCTGACCACTGATACCGAGAAGATTTTGCACAACATGCAGATGCGCATAGACGCGGTTATCATCGATGGTGCCAGTTTCTGGCAAGATTTTGGCGATAGTGAAACTTTTGCCTTCCATGGTAATGGACTTCCCATTCGTCAGCTTCAACCGCTGCGCGATGACGCTCCCAACCAAGACTTCATCGGCAGCTAGCGAATCGACTGCTTTGCGCTGGAGTTTCTCGTCCTGGTAGCCATAGCTCTTATTAGCCATAGCGTTCGGATCACAAGCTGGGTTCAAGCCCTCGCCGACCAGCCCGGCGGTCTGCCAGATCGGTTTGGAGGCCAACTCATTTGCCGGAAGGATTCCGGTCAATATTACTGGAATTTCATTCACCTTGATCCTGCGGGTCAGCCGTGGGGACAGATTATCCACGCCCGGTAGCATCGAGTTAGTCAGCCGGTCGACATATTCCTCGGGAAACGTGGGGGCGTCAATATCAGCCGAATAATAATCATCGACCGAAGCCGCCTGCGGCAAGATCATGATGTTGGCACCAAGGTTATCGAGCTTGACCTTGACCGCCTTCTCGGACACCACTGAAACGGTCTGAATCCCTACGATGACCGCGATTCCTAAAGTAACAGCAAGAAGGGCAGAGATAAGCTGTGATTTTCGAAGCCACAGCTCCTTCCATATGATTGTATTTAACTTCATTTATCAGACCTTCACTTTTTCGTGGTGGGCCCACAGGAGGCGTCGGGTTTAGCCACGGTCTTCGGGCAGCAGCCACCCACTTTTTTGGTGGCGGAGGCGACCAATTGAGTAACCTGCACCTCGCCAGTGAATGAGCCTGCGATCTGGCCTTGGGGATTGGCTACCATCGTTACAGGTTCGGTCGACACCATGTTAATTTTCATATCAGTCAAGAAACCGGCTTCGGCCGGGTCATCCATATCGACCTTCACCTGTACTGATTTTCCAGCCATTTGCTGGCAGGCCATAGCGCATGTGCTATTAACCGTCTCGACCGATGTCATGCCCTTGCGATACACCGTGATAAAGACCGCGTTGCCTTCCGAGAGTGCTTTGATAATCTCCGCCTTCTTAGGTGAGGGAATCATTTTTGCGAGAGCCTCCGGGGTCGCCTTATCGGGCTGGATTGCGCCGCTGATCGCCCCGCTAGGATTAAGCACAAGGATCATTGGTACTGGCATCGAGGCTAAACGATATTTTGTAACAATGTCAGCATTGGCCGCATTGCTTCGGTCGAGCTCGACCATGACGGATTTCTTGTTTTGCTTAGTCACACTTTGAATGGTGGTTTTTGCGTTCGAAACATCAGCGGTAGAACCATCAGTAACCAGTACAAATGCCACCTGGCCTTTTTGGGCGGCTGTCTCGAGATTTTTTGCTGTCGATGCCCAAACCGTCGATGAAGCCATTAACAGGCTCAAGGCTATGCTTGCCGCGCGTTTGCTGAACATGATTACTCCTTTGTTCAAAATCGATTCTTAATTTTCAAATTTCCTAAAAACTTATATCCCAATACTTGAAGACGATATGGAAGCTATTCTCCCAAAAGGTGGAGCTCGCCCACCCATCGTGAAACTTTATTTCTGATAAGATCCCGGACTCTATGGAACTGGGCCAAAACTTGCTCGTCCGTGCCGGTGAATTTCGCGGGGTCCTCAAACGGCCAGTGAAGCCGAGTGGTTTCTCCCGGAAAGAAGGGACAGTTTTCCGCCGCTTCATCGCAGACAGTGATGACATAATCGAATTTTTGCCCAACATACTCGTTGATATGCTTGGAGCGTTGGCCTGAAATGTCGACACCGATTTCCTTGAGTACTTTTATGGCATTCGGGTTGACGCGGCCAGGTTCCAGACCGGCAGAATAAACCTCTAGCCTGTTACCACCCAACGCGCGCAATAGGCCTTCTGCTATCTGTGAGCGATTGGAATTGTGTGTGCAAAGAACCAGGATGCGTGGCTTGGATTGGCTGGTCATTGGCAGCGGTCCTTCACCATGTACTTTTCGAGCTTTTTCAAATCAGATCTATGCGGTTCGTCGCCAGGAAGTTCTGTCTTCAAAAAATGCCGTATTTTGTCGGGCAAGTTGCCATTTTGGAGGCTGTAATGCACCCATTTCCCTTGGCGGCGATCATTAATAATGCGAGCCGATTTCAACCGAGCCATGTGCCGCGAGATCGTCGATTGTGGCAATTTTAGGATTTCCATTAAGTCACAAACGCAGAGTTCCCCCTGTGCCAGCAGGGCCACAATTCTAAGCCTAGTCGGATCAGAAAGGGCTTTGAATATATCCGCTATCTCACGCACGACTAACCTCCCTCTCGCTAATAAGTACCTCAGAAGAATAATATCGTCGCCGGAAATACAGCGCGACATTGACCAACCCAATCATAACCGGTACCTCAACTAGCGGCCCTATAACCGCCGCAAAGGCCACGCCGGAATGAATGCCGAACACCGCCACGGCCACCGCGATGGCCAGTTCAAAATTATTAGAAGCGGCCGTAAATGATAAAGTCGTCGACTTGCCATAATCGGCGCCGGCTTTCTTGCTCATGTAGAAACTTACCAAAAACATCACGACAAAATAGATTAGAAGCGGTATCGCGATACGGACTACGTCCATGGGTATTTTGACGATGTGCTCCCCCTTTAGCGAGAACATGACAATGATGGTAAATAGAAGAGCAATTAGTGTGATAGGCGAAATCTTGGGGATAAATTTCTGATGGTACCAGGATTTGCCCTTCATTTTTATGAGAGAAAAGCGAGTGATGATGCCGGCCAGAAAAGGGATCCCCAGATAGATGAAGACGCTCTTGGCAATCTGTCCAATCGTTATTTCAACAACTGCGCCGGAAAGGCCAAAAAGCGGAGGGAGCTTGGTTACAAATATCCAAGCAAAAATAGAATAGAATAAAATCTGGAACACAGAATTAAATGCCACTAGACCAGCGGCGTATTCGGGATCTCCCGAGGCAAGGTCGTTCCAGACAATCACCATCGCGATACAGCGGGCCAATCCTATCATGATGAGCCCCACCATGTATTCCGGATAGGCGGGCAGAAATACAATTGCCAAAAAAAACATCAAGATGGGACCGATGACCCAATTCTGGATGAGACTTAGGCTTAAAACCTTAAAATCACGAAACACTCGGCCCATTTCTTCATACCGCACCTTGGCTAGCGGGGGATACATCATCAGGATCAACCCGATAGCAATCGGGATATTGGTGGTCCCCGCATTAAACCGGTTCCAGAAAGCTGGAATATTCGGCATAAGGTATCCCATTACGACTCCAATAGCCATCGCAAGAAATATCCAGAGGGTCAAATATCGATCCAAGAAACTTAATTTTTTTCTGATTTCGGACATTTATTCTCCTTTATATTGTCAACTAATGAGCGTCCGCGCCAACCCTCGGATTCTCATATCCGTCTATGTGAATATAATAATGGAAAAAAGTATGTCAATATTTATTAATTGGATTTAATAATGGGTCCAAATTAGGCTGGGCGATGTTTGACAAAACCCAACAATTGTTAAGACATTGCCGTAAAGAGCAGCTAAAAAGTGGAATCGATCTGCTTTCCGGCCCTTATGTTTTCCAACATTTTTCTAACATAATACATCGTAATACGGGACAAAACGGGACAACACCGGCAAAGAAGACAGGGCGTAAGTCTTTGCCCGTATTGTCCCTTGCTGTTCGGTATTGTCCCGTGTGAGGGGATTAGATCCGGCTCATAACCCGAAGGTCGAAGGAATATTTGCGGAAAAAGAAAATAATATCCGAATAAGTCATGCTATTACCGATCGTATTTTTTCGGCTATAGAATTGAATTGCAGGGTGCCCAGATGGTGCCGAGCAACGCAGAGCTTACCCTAAGTTACCCGAGGACATGCCAATGATAAATATAAAGGACGGGGGAATAATACCCCCGTCCAATCAATAACTTATTGTTATATAATAACCTATAGATATGGAGGTGGGGGGAATCGAATCCGCCTTAGGCGGACAAGCTTTACCCGCCTTAGGCGGGCCCCGTCCATAATTTTACTGGAGGCGGGGGGAATCGAACCCCCGTCCGAAGACGCATCCGAAAAACCGTCTACGCGCATAGACAGTCGTTTGATCTCGGCTTATGGGACGCCGGCTGTCAGGCTTCCCATCTGCCCAGCCCTCTGTTGTTTCGCGTCCCGCCCGAGAGCGTGACGTGACGCTATCTTATCTGAGTCGACGCCCTATCCCGGACCGATAAGCAAATCCGGGTAGAACGAGCCACCAGTGTCTTAGGCGGCTAGTGCGTACGAATAATCGTTGGCACTTACATTGTTCCCGATTGATTAACGAGGCAAACCGGGGACCTCGGCGCGCAGGTTTGACCTCAGCCATCCCGTCGAGACCTGTCGCCCCCATGCAATTTTCAAAGAACCATGTTGTCCTGTAATATAATCGACCTGTTTGCTGGCGTCAATTACCATAATCGCATGGCTATCCTACGATGTGATGCGCCTTATGTTTCTTAATGGGCCGTGGCCGCGATTTTTTTGTGGTTGCACTACGGCTATGTATCAAACTATATTCTTTCCACGGATTAGTCGATTTTAGTTGAGCATCTAATGGAGCCACTAATGAAAGTCAATAACGAAGTTATCGATTGGCTTCTTGAGGACTGCGACCCCTCTATCAAATACCTGACCATAACCGACCTGCTTGGTGAATCGGCTGACTCGCCAGGCGCCAAGAAGGTCAGGAGCAAGATCGCTCGATCGTCTCGCGTTTCAGCTCTCCTCTCCGGCCAATCGCCCGATGGCGGTTTCGGATGTCACCCCTACACTAAGTGGATGGGAGCCCAATGGCGTTTGGCGTCGCTTGTCGAAATGGGTATTCCCATGGGCAATAGAAGGGCAGTTAAGGCTGCAAACACTGTGCTTGATTGGCTGACCGGCCCGGCCCACAAGAGAAATATCCGCCTTATCAACGGCCGTATTCGCCGATGCGCCTCTCAGGAGGGAAACGCCCTGGCCTTGTGCGCCCGTCTCGGCATGGCGAACAACCCCCGTGTCAAGTACCTGGCCGAATCCCTAATCTCGTGGCAATGGCCCGATGGCGGCTGGAACTGCGATAAAGAAAAGGACGCTCATCACTCATCGTTCCATGAAAGCGTCATCCCTATGTGGGGCCTGATCGAATATCATCGCGCCACCGGCCGTGATGAGAGCCTGGCCGCCGCAAAGAGGACCGCTGAGTTCGTCCTTCGCCACCGCCTTTTCCGTTCCGAAAAAACCGGGGAGACCATCAATCCTGCGTGGCTTGAGCTTCATTGGCCCCACTACTGGCATTACGACATTCTCCAGGGCCTTCGCGTGCTCTCGCTGATTCCGAAGGCGCTGAACGACCCCCGCGCCTGCGAGGCGATCGACATCATCGGGCACAAACAACTCCCCGATGGCCGCTGGAAAGCCGACGGCTACTATTGGAAAATGCCTAACGCCAGAGGCCTTTACATGGACCCCGTCGATTGGTGGCGCAAGAAACCAAACAAGATGCTGACCTTGAATACGCTCAGAGTATTGAAAGCCGCCAGACGTATCGGATTCTAAGCGTTCGATGACGATTAGATTTTTTATGCCTCAGGATGGAAGGGCATTTGCCCGACATCCTGAGGCGCTAAATATCGCCCCTCAATTATCCATCGCCCCCTGGGCAATCCAGACGCGAATAAACTGAATAGTCGAGTCCGCTAGGGGATCGTGCAAATACGGCATCCGCGGTCCCAAGGTCTCGCCTTCTATCCGCATCACCAATATGCTGCTATCAGGTTCATATGGTATCACCACATCACCGGAATTGCCGCCGGCCATCAGGTGATTATAGCTCATTAGTCTCAGTCCCCCCGCTGGGGTTGGCCCCATATGGCAACCGGAAATAGCGCAACTGGCCCTAAATACCACCGAATCTAACTGGGCCGAATATGATACGCCCTGAATAATCGTAATCGACACCAGCAATGTATCAGCCAGCAAACCGTCGGAGGCGATAACCTGGAATGACGTGTCGACCGCATCGGATGGCGCCTGGCCAAAGATAGAATCGGCATCGGGTGTCAACCATGACGCAAAATCGGCAAATGATATGGTCGGCGTCGTGCCGTCCGGATCGCTGGCGGTTGCGCGATAAACGAAATGCCCCAATTGCACAACCGAGGCAGTATCAGTGGATGTCACAATTGGAGCCCGGTTCACTGTGCCCACAGTGATACTCACCATCAGGGTGTCATCGAGGGAACCATCGCTGGCCACCACCATGAACGATGTGTCGACTGCCCCGTCAGGCGTAACGCCGAATATTGAATCGGTCGACACTGATAGCCATGATGGCTTATTGAATAGCCATATTGTCGGCGTCGTCCCGTCCGGGTCGATCGCCACGGCGCGGTACAGAAGCCTTTGACCGACTGTGGTTGTCACGCTCCCGGCCGAGGTGATCACCGGTGCGTGGTTGACACTCTGCGTAATCTCGTCGCCCATATCCGCGCACCGAATGCCGGCGATAATAACCAGGCAGGTCACGAGCGCGATTCCAATATTCCTGATAGACATATCTTCCTCTTAAAAGAAAAAGTGGAATTGCTGAATAAACATCACGTAGTCGTCATTTATTACGTCGTCATTGTAAAATCTCAGCGACGGTTCCAACTCCAGAAATCCGATTGGAAAATAATCGATGTTCAGCGTGTATCGGGCAGTGGCCCCGTTTTTCAGGTCGACATCGGGATCGTGGAAATCGTACTTGCCCTCGATCCAAATACCCTGAGTCAGCCTGAATGCCAGGCTCTGCGTTGTGGCAAACATCTTGGTATCGCTGCCGCTGTCATCGAGCCAATCGAGCTCGCCAAGAAAGATAAGTTTGCCCCGCAAGGCTTTGATGTAATAAGCCGGCCCATACATATCGATTCGGCCGTTTGTTCGATCATTATGCCAGAATGATCCTGCAAGCCCCAATCCCAAGCCCGCGATTTTATGCCGGCACTCGAGGCGGGCCGCGACGGCCTTGCCACGGTCGTTGTCGAGCTGCCCGCTGGTGCCATTGAACATGCCGATATTGGCTGATACCCCCTGAGGATATAAACCGATTTCCATTCCGGTATCATATGAATTCGGGGGCCACAGCATCTTTTCGCGCACAAACGAGGTGTGATCCTCGAAACGCCACCCGTAGGACGGCTGAAACTTGCCGGCCCTTATGTAGCCATGAAGCGGCAGATAATATCCGGTCCCGAAAATCTCGAACCCGGAATAAAGCCCCTTGAATACCGAGACATCGAACTTCGGCGTGACCTGGGCGTCGAGATAGAAATTGCCCTCCATCTGGAAGAAGCTCGACTGCTTGAGACTCTCATCGTGGATATAAAGCGTTCTGCCATCCATGCCTATCAGGATATTGTCGGAGACATTCGGCTGAAATTTGCTGATCTCCTCCATCGGTAGCTTATGCACGGCCAGCTCAGTCTGGGCGAAATACTGCGAGCCATATGCGTTTCTCATGCCCCCTCCGGATGGGCTGACATGGCAGAGATTGCATTTCTGCTCATATTGTGCCCCGAACCGCGGTAGCGCGCCCGCTTGCGAGTAGATTATCAGTATCTCGGCAAATATCAGGGGGATTCGGTATTTCATCGATTAAAACCTCCATTAAGGGTGGAATTTCAACGGCTATTTGAGATATGGAAAAAACGCATTCATGTCAATCAAAAAGGCAATCCAGGTACGCACGGTCTTTTTGCCTTGACCGACTTGACAGACTGCCTTAATATCTTCCCGGTCTCAAATTGGAGTCTAAATATGGGAAAAATCAAAGGTGCATTTGCGGGAAGCTACGACCGCTTCGTGAAACGCCAAACCCTATTACCCGACGGGTTGCACGAGCTAATCAGCTTGTTCGGCCCGAGGAGCATTATCGAATTCGCCTGTGGCACCGGCACCGTGGCGGTCGGCCTGGCGCTCGAGGGATTCGAGGTCGTGGGCGTGGATTACTCTCCGGGGATGCTGCGGGCCGCCCGGCGCAAGGCAAAGGAACAAGGGGCCAACCTTCGCATAGTCCAGGCCGATATTTCAAACGTCGACCTGAAACGCCGATTCGATCTCCTGCTTTGCCTTGGGAATACCGTGCCCCAGTTTACAACCCAATTACAATTGCAGCGACTTCTTGCTAACTGTCGGCGCCATCTAAAGCCCGATAGCGGGACTCTCATATTCCAGCAACTCAATTACGACCGTATCTTGCGAGACCGCCCCAGAACCTTCGCCGTCGATATTGACAAAGATATGGTGCGATTCAAGCAATATCGCTACCGGAAAAGTCTAATCGATTTCGTCGTCACAATCGCCGATGGCGCCAAAATTCCGCCGGCCGTATCGACCTCAGCTGTGACTCTAAAGCCCTGGACTCGCACTGAGCTAAATAGAATTTTAAGAAAAGCGGGTTTCAGTAGGGTTGACTTTTTCGGCGACTATAAGCGGGGGCCATATTCTTCAAAATCCAAGGACCTGATAGTCGTCGGAACCATCGGCGCCTCAAGGTAGTATTGTCATAGCGCCTGTCGCGTTGCCTCATAATAAAAGGTAACCATGGGGTGTTAGAGGATTAGATTCGTTGCCTCACATTAATGGTAACTTTGATGAGGCTAAAGATTCCTTTCAGTTTCTGT
>Ga0315284_10011471_pt1 | contig 12632 bp, 8 predicted proteins | sample YL17G09_16_MG_FD_203696 | JGI IMG/M metagenome (GOLD analysis project Ga0315284, IMG submission 203696) | Sediment microbial communities from Yellowstone Lake, YNP, Wyoming, USA - YL17G09_16 | ecosystem: Environmental > Aquatic > Freshwater > Lake > Sediment | place: USA: Wyoming | collected... | reverse complement strand
TTGCACACATTCACGAAGATTTGTTGCTAAACGGACAAGAAGAACTGGTTGAGAAATTATCCGAACTTTCAAGCAAATTTCACATTCACGGTCACACAACGCGTTCGCTCCTCTACCAACAATCAAATGCCCCTCACGCCGACCATGGCGGCTTAATCTACATTTGCACTCATTGTCCAATGTAAATATAAATATAAAAATTAAAACATGAATTTATAATTAAAATTGTTAATGCTTAGATTTAGACCGGGATTTAGACCGGGACTTGCGCGAATATTTTTTTGCGCTTCTTCCTTTACCTCGCCGCTGTTTTCTAGAGCGTCGTCCTCCCATCATTGCATTTGGACGCGAAGACGCGAGATCGGAAAGCTTTTGACTTCCGCTTAAATACTGACCATATGCTTGATTTGCCAAAGCACCACCCGATCTATCGAAAGTACCACCACCTAATGACTCAGGATTAAGTACAGACATTTTACCCCCGGTTTGACCACCGAAGACCGCCGGTTGACTGCTACAAGCAGTACAATCACTACCACCGCCTCGAGCAGTTCGTCCCCGACCTCGTCCCCGTCCCCGTCCTCGCGCGCTCCCCATTCCCATATTTTCCATTCCCATATTTTATACTATGTTTTATATATATAGAAAATATAAAATTTTTTATTTTATTTTATATTTTATTTCATTATTGTTATTGCTATTATTAAAATTAAATTCAATTGGAAGAAGTTGACTCTAAAACTTGCGAAATATAATTGTTACGCAATAATAAAATAAATATTCCTAAAATTAAAAAAAAACTAATCAATAAAAATAAAACAGATAAATAAATATATGGATATATTTCTTGTAAAATAAGTTGAATCACCGGTTTAAATAATTGTTTTAATTCATTCTTTACATCTTCGCGTTTTATAATGTCTAAACAATAGTCAATTGCTTTATTTTTCAAATGGTTGTTCATATTTGAATCCGACGTTAAAACCATTCTTTTTTAAAATTAATTTATTTATTTTAAAAATTGGCTATATTATTACCATATTACGCTATTATTATTTATTTTTTAATACGTAAACGTAATGTTTTTTTCTTATTTTTTTTATTTTTACGTCTACTATTCTTATTCTTATTACTATTTCTTTTTTTGTTCGATTTATTTTTTGATTTTGCTCCTCCCGCAGGTCCTCCCGCAGGTGGTTGTTGAACAGATTTTATTATTTTACTTCTCATATCTCTATAATATTGTTTAATATATGATTCAAGTTGGTCCTCTGCGCCATCGTTGGCTATTGCGAATAACCAACTCATCATTCGCTTTAAGCGGTCTATAGTTTTTATTTTTAAATCTTGTCTTAGGCCTCGAGTATTTATTATTGTTAAAAACTGGTCACAACAAGCAGTTAATAGTTGTAACGCAATGTTGTCAGTTAAATCGCCTCTAGGGGCGACGTCTGTATCGATTACAGTACAACATAATTTTGCAACGCGTTCTATTGAACAATTAATATTGTCAATAAATGCTTCATCATTCTTTTTTAAGAGAATATTACGTAATTCGTCATCGTTTTTTTTTCTTTTTGGTATAGCAAAATCCATCATCATCATGTGTCTCAAATCCCGCAAATGTTCAACTTTAGTTTCGTCGAAAGGTTCAATTAATAAGTTATATGTTCTTTTAGCCATTTGATTGCATCTGTGTTCCACAAATGCTACAATGAAAGAAGTACAGCCAGATCTGGCAAAAGGAATATAATCTAAATCTAATTCGTTGCGTTTCATTTTTGTAAGAAACTCATCCAATATAGGATTAAATTCGGCAATGTTCTCGGTTGTGGAAGCAAATTGCATACATAATGCATTCGTATCACGTATTTTTTTTATGTCGCTTTCACTTTTATCTCTTTCTATTTTTTCTATTATTTCTGGAGGTAACTGAGAAAATATATGACTGGGGTCACGAATGTCAAATATTTCAGTTAGTTCGTCACCTTGTAAGCGAACTTCAAAGCGTTTTTGTTTTCCCCTTTGAAGTGGTAGTGGCGCTGGTGTGTATGTCACCGGGGGGATATCCGCCCACCCCACCGGTTTATTAAAATATTTTGAGGGTTCTACCCACAGCCCATCTTCTATTGCAGAAACCTCGATTGGTGGTTTTAGTTGTTGCGGTGGTTGCATAATAATTTTATTTATATTATTATTATAAAATAAATAAAATTACTTTTACAATAAAAAATATATAAAAGTAATTTTTTAATATATACAATTATAAAATCATGGACGCCACCGTATCCATTTTATCCTACGATGATAAGGATTTAAATATATCCAACAATGTTACTCTCTCCATGCCGTCAAGCGTGCAAGGCGGGTCCTACTTTACAAAAATACAATATGCGAAACATCCATTGTATATGCAAACTCCTAAATGTGTTTCAAAACAAGGAATTAGCACCGTTGGGAAAAAAACATACATTGAGCTTGTGATTTCCAATGAAAAAGATGGCGAATTTATATCTTTTCTAGAGAACCTGGAAAAAACGTGCATTGATATTATTTTTGAAAAAAGACACCTCTGGTTTACCGATGAACTAGAAAAAACAGACATTGAAACTGCATTTGCGTCCATTATTAAATCGTATAAAAATGGAACAAGTCACTTGTTAAAATTGAACATTAATAATACGAGTAATCATTCGAAACACGGCATCGGAATTGGCGGTATTCAAACGTGCTTTGTGTTTGACGAAAACAATAATTCTTTAAAATTCGATGACGTAAAGCCAGAAACACAGCTGATAACAATTATTGAGTTTGAAGGCATTAAATTTACATCAAAAAGCTTTCAGTTTGAGATGAATGTTCGTCAGATGCTAATCATCGATGAAAAACCTATTTTTAATTCATGTTTGATAAAACCGAAAAAAAAAGATGATGAACAACACGAATTCGATGAAAGAACCAATGATAAGAATGGTAGTGACATAAAAGAACCCACATTACTCTCTACTACTAGTACTATTATAAATTCTATTGCATCTGTTGCTGCGACATCTCAAGACGATAACGGTCTTAATGATAATGTAGTTGCTGCTGCTAATGCAAGCGAAGGAATAAAAGATGAAATGAAAAATAAAGAACCAGAACAAGAACCAGAAACAGAATTATTCGAAAATAAAAAGAACGAAGAATGTTTAGGAGAATTAAAAATAGTAAAAGCGGCAGAAGGTTTAGAAATAAAAACATCTCAAACTGAAAATAAAAAAGTAAAGCAAGAAAATGTTGAAGAACACGACGATGAACTTGTCGAAGTGAATTTAGAACTTCCACAAGAATTAGATTCTGGTTTTGAAAAAATAAAATTACAGAATGCAAACGAAGTGTATTACAAAATGTATAAAGAAGCAAAAGAAAAAGCAAAATCTGCAAAAAAAGTAGCAGTTGAGGCATATTTGGCCGCAGAAGAGATTAAATTTACATATAACTTGGTTGATAACGAAAGTGACAGCGACGACAGTAGCAATGAAGGCGAAAGTGATAGTGAATCTGAAAATGAATTTGACAATCACAATGGAAATTAAATGAAATAATATGGCAAATAAAATTATAAAAAAGATAGATTAAGTCAAAAGTATAAAAGTTAAGACAAAGTTTTGACAAAATGCACAATGTACGATATTTAGTCATTTTGATCAATTTGAATTTGTTCTATTTGAATTTGAACAATTTGTGAATTAAATGATAAAAATTAAATGATAAAATTATAAAAATATTTTATCATTTATTTTATATAATATATAATATAATTAATAATGCTTGAAAAATTACAACAATACATGAAAAGCCATCAAGTGCTTACTATTATTGCATCGCTTGTCTTAGTTTGGGCCATTTACAACTATTCAGGAAATAAATCCATGTTTCCCGAATACATGTCCAATGGTTCTGGTTCTGGTTCTGGTTCTGGTCCCAACAGAAGAAATAAAGGAAACCGAAATGGGTCTGGTTCTGGCGGAGTGCCTATGCCAGTAGATGACAGTTCCGTTTATAATCAACTTGACTCTGTCGCCGCATCCGCTTCTAGCTCCATTGGCCTTCCTCCCAACTGTTCCGGACAAGCCAACATTAATCCCGCCGATCTTTTGCCCAAAGACAACAACAGTTCATGGAATATGAAACCAATGGGTTCAGGCGATTTTCTCGGCGTGAATCTTTTGAATGCCGGCTATTTGATCGGCGTCGACACCATCGGCAGCTCTTTGCGCAATGCCAACTTGCAGGTTCGCTCCGAACCCCCCAATCCCCAGCTTCAAGTCAGCCCCTGGATGAATACCACAATCGAACCCGATCCTTTCCGTGCTCCTTTGGAAATCGGATGTGGACCCAAACCGTGCTCTAAATAAAAAAAGTGCTCTAAATAAAAAAAGTGCTCTAAATAAAAAAAGTGCTCTAAATAAAAAAGTGCTCTAAATAAAAAACTTAATGGAATTTGATCATTTACAAATAAAAAATATTAAATAAAATATATATTACATTTAGTATACATATTTTATTCACTTACAGAATTATTATTACAAAAACAAAAAATGGAAGAGTCGGGCTCGGTAATGCCAGCAACACCATTCATGGATACAGTTGGCGCATCGTCGCCGCCTACACCAGAAACCACTCTATTCAATTCATTTGATGATTATTCAAGTGGGCCTGGAACTGAATCCGGACTAGAGTCGGCAACAGAATCAAGTTACAGCATTTGGTCTGTAATATCATTTATACTCATCATTTTAATTGTGTGGGTTTTAATTTTTAATTTTTTTGATTTAGGCAAAGTTACAGATTGGATCGAGTCCTTTTTGAAATTCGTCGGATACTCTACGAGCGAAACGGTGAAAACAACCGCCAGCGTCGGCGCAACGGGTATAACTGCGAGCACAAATGCTGCAGCCGGAACATTAACGGGAGGAATTGGCATCTTGGAAAAAGGGCTAAATTTAACACCAGAAGAAAAGGCGCGAGCACAAAGCCAAAAACAAGCCGAAGTTACGGCACTTTATCCGCCTCCACTTAATCCGACCGATGTTCAAAAAACAGAAGAATCTGCAGTTTTATCCAAAGGGTTGGCAAATCTGAAAAAAATGACACCATTGCCCGATGATGCAACCAGCGTAACACAAAGCGCCGGACGTTCAAAATCGGGTTACTGCTATATTGGCGAGGACCGCGGATTTAGAAGCTGCATTAAAGTTGGCGAAAATGACCAATGCATGTCGGGAGATATTTTCCCGACAATGGACATTTGCATTAATCCCAACCTGAGAGCGTAATAAAAAAAAGCATTTCAATTGCTCGGTTTATATAAGATGTAAATGTATTGATATTCGCGCTGGCTTTTAACTAAATCGTATTGTCCCAGCATCGTAAACCCGGAATCTTTTGCCTCGCCGATAATGATTTTTTGGCCGGACATTCGCAAAGACCTTACATTTTTACGTACTTTTCCACGACGGTCCTTCATTGTTTCAATGATTGTAACACCGTCGCCTGCCTTATTGCCACGCTTGCCTTCTTGTTCTTGTTCTTGTCCTTCTTCTTTTTCTTGGTGAAACTCAAATTTGCTCTTGTAATCAAAATCTTTAAAAACCACGTCTGAACTAGTGATGCGTTTTTTAGCAACCGACTGTGGAGAGACCAGCGTAAATGGCTTGGCGGCGGGAACAATCGGGTCAAACATGTGACGATTCACCAAATGCAAAACAAGGTAGCCGCCGGGTTTTAACCAGTGATAGCAATTGTAAAACAGAGTGCGACGGTCCTTAATATAATAAATTGCAAAATCGAGCAACAAAATTGCGGTGGCATACTCGGATGAAAAACTCATAAAATCCAGCGGATCACCTTGCATAAATTTACAATTTGAATGCCGTTTAGAAGCGTACTCCACCATCGCCTTGGATGTGTCGAGCCCAATGACATTGCATCCGCAACTTTGTTGAAGTGCCGAAGTATAGCTTCCAGTTTTTGAACCGATTTCAATGACAACATCTTTTGAAGTGGGGTGTATTTCATTTAAAATAATTCCTACTTCATATGAATTGTATAATTTTTTATAAAACAACTCGTCATAAATTCCTACATAAAACGGATCGTTAAACACTTCATCATTTTGTTTTAATATAAAACGAGATTCTTGCTCAAACCCTTCTGACGTACTCTTATACATTGTATTGAAAAAATCAACCACCCATATCACTATGATTGCAACGGCTAAAAATACAATGAGCGTTGCCCAGCACGGCATGCTGTTTATTTTTGCTGCAAGTTCGTCAATGAATCTTTTATTTTCTGAGAGAATAACGGCATTCGAACGTAATGGGTTCATAGGTTACAAATTTTAAAAATGCAAATGTGTAAAGTAAAATGTGTAAAGTAAAATGTGTAAAGTAAAATGTATAAAATAATATGTTAAATATGTTATATTTATATATTATTTTTATTTTATAGATAGATACAAATAAATTTAAATAGTCATTAATAGTTATTAATAGTTATTAATAGTTGTTAATAGTTGTTGAAATTATATTATTTTATAAAATATGGCAAAATTCGATGAAGAGATTAATGATATGCGACTCATCACAGAATTCAAAGGGACCACCTTTTCAAAGTATAAAAAATCAGATGTAAGAAGCGAACTCATGAAGTGCATCACCGACGGTAAAATCGAACCAGCATGCAATTGGAGCTCTGAATTCATTTGCGCCGGGCAGTTCTTGGACTTGTGGGACATTATTTTAAGCATGGTCGGAAAACACATTCATTTAGCAAATCCAAAGTTGCCCATATACATTGAAATGCGCTACGATGTCTTTAAACAAATCATGTCCGGCGGATACGTTGGAAGCGAACTCGCTCTAAGAAACAACCAGAAAATTCGAAACTTGTTTGCAGAAATCATTTGCGTGCTGTGTCTCTCCAATAAAAAACACAGTTTTCAAACCGTGGACATTCGAAAAGATGAATACGAAATAGTCACACTTTCTACAAAACTCAAAGCTCCAAATGTCGAATACGTGAATGAAATATTTCAAAAAGATGACCCCAAAGAGCTTTTCATCGCTCTCAATGAATTTGCTTACCATATTTCAAATGACTCTAAAAACAACTTGCTCGCATGTTACTGGCTGGAATGGATTCTGGAATTTAATACCGTGTGTAAAAATAAAAAAGAACCGTGCAGATGCGCGCGCCGAGCATCCATGCCGGTAGAAGACAAACACCAACTCGACCCTGTATGGATTCTCTGGGAAATTATTTCAAAACATGTAAATGGACCGAATTGTGTTTTACCCAAAAAAAATGTCGTTACAAAAATAATTAAAAGTTTATTGCACTTGTACTGCATTCGTTTTACTCCCGGTTCAAAAAGAAAACGGCGATACTTGCTTTACTTTGCAATATCCCTCATTACCGAGTCCTATTCTACTGATAAAGAAATCATTGCAGAGCAAAATAAAGACGTTATTGAAGTTGTCACGCAAAAAATAAATTCGGTGTATAAACAAATCAAAAAAAATGAAATTGCTCCCGCCACCGACTATTTAATGCACAATGTAAAACGAAGCGATTTAGAAAAAACAATCGAGAAAATCGAAAAACTCAACAATTTGCAATTTATTTCCAAAAAATAATTAATAATTAATAATAATAATAACCGTAATAAATATTATTTGAATAATATTCAAATAATATTCAAATAATATTCAAATAAAAAATAATAAAAAGAATATTCATATTATAATAGCAATTAATAGTAGTAGTAACAAGTATAAAATTTAAATAAAAAATTAAATATAAATGTCTACTGCCGAAACCGGTATAATCGTATCATCGCCTTCTCAAAAAAAATGGTATGAAGATGAAGAAAAACAAACCGAATTTAGTCGAGCCGGCGTTGGTTTCGATGTCATTTCAGTAAAAATGCAAGAGCTTTATGAAATTGGAGTTCTTAAACTATTTATCGAGTCGGAAATACTGAAAAGTAACACGGGAGCTTTTGAACCCGGATTCAAAGAGTTGTATAACCCATACTCTATGACAGTTCCTCAGCGCCTTGGAAAAGATTTACTTTTCACATCCGATATTGAATTTAGCGACTCTGGATTTGCGCCCGGTTCATTGGAAAATGACAAGAAGAAGATTTTTTTAAATCGAAACGAGTTTACAAATTATTTGCTCCGTCTTCCAAAACCGATATCCGATACTACAGCGACGCCGCTAGATGAAAAACAAGATTCGAATGCGTACAAGTATTTACAAGTACTTGGCGGTGAACTCCAAGATAAAATAGCATTTTTATGCGATAATTTTATTCAGGGTTACAATGAGCAATACAAACAAAATGCAAATGATATTTTGCGAATACAAAAAGACATCAACGACTTGAAACGTTTGACGGGGCCGGGCATTGCATCGGACGATGTCCAAAAACGTGTCGCCGATAAAGAAAAAGAGCTCGTTCAAGTAAAAAACATAAAAAATAAACTTGAAGCAAAACGCGCCAATTACAAAAGTGCATGCGCCATTCTCTCCAATTCTACAAGAAGAAGTCAGTATAACGCATCGCTCCTCGCCGCTTACCCAGCCATAAAAAACGACGCGTCTTCCTACTCCACCGTCATGGTTGATTGGTTCAAACTTAAACAGAACGGGTCTGCTTTTTTTAAACAAGTTTGTCAAATGTTTAAACCAATGATTCCAAAAGAAATGTTGAAGACAAGACAAGAAATATTGATTGCGATTCAAGAAGTTGCTACCAAACTTGGATACAGTTTTAAACTATTTTTTGAAGATTTTTTTTACGTTGAGTTAAATACATTTTTAAGAACCGTAACAAGGATATCCAATATAGATAATCTAGATATAGCTTATTTGGTTAATTTGAATGATGCAAGTGTTCGACAAGCTGAACCTATGAAATATTCATGGACAAACGTGGATGCCAAGTTTAAAAAAATAATAAGTGATGCGACATTTGCAGATTATTTTTATAAAACAGAATTTGAGAGATTGCAATCTATTGCGAAATTCATGGCAAATTTTGATAGCGAAATTTTAACGCTATTCTCTTTATTTAAATTTGAAAAGAATTTGAATATTTTTACTAGAAACCCGGGTGATAACAAGAATGTATTTGAGCGCGCCGAACAAGATGATGATTTTTTCAAACGTGCAGAAAATGTAAACATGTTGTTTCAAAATGTATTTTATTTGAAAAATATATTAGAAATGACTGTGACCCAATTGAACAGAGTACCAGGCCGTCTTACACCCGAACAAGCCACTCTTATACAAAAAATCGATGAACTAGTACAAACGATTGCGGATAATTTGATTCCCAAGTTGAGCGAATATCAAGTCAAAGTTCAAATATATGATTACGATACACTGCTCGGAACTGCGTCACAATCAGGATTCGTTGAAAATGCATTTAATGACAAAGTTTCCTTTATTTCGCATTTTCGTAAAAATAATAAATTTTTGGTTTCATCGGAACTCATTCAAAACAGTCCGGTTACAATTACGATTCCGGATGGGAATTATACGCTGGAATCACTTTCATCCGTGGTTGAAAGCGAATTATGCAGTACTTGTAAGTGGACAAAAAAAAACGGTTACGAAGCAAACATGTTGTGGAGGTGCAAATATGACGCTAACAATTTTTTGCAACTCAGATTATATTTTCCATATGATAATATCAACAGGGATGCTGCTAATCCAAATGTTCCAAATATAAATATATCTTCAAATTATACTTTCACAATTGAGAGTACAACTAATATAACACCCCTCGGAACAAAGCTTGAAATAAGCATACCCGAAGGCGAATATAAAAATGTAAGGCAAGTATTAGATGCCATGCAAAAAACAATTAATGATGTTATTAAAAAACCAAGCGAACATGTAACAACTCCATTTACGAGTACATGTAAAATAACACTTGATGGTAGAGGTTTTGTAACATTTTATTTGGAACAACCATTGGTTGGAATTAGAAGAGTTGAAAGTTTAACAATAATTCTGTTACCCCAACTATCAGATTTCCTTTGTAGTAGTGGTAATCTCGGAACTACTATTCCATTAATTAATACTGGTCAAGTAGGTACTTTGCCAGGGCTACCACAAGATTTGTCTCTTTCAAAAACAATTACTATTGTTACTCGGACAAAAATTGATGGAGAAGTGTATGACGCATCCAAAATTTTTGGAGTAACACAGCGACAGCAGCCGCCTGTAGATGATGGCTCTATTCAATTTTTTCCAGATATTACTGTCAATGCGATACAAATTTCAGACGATTCGAATGAAACACGCAATTGTAATAGATTTAACCGTGGTAATTTTGACCCTTGTATATTTCTAAGTGACATCTTAGTACCTGGAATCCAAAATAGAGCATTTATGGATTTTGGGATTTTAAATTTTACCAGCAAACGCATTAATGATGAGCTGGAATTTAAAGCAGTTGACCTGAAAGATATTGAAAAAACAACAAGTACCGCCACTAGAAATGTTTTCAAAAATGAAATTCTTGAAAAAACCGGCATCTATATGAACAATCGCCTTCTTAAACCAAAAGTGCCGGTAATCACTCCGGTTGATATTTTAAACAGCATTTTATACAGGTACCCGTGCATTCCTTCTCCTTCTCCTGTAAAACGCAAGTTAGTCGAAGGATCGACGGAATTTGATGAATTTATACAAGAACGTGTAAACGTTCCCGAATTTAACGCCGTCGTTTGTTTGGGAAAAGGCGAAAAGGATCAAATGCCATCGCTTACATTGAAAAATGTGCTTAAAAAAACGCTCATGTACGACGAAAGCGATTCCCGACGAAATAAATTATTATGCGATTTGCATTATGCAATTTGCGGACCCGTGTATGTCGACACGAATCCGAGCCGTGAAATAAATCGACTTACAATGATGGACCAATTCACTCTTCAAAATAATCGACCGAATGTAATTCCGCCTGGAACGTCGCCGCCACTGGTGTCGCCGCCGCCATTTTCTGTAAAAGGAATAACACCATTTTACGACTATGATAAAGAATACTATAAATATTTAATTTATGGAGAATGTATGGTTGAAACGGATACAGGTTCTTACACAACAGGATGCATTAAATATTATGATCCAGGTGAAAAAATCGGACCGGGTGATATCGCGAACACGAACACTTCCGAATTATACGATACTCTACGAACTACATCACACATATTAAATTCGTCAATGGTTATGATTAAAGTTTCTTCAGTGATACATAAAGTTATATGGATTCCTCAAGGTAGTCGTGATACGTTTGACAGATTTATCATTATTGGAGAGTTTCAAAAGATAGAATATATAAACAAAAAAAACGAAGTTGTAAATACATATCGCTCCCGCAATGTGTTTAATTATACGTATTGGACACTGAGTCATACGTATACGGGTAATTTACCTCCTCCTCCTATTCCTCCATCTTATTTCAGTGAAACGGATAACTCAATAAATGTTGTTGTGAATTTAACTAGAAACATATCAAACCTCTTACAAATTATAAGCGTGACTAATGTGTACACACATTTGATATTTTCAAATGATGCACAAGGTTATACACATTTATTTTTACCATACGATGATGGTAGTGGTACTAATACCTTTACTCCAAATCAAATACTTATTGACAATCCGAGCGGCAGTGCTGTGGTCCCGTATACAGTATCGTGCAGTGTAATTAGTGTAAACAAAACCGTTAATAATTTATATGATAAATTTCGATTTTATAACATTATGGAAATTAAACATGCACTTATTAATCCACTAGAAGCGACGCATGCAACTGAAAAAATGATAGAAATACAAAGAGAAATTCGCAGTTTAATAAATTCTAATACCATGATTCGAAATAATTTATTGTGGTTAGGGTTAAAAAAAAAAACAACTGAGCGTAAAATATTATCATGTACGCTTATTAATGTGCTAACAAACACTGTTGCACCACTCAATATAGATTTGCCTATTAAATTTGAAGACGATGACACAATTGAAAACATTAGAGTGGACATTAATAATCCAGAAATTGTAACCGTGTTTGGAAAATTTACAGCGACGGTCGCCGACACTCGAGGTCCAACTGCAAGACCAGATAAAGTGATTCGAAATGCAATGGTCATTTATACAAATTTACAAAATGATATGCAAAATGATGGAAATTTTGGTATACTAATACCAGCGTATTCGCTTGGATATGATAATTTCAAAGGCACCACTATAAATGAAGATCCGATGTTTACATCATTTTATTGTGTGGACGGTTTGATTCCCGCTTCCATTGACAAAGGAACAATGCAACAAAATATTGGCATTTTAATGATGAAAAAAATAGAAACAATAGAAACAACCGAAGTATCCATTGTCGGATTTCACAATGACAAACTTAGCACCATCTCGGATACGAAAGAAGGCCCAATTCCGTCAACCTTGCTTTGTTATGATTACAACATGTGTGCTGATAGTTTAAAAATCGTTCTTCCTCCTGCTCCACCACCACCGTCGCCACCACCACTACCAACAACCAAATCGGAAAATGGCGT
>Ga0315284_10011468_pt1 | contig 12634 bp, 13 predicted proteins | sample YL17G09_16_MG_FD_203696 | JGI IMG/M metagenome (GOLD analysis project Ga0315284, IMG submission 203696) | Sediment microbial communities from Yellowstone Lake, YNP, Wyoming, USA - YL17G09_16 | ecosystem: Environmental > Aquatic > Freshwater > Lake > Sediment | place: USA: Wyoming | collected... | reverse complement strand
TGTGAAAAGTGTTACTACTTGATGATGTTGTTTGAGAAAACGTGTACTCTGCGGTATCCGATACATCAACAGCGTCACTATGGGCTTCATATCTTATAGTCACAGTATCACCCCAATTTATATCAATGTTATTTAATAGTGTATCCATACTTATTTTAGCTTCCTGTAATACCAATTCCCCACCATCCGTATTTACATCTGACAAAGCGTAATCAGGTTCATTAAGCGATGTCGCCAATATTTCTGTTCCCTTAGAATATATTCCATTACCGTTATCTTCGTAAATATTTCCTGTAGCATTAGGATCTTCGTATGCACCCGCGTCAAAAGTTATGTTAACAACTATGTAATACTCAAAAGCATCATCATTGTCTATATCAATACTAACTACGAGGTCGTGGTCAAATGCTGCCGGCGCTATGACTATTTCTCCTACACATGGGTTGTTATTGGCTGCTGTGGCTGGATCATCATCAAAATCCGCTTCCTCTGTGGCTCCATCTTTACGCCAGTAATAATTTAAAAAGCCTGAACCTCTTTCCCACAGTACGTAAAAGTTATCATTATCATTTGTTAGTTTTAATTCTCCTAAATCCAGTGCTCTGTCTTGTGTGTACATACATGTATCTGCTATTAATTCGGTCTGCCAAAGGTGAGTGGTTGTATTAAAATAATATATTGTTCCGGTGTAGGGGGAGCCAGCGACAGCATCTTCAACGAAGGTATCAACATCATCCCAATCATCAAAGCTTCCGTCTATAGTTATTGTTTTAGCGTTCGCATGGAAAAGACTGGAAGGCAAAAAAATCAAAAGGAGAAACACAAATAGGGCAAGATTTACTTTTTTCATATGGCTTTATTATAAAAGATTTTCGTTGTGTGTAAATGTTATGTGGCTTATGAAGCTGGCTCGCCATTGTAGAGGAAGCAGCGGGCTTTTAGCCTGCGGAGTCTTCGCTTTTCTTACAAGTCCTACTGCGGTTTACCTACCCCTTCTGGTTTACCAGCATTCTCTGGTTTGCCTTTCTCTTTAGTCTGCATCTCTCGTGCTTTCATTAACCCTCTTTTGGACATTTCCATTGCCCGCTGAATTGCAGCCTTGGCTTGTTCAGGAACCTTTTCCAGAACCCTAGTCAGCACCGCTTGCTGTCTGGCAGAGTTTGCAGCTAAACGTTCTACTACAGCAGTTACATCCTTACCTTGAGTTTCTGCCTTATCAAGGTGCTCTTGAGCCTCTTGGTTTTCCTCGGCAGCTCTTTCTGCGGTATTAGTTGCTAATTCATCTTCACCCTTATCAGCCAGGGCTTTAGCTTCACTCAGTCTTTTGTCGGCCAATTTCAACGAGTAAAGAGCCTTGTTGTCTTCACCAAGAATAAAAATTCCACGGACTTTTTCCGTCAAAGGTTTCAAGAAATAAACAGGAGAATTTGGCAATATCCCTGGGTTTGGCAACTCTGCTTCGTTTGTTTGTGCAAATACTATAGGTGCTAAGAGAAAAACAAAAAATACGCTGATTAAAACTAATAAATTCTTCATTTTTACCACCCCTTTTCTAATTATTTATTATATCAAAAATTCCGATATCCATTTGGGGGTGTACATAAATTTGAGGCTAAAAATCGTGGCTCCCCATACAGCCTGCCCTTCCGTAGCCCTGCCTGCCGGCAGGCAGGTCGTAGAGCGAAGGAGGGAACTTTATTCGAAGTTTGGTGGATGTGTTTAAGTGAGATCGGATCTTGCTTGCTCTTCAATAACTTGCCAGTTATCTTCCTCGTTTTTTGGGGAGGATAAACTTTTTACTAAAACTACAGCGATTAATAGTACTACTGCGAGTAGCACTAGGAGGTAACAGAAAACCCCACCGGTGAAGAAAACACTAGTGGGGTAATAAAGTGGAATTGTTGGACTAGTGACGCACATAAACTAGGGTGTCAGCGCGGATTCAATCAATTTTACCCATAGCCACCCGCCGAGTATACTGATTGCTAGAGCTAGAAGGATAACGGCCGCCATTACTAGATGGAATCCGTTTTTTGTCTTGACTGCTTCTATTATCTCGTCAAAAACAACCCACAAGAGGATAATCAGAACGGCCGGCGCGACCGCCCATGGACAAAGTGCAAGCCACAACATAACTTAAAGCCTCCTTTCTATGGATTTACGTTACTGTACCCGCCTACACTAAAAGCTCTCCTTTTGGTCAGATATTTTTGTTCAGACAAATCTATTCGGGATTATAGTTTAAAGAGGGGGGAATAGCAACCTATAGCTTGTCGAAGAATGGCTCCGCCTAGTAGACGCATTCCGTAACCGTAAAATAGAGTTTGGTTTTAGTTTACAAAATATCCAAACAGTATTCGACAGCTTCAAAATACAACCCTTATACGTTACTTAATCAAACTTCATTAGCTTATAAGCGAGTTAATTTTCTTAATCAAGCTCTGGTTATCCAAATACTGAAATGTATTTAGTCCTGCTTGGGAAGCCGCTTGGATATTTACTTGACTATCGTCTATAAAAATTACTTCATTAGGGTTTTTCCCTAGTTTTTGCGCTAACACTGTATAAGCTTGTGGCTCTTTTTTTGATACTCCCATTTCTTCTGCCGACAAAACACCCTTGAAAACTCTATCTATCCTATCTTTAATTTCTTTGGCATTTTGGATTGAACCAGAGGTAAAAATATACAGCTCAAACTTATCCTTTATAGTTTCAAGAAAAGTAAGTACCTCTTCGTTTAGTTCAAAATAGTCCAAAAAAGCATAGTTTGGATTTTCGGCAATAAGCTTCTTATGCAAAGGGTTTAGGTCTTCTTTGTAGCCCTTATCCTTAGCAAATAATAAAACTCGGGAAAAATCAAAAATTACAGTGTTAATCATATTATTGTCTTGGCTTTTTTAAGAGGTCTAACACAAAATTAAACCTATCACCTTTAATAATTGTTGCTCCTACACCAGGCAGAACAATATAATCTTGAAATTTTAGTTCCTCACCCTTATCGTCATAAACCTTACCGCCAAAAGCTCTGCAAGCGACTGCGGCAGGCATAATATCCCACAAACCAGCAGTTTGAACCCTATGGACTGTAACTGCCGATTTATGTGGGTCAATAACTGTATATAAAGATTTAAGTCCCAAAGCGGCTTGCTTAATAACACTTACGTCGGGAAGGCTTACTAGCTCTTGTTCTATAAAATCACCCTGTCGTCGGTCAACGTATACAGCATACTCTTGCGAGTAGCCTCTAACGTTATTTTCCCTAATAAGATTGTCGGGGTTACTTCCGTCAATAAGGATTTTTTCCTTAGTTATAAAGTTAAAGCAAGCTCCAAAAGTCGGTTTCCCATTTTCTACTAAACCCAGCAATAAACAAAAGTCACTTGCCGCCCCTAAATCTTCTTTAAGAAAATTCTTAATATCGCCTTTATCTATGGCATTATTAACGTATTCCAAATATCCGAGTGTTCCGTCAATTGGGTCAATAGTTAAGTAGTTACCCGATTTAACTATTTCTAAGACTTTATCGCCTTCTTCTGGCACTACCTGCAAATCACTATCTTGTGCAATTTTAACCAGCCTATTTTCAATTTGTTTATCGCATTGCGTAACTACACTTTTATCTGCTTTATGTTCTGGGTTAATAGGGGTATTGAGCGTGAAATCTAATAGTTCATCGCTCGCTTCTGTAATCATTTGATTAAATAGCGAAAATGCTTTGTTTTTATCCATATATATCGATTATAACTGAATGTTAAAGAATGATAAAATAGCAATAGTAATGAAAACGTATTATTCGACCTTTATCACTGGTTTTATTGACGTCATTAAAGAAAATTTAGGAAAACACCTAAAAGACGTTCAGATTGACTTAATAGCAGACGGCTTAGTGGTCTATAAAACTAGTGCCGATATTGAAGCTATTAAACGACTACGCTTCTTAAATAATTCCTTCTTGCTTATAAGACATTTCCCAAAACTGAGTAATAATCCCGTCCAAGAAATGGTTAAGAAGGTTGCAAAAGACAGTCGTTTAACACCTATCCTTCGTAATCCACTTATGGGTAAAAGAGCTAAGTTTCGAGTAATGGCAATGAGCGAAAACCAAACGGTAAAAATGGATAACAATTTAAGGCTAAGGCTGGAAAATAACATAATACAAGGTAGGTATCTTTCCCTAGATAGAAGTCTACCCGACGTAGAGTATCTATTTTCTGCCAGAAGGGAAGGTTTTGGCTTGTTCGGTTTGCGTTTGACCAAACGTCCCAACTACGAAAAAATCTTAGAAAAGGGTGAACTATATCCTGAATTAGCTTATATCCTATGCCTTATATCCGAACCTAATGCAAACGACGTATTCCTAGACCCATTTAGCGGGTCTGGGTCTATTCCAATAGCACGGATATTGGGTTTTCCCTTCAAGATTGTATATGCAAGCGATAACGATAAAGGACTGGTAGAAAAACTTAAAACTAAAACTAAAAAAGTCCGAGGTAATTTTATCGTCGGTTGCTGGAACGCCATACGCCTTACAAATTTCGAAAGCGGGTCAATCGATAAGATAGTAACCGACCCACCGTGGGGCTTACATAGTGGAACAGAATTAAATCTTGAACGTTTTTACGAGGATATACTTAAAGAATTTAGCCGTATTCTTAGAAAAGACGGTCTTTTGGTATTACTAACGGCTCAAAAAGAACTTATGGAACCACTACTAAATAAATTTACAAACGAATTTGTTCTTATAAAGCGATTTGACACATTAGTATCAGGTAAAAAGGCAGGCGCATATAAGCTAAGAAAAATAGCCGATTAAATAAATTTATTGAAAATGTAATGACCTATGACATACGAAGAAAAGCTAGAAATAGTCGTCCAAGCAATTAAAGAAGCTAAACAATTTACCCGTAAGGATTGTCTAACAAAACTTTATTTTGGATTAGAAAATGGATTATCCCGTGTCGGGCTAGATATGGTTTATGACATATTATTACAGCTTCAAGACGACGAAAAGATAATAAAAGTCGACAAGGTTAAATCCTCACTTGGTACTTTCGACCAGACAGTAGATATGAAAAGTGGGTCAAAAGACTACTTCAAAATTGATATTTTGGATATTTTTGACGAATGGTACGAAAACTATCTGTTGAAACATAAGACCAGCGTTTCAAATATCGACTATATCAATATGCTTAGGATTTACGACGTGGTTTTGGATATAAACGAACAGATACAACTAACCAACAAAACAGTAGTTACAATTCACTTATTGCCTTCCCTTATACGATTTAGTGCTCTTTTCCCAGCCGATACGATTGGTATGCGGGACAAATACTGCGAAACACGTTGGGATAGTCTTAAATACCTTCAAGAACAAGGAATTATCCAAGAATTTAAGCATAATAGTGCGTTTCATCGTTGGGATACCAACGTAACGGTTACACCCGCTTCCTTGACGAAATTTGACGACTTTTACAGGGCAATACAGTCGGAATATGTAAGACGAAATAAAGAAGCCGATAAAAAGGAAGAAGTAGCGATAGATAAAACCGCAACCCCAACTACGCCCGCTAAGGTCAGCTACGACCCCAAAAAAGGCGTATTAGTCGTCGAAGGCAAACAAGTTAAGCTAAACAAGGATAGCTTCCGAGCCAAAATACTCGAACTGCTTCTTAAAGACGAAAAAAGTAAAAAGAAAGAATGGTCGTGGGACGAAGTTATTGAAGCTATCGAGGATACAAAAGACGCAGAACTTACCAAGGAAAACAAAGATAAGTTTTATCCCGCTTGCGACGGCTTATCAAAACATATCGCCTTGAAAATCGGAATAAACGACCTACTGATTTTCAATAAATCAACCGTTCAGATAAACCCCAAATACTTCTAATTTATTCGTTAGCTAACTATTAGCTAACCGCTATACAACTTTCGCTAGCACCCCATTTCATAGACTTTGCTTAATGGAAAACAGCAAAGTTATTCAGTTAGATAAACAGTCGCAACCCTTGACACAAGGTACGGTTTTGCCCGCCAACGAGCTTAAACGGCTAACTGACTTCTTTTCCTTACTTATACAAATTGACCGACGGGTAAACGTAACGAAAACGTATGCAAAACCGAATAAGTGAAATTCAAATAGTGCCAATTAAACCAGATAACGGACTTGTTGGTTTTGCCAGTTTTGTTTTTGATAACTGTTTTTATTTAGGCTCGATTGGTATTTATACCCGACCGCAAGGCGGTTATCGCTTAACTTATCCAACGAGAAAAGCTACAAACGGTAACTTTAATATCTTTTACCCGATAAACCGTGAGATAGCAGAAGAAGTCGAAAAAGTAATTATTTGTAAGTTTGAAGAAGTAACGAAAATGTATGCTAGACACAATAGTTTTAACACTAAGTAAAGGTATGTATTACATAAACGAACCAGATAGGTTTGAACCGTCGGCTAGGCTAATACTTGACGATAATTCGTCAACAGGTAGTCGAGGCTATATTCCTGTAAAACAGAACCCGACAAGACGGGAACTTCAAAACGGTATTTATAAACCGAGACTTACCCTCACTACCCGCTATAACCATACGGGACGACGGGAAGCGACTTTGAAAATTGAACTGTCTTTGCCTAAATTGCTTTTTGGTAACAATTTTGACGAGCTTTCAGACGAAAACTTTGAAGCTGTAACCAGCCTACTAAGATTAAAACTTAAAGAAATGGGTGTAATGGTTTTTACCAAAGTCTTAGAAAATGCACCCGTGTCAGCTATTCACTACTCCAAAAACATTCCCTTAACTGACGGTACAACCCCGCATTTTCTAATTAGCAAGATTAAAGAAGCCGTGGGATTTAATGCTTACAGGAAGCTATACTCCGCCAAAGATTTTGGATATTGCGAATAAAGAGTGGGGCTTTCGGACAAGGAAGTTCAAACGCATAGGCGGCAACGAATTATCCCGAAGCGGTATTTATAAGATTTTTACCAGTTTATTTTATGCGGGAACAATTGAAAACTGCGGAGTTCAATACGAAGGGAAACACGAGCGGATGATTACTCTTGAGGAATACGATCGTGTGCAAATTATCCTTGGTAGAAAGGGCAAACCTAGACCGAAAACCCACGAGTTCGCTTTTACTGGGTCTATGAGGTGCGGCGTATGCGGATGTCTATATACTGCTGAGACTAAAAAGAAACTTATTAAGTCAACGGGCGAAATACGAGAATACACCTATTACCACTGTACAAGAAGAACGCCAAAGATTAAGTGCAACCAGAGGAAAAACTTCCCAGCGGATGATTTGGAAATAGCCATTGAGAAAGAGATAGAAAAATACACCATTCTGCCAGAATTCTTACAGTGGGCATTAGAAGGCCTAAATAAAAAGAACGATACTGAAATTGAGGACAGAACAAAGATTTATGAAATGCGACATAAAGATTTGATAGAAACCCAAAAGGAGCTGGATGAGCTTACCAAGATGAGGTACCGCCAACTTATTGATGATGAAACCTTTATCAAAGAGAAAAACACGCTACAAGGCAAAATTGCTCAACTAAAGGAAAGTCTACGGGAGACGGAGACACGAGCCGAGAAATGGCTTGAGCTTACCGAGAAAACATTTAACTTTGCCACTTACGCTCGTAAAGCGTTTTTACTGGCGAAAGGAAAAGTAGGGTTAGAACTGAAGAAGGAAATTTTATTAGCACTTGGTAAAACGCCTATAATTAAAGACCAAAAGCTCTTTATTGAGCCGAATGAGTGGCTTGCCGAGATTGGAAATGACTATCCCGCCTATGAAGAGGAATATGTAGGGTTAGAACTGGGCAAAATGCCTATGACTGAAGCAAAAACGGAAGCCCTAAACTCTATTCGTACACGTTGGCTCGGGACAGCAGACATATTACTACACCAAAGGCTTGAACTTGATTATAGTTTATCAGAACTTCAAACCGTGTTTTCAAGGTTTAACATTCCTGCTGTTGTTTTTACTTAAAGTTCAATATGCTATACGGGTTATCGGGAAAAGTATAGTAAGTTCTGCAACATAGCCCCCGCACAGGTTATAATCACTATATGAAGTGGGTGTTGAGCATATTTCTTATAATGGCGGTAGGGATTTTTCTGCGTACTTACAACATAAACGCTAAAGAGTTTTGGTATGACGAGGCGTTTACTTCCCGTATGGTTAAGAACAATTTTACCCAAATAATTGATTTGTCCTCAAAAGATGTTCATCCTCCGCTTTATTATCTAGCAACCAAAGCATGGACTAGCGTATTCGGAACATCAGATTTTGGTATCAGGTCTTTATCTGTATTATTCGGGGTTTTGTTAATACCCGCTACTTACTATTTAGTAAACCTTTTAACTGACAATAAACTCGGGGCATTGTTAGTTTCAACCATGATAGCAGTTAATCCTTTTTTGATAACTTACTCAAAAGAGGCTAGGTCGTATTCCATGTTTGCATTCATCTTCGCCTTGCTAGTGATAGTTGTCTTTAGACTACGGAAAGATGGCAAAGGGTGGTTGGCATTATCAATACTTCTACCTGTATTCTTTTTAACGCACTATGTATCGGTATTCAGCATCCCCGTACTGATTTGGTTGCTTCCAAGAAACAAGAAGATGTTAATTGCCTTGTTACCGCTTGTTTTCTTCGCATACCTGCAACTTCCTGCTATGTTAATCCCACGAAAGCCTTTGGAATGGGCTCCGCCTGTTACTAGCGAACGCATAACACAAAGTATACAAGCGTTTGTGTTTGGAGTTTACAACGATAATTCAGTAGTGCTACCACTGAATATTAAAGTGCCTTATCTACATGTATTATTGTTGGTTCTGATTACTTGGTACATTTTAGACCACGATAAAAACCACTATGAATTACTGATTCTAGGTCTTGTACCGATAGCCCTAGTAGCTCTAGCTGGTAGTTTCAGTAAGAATTTATACATTGAGAGGTATCTCATCCCTTATGGATATGTGTTGATTGTGTACATCGGCGTTGTAATCGTTAGTTTCCCGAGGAAATATGCTGTTCCCGTCCTCGTTTGTTATCTTATACTGTCGGTTTACCTGACTTTGCATTATGTGCCGGTGAACATTGATTATAAAGGCGTAGCAAAATATATGGATAGCCTAGATAAAGTTATAATGGTTGATGCTACCGAGTATATAGCGGTAAGTAGGTATTCAGATAAGGTTAAATTGCAAGATGGTGATTGGTCGGAGTGGGTAATTATTAACGATACCGATATTTTAGTAAAAGAAAACTCAAAACCGTTCTATCTAGCGAACAGGGGGGAATTGGAAGGGTGGGACTACACATTGAGTAAAGACGGGGTTTTTTTCTACAGATGGCAGTAACTCTATAGGTACTACGGCAAACTCCGTAAAATTTTGCAGAAAATGTAATGAAAAATATAACTTCTGATGAAAAACTTAATTGGGTAATAGAGGCTTTGTACGAAGCCAAAATGATAACAGCCGGTAACGAAAATATCCGGGTTTATCCGAGGAACAGCAAGGATTTACCTAAACTTGAACCAACAGAAATTACAACAATCCTGCACAAATTAGAGGCTGATGATAAGGTTTTGGAACTAATTTCCGTTCCTACGAGAAACTATAATCATATTGATAGTTATTTTGAAATCAGGCTTTTAGAAGGTTTTGACGATTGGTATAACAAATGGCTTTTGGATAAAAAGTCATCTCTTGAAAACATTGACTACATAAACCTGCTTAAAATCTATGATGTAATTTTAGATATTGACCAAAAACTGCAACTTGCAGGTAAGACCGAAGTAATGATACCTGCGTTACCGCATTTGGTGCGTTTTCAAATCTTATTTCCTGCTGACAGTACATCAATGCGGGATACCTACATAAATAGCCGTTGGGAAGCGGTTACTTACCTTCAAAACAAGGGTATTGTCAATGAAGCGGATTTTATTCGTGATGAAATAGACCTTGACCATCAGATTGAAATGACAGTTGTTTTACCGAAGTTTGAGGTTTTCAAGGAAAAGGCTCGTTTGGAATACATTAAGCGAAACGAAAAAAATAAAAAGGAAAGTAAGCCCGACCAAGTTAAAAAAGAACCTGCCGTTGAAGAAAAGCCCGTAGAAGATACAACCGAAGATAAGGTAAAAGTTTTGTATGAAATTAAATATGTTAAAAACGCCATAGATATTAACGGTAAGTATTTCAGCAGAACATCATTTGATAGCGAAAACGACCTTGTTTTTGACTTGGTATACCGAAACCCTAACAAAAAATACACGAGGAAACAGGTTGAGGTTGAAATTAACCAAGATTTGAAAAAAGGATTAGATAAGATTGCTGAAAACTTGGGTTTTGTTGGCGAATTACGCAGAGCCTTTTTTGATGTATCAAGCAAAGCAATCCGTTTTAGAAATCCCATTACAGACAAGTTAATCAATATAGAGAAATTAGATACCGGTAAAATAAATGAAATCCTAAACAGTCCTAAACAACCCTAAAACTTCCTTTTTAATCCCAAACTAACCTTTTTAGCCCTACTACAACGACAGTATTCTATTCCCGGCATAGAGTGTTTTGCAGTATATGGTTGCAAAACTCTCAATACAACAGAATAGCCAAAAACCAAAGGATAACCCGGTTTCTATACCAATAGAAAACAAAGCCGACTTGGTTAAGTTGTTTGAGTTGCTAATGAAAATTGACCGCAGGGTTAATGCCACAGGAAGTTATGAAACACAAGATAACGGAAATCCAAATAATACCAATCAAACCTGTTAATGGGTTGGTTGGTTTTGCAAGTTTTGTATTTGATGAAACTTTGTATCTTGGTTCGGTTGGCATTTTTACAAGACCAACAGGCGGATACAGATTAGTCTACCCGACCAAAAAACTTGGTTTGCAGGAAATAAATATCTTTTATCCAATAAGTAAGCAGTTTGGGCAGGAAGTAGAAAGTTTAATTTCAGAAAAGTTTGACGAGGTAATGAAAAATGATAGACACAATAGTTTTAACGCTTATGCAAGATAAGTTTAATATAACCGACCATAGTAGATTTAGCCCTTCAACTTTGGGTTTGTTTAACTCGCCATATTACCGTCTTGGCGGAAGAGGAATGTTTCAATGTGTTCAAAACCCAACCGCAACAGAATTAAAAGAAGGCAACTACAAACCAAGATTAACCGTTATTAAAAGAATTATCCGGGGCGGGTTTCAAATAGTATTACGAATTGAGTTTTCCGTACCAAAATTGATTTACGGGAACAACTTTGATGAAGTTACGGTTGCGGATTTTCCACAGGTAGTAAAAACGCTGTATGCAAAGTTGACGGAAATGTCCATAGTCGTTGATATTAGAGATTTAGCAATAGCACCTGTATCGGCCGTGCATTATTCCAAGAATATAATCTTGACCGACTACTCAACGCCAAAAATGATTCTTGATGAAATAAGGAAGGCAAATGTATCGTTAAGACTTGATGCCGACGAAGCGAATTACCGCAATGATGGGCATTTACTTAAATATCACACAAACACTTTTGAAATTGCTTTCTACGACAAAATAAAAGACTTGGCAAAGGCAAAACAAAGCGAAAAACGGGCAGTTGAAAAGGACAATTCTATTCAACTCGGCTTGTTTGATAATCTACGAACTACAAAACCTTTTGAAGTTTTCCGTATGGAATTACGCTTGGGTACTCGTAAGACAATTACGAGTGAGTTAGAAGCGGTTGGTATTAGTAACGGGCTTACTTTCGGGGAATTATATAATCCCATAATTTCTAAAACTATTTTATTAAGGCATTGGCAGAACCTCACAAAACCTGATATTTTTGCGTGTCAAAAACCAAAATCTTACGCAGAATACTTGACACAGATTTTGCAGACTAATCCAAAGTTGAAACTGAATAAGGCTATGTCTTTTATCGGCACAAAAGTTGTAATTGATGATGTGGGTTTACGAAATTACCGGAGCATCATTTCAAAGTTTGGCGGTAAGGCGTGGTATCGGGTAAACAGCGAGTTTGCAAAATATAGTTTCCCGAAGAAACAGCCGGCAGTTTTTCCGGCAGTTGAAAAGCAGTTACAAGAGTTTAAGCCAACCAAAATGTCGGCTTATAAGTCTATTTAGTATAAAATTGTATGTAGGAGTAAAAAATATGCCTGAAAAAGCCATAATAATAGCCCGTGTATCAACTTTGAAGCAAGAAAAGGAAGGGTTATCACTACAAGAAATCCAACTTCCTTTGTTGCGGGATTACGCAAGAGATAAGGGTTTCGTGCTTGATAAGGAGTTCACTTTCAGTGAAACCGCCGACTCTAAAATCCGTAAGAAGTTCAACGACATAATTACCTATGTTAAGGAACACCCGGAAATCAGAAATATAGTTTCGTTTCGTGTGGACAGGGTAACAAGAAATTATCGTGATGCGGTTTTGTTTGATAATTTGCGAATGGATTTTGACAAGGAACTACACTTTGTTTATGACCGTTTAGTTTTGAATAAAAAGTCAACGGGTAGGGACATACAGGATTGGGATACAAAGGTTTATTTAGCAAAGCAGGTCATCAACAGGTTACGGGAAGACGCAATCAATTCTGCCCAAGCCAAACTTGGCAGAGGAGAA
>Ga0315284_10011467_pt1 | contig 12634 bp, 27 predicted proteins | sample YL17G09_16_MG_FD_203696 | JGI IMG/M metagenome (GOLD analysis project Ga0315284, IMG submission 203696) | Sediment microbial communities from Yellowstone Lake, YNP, Wyoming, USA - YL17G09_16 | ecosystem: Environmental > Aquatic > Freshwater > Lake > Sediment | place: USA: Wyoming | collected... | reverse complement strand
GTGTTCGAGACTAACAGTGACAAATTCGACCGTTGAACATGTTTCGTTGCTATATTTATATCCAATCGCAATAAGAGCGGCGATAGTAGCTCTTTTTTCGGTTTTGTTGGTGGTAGCAATTTGATATTGATTTTTCATATTATGGGGATATTATACCGCTTCCCAAGTGAATGTCAAGAGCATTTTTCAATGGAGATTGATTTATGAGTAAAGGCAAAGGGGAACTTGCCGATAGTCAATAAGGTCATAGGGATGGGATAATAGCGAATCTTTTGCGGTAAAACTAATTGATTTCTTTTCAGGTTAATGCTAATATGCACAACCTTATTACGATAATTCGCTTTAGTTTCCTCATTGTAAAATCCTAATCCATTTTTCTTTAACTTACTAAGAGCAATAGACGCGGGAGATCCTTTCGGTTGGCAACCATGTAAAATTAATCCAAAATTAGTTTTACCATAGATAGCATGGTAGTCATTATGGTCGATAGGCATATTTCTTTTATGTGCCTCTTCAGGAGAAAAGAATACTTCAGCATACCGCAAACGATGCTTAGAGATTAGAGCATCATGCGTTCCACCTTTACTAACAGTAAGGCGAAAGTTAGATGGAATATCCTTTTTATATCGAACCAGAAATGGAACGGCCTTTGTGTACCCATAGATAGTCAATTGAGGATTATCAATAGCAATATTTAGCCAAGCAAGAAAGTAGGCTTCACTAAAGAAATCTCCTGAAGTGTGGCAACGGATAATTCCCATATCAATAGGTAGAGAGTATTGAATAAGGTTGGCAATGTTAGCTATTGATTTATAGGAGCGGATTAGATTAAAATTAGTCCATCGGCTTTTTTTCACCGAAGGAAATGCCACTTCTTCACTTGCAGCATAACAACGGTATTTACAATACTTTCCATCTGTTATTCTGTTAGTAAATGGATTGACTTTACTCAAACATTCTCTGGCGAAAGGGCAAGTATGGCCAGCGGGCAAACTAAAGGTGGTAATATTTTGGTTTAACTTAGCATTGCCTAAGCCGAATGTTAGCTTTTGCATGGGCATACTGTAATAGGGTTAAGGGATAATGTCAATAAGAAAGTGATGCCAGAAAAGGAAATCTCCCCAGAATTAACCAGGGAGATTTTTTGGATGAGATGCTATCTCACGCAGTCACCAGTTCAGGGGTCTCCACCGTAGGGGTCTCCGCTGTAGTGGCTTCAACCGTAGGAGTTTCTGCCGTGGGGGTCTCCACCATAGGAGTGGGGGTAGTCACAGGAACCGCAATCTCCGCAGTTTCCTTGCGAACCTTGGCCTTGACCGACTTAGCCGACTTGACCGAGGCCGTACCGCGAGCGAACAGATAAGGTTTGCGGCCCAACCCCGTTTCAGACCTGGACTTGCCGAGCTTGTCCAACTTGATAACCTCGCCGCTGGTGAGCATTTTTGCAAGGTTATTCCGAACCGTCAGCGGAACGCACCGACCTTCGCCCTTACCGTACTCCGAACCATCATCCTTGAGTGCTCCGTTATGGATGCAGAGCTTCTCAAAGGTGAAGTGGCCAGCCGGGAGTCCGAGCTTGAACCGAGGCCGCCCAACTCGCGGCGTTTCCACCGACTTAACCGACTTAACCGATTTCTTCTGCTTACTCATTTTACTTACCTTTCCATTTGTTTTTGTTTTTGTTTTTGTTGGTTCATCCAACATTGTGGTATCACTATATAGTAATACCGCAAATTTGTCAAGCCTTATTTCTATTTACTCGTTTCACCGAAAAATCTCTCCAGGCTAATACAGATAGGTTGCTAACCAAAGAATGATCAATTGCGTTTCTGAAAGCAGCACACAGTTCCCGATCTTGATCAATTTCCCGTTTGTCATTAGGAATATCAATCATCAGTTCGGCGGTTAGTTTATATCTTACTGTTTTCATTTCACCGCCTATTCTACATATTTCTAACCAGTTGTCAATACCTATTTTCAACTACTTCGCGGTAAGCATATTCCAGGCCAAATCTTTGCAGCATTTTTCATGCCAACTTTCTCCGATGAATATAAATTACATGTAATTAATCTTTGAAACTGTACATAAAAACCCCGGAAATTCCGGGATTATACTTGATTCCTAACTTGATTATAAAGATTTATTTTACATAATTTCGTCTCCTTTTTTCCTTTGGATTAGGTGGAAGTCCTTTTAGGAGTAGCAAGGTACTTTTCAATGTGAATTCTTTTGCTGGTCATACAACTTATCTCCTTCTTCTACAACAGTTTTTACATAGTCCTCATAGAGGCGATTGGATTTATTGCCGGATTTTTCCATTTCCAATATTTCATTTCTTCGCCAAGCCGGATAGCGTTCCAGAACATTAAGGCTTGCTTGGAAATATGGATTGTTTTTTGTTTTGGTAGAAGCGGCTTTTTGTATTTCTTTGGTTTGCTGTTTAGCTTCATCGGCTAGAAGTTTATCTCCTTCTTTGACAAGATCCATAACATTTGGTTCTGTAGAAGTAGGTTTCAATCCCGAGCGGGATTTTTTAATATGTTTACGCAGTAGTTCTCGAAATTGTTCTTCAGTACTCATAACTGTCTATAAGTATAATATGTTAAATGGTTTTTGTCAAGCTTTTTTATAGAGGTTAGTTGGTTTACCTTTTCCGTGTGATCGTTTACCAGACAAAATCACCGAACCTTTTGCCAGTTGCTCCTTGATAAAGATATGGGCGAAGGGGTAATCAATATTATTGGATGCCGCAAATTCTTTTGTGGAGAATTCGCCGTCTGGCATAACTAATGCTTGTTCAGAACGAGATTGCCGAGGTTTCCGTGGTTGTTTCGGTTCATTCGGGGTGGGAGCTTCAACAACAACTGGTTCAGGATCAATTTCTCCTTTCAACAGTTTTCCGAATCGGATTTCGGCTCGATAGAGATCTTTTTCAGTCCATCCCATTGATCCCCATTGTTCTGAACCAGGATAAACTTCGGCTGGTTCAAATTTATTCCCGGCAATCTCATAACCATTATGCCGGGACACCACGACAATTTCAAACCCAGCATCAAACGGTTTAGGATGAATCGCGGTAGGAACTGCCACCTTATGAAAGATAGCAAGATCTCCTTCGCGGTGTAACTGATTGAACTGAAATCCTTTAGCAATGAAATCAGTTTTCAACGGTTTGTATGTCAGCATAGGATGATGTTACCAGAGCATACCAACGAAGTCAAGCGATAAAAAAAGAAAAATAGATGTTGACATTGTATATGAGTATGGTAGGATACCGCTATGAAACGAACATACAAAATCAAAGCAAAAGGAGATAGTATCTGGACAGATACTAGAGGCGGGCAAGTCCTGGTGAATGATTTCAAGATTACCTATATAGATCATCAAGATGCTATACCTGTCATGGTTCAAAGTAATCGTTATCGAAAATGGACCAAAGCTGGGTTTACTTCACATCAGTTCGTCTCAATGGATGTCACTGGACCAACTCCATTGCCATTTTGGTATACTGACAGTGGGGCGGAGGAGCAAGTCCTTGAAGTATTTAAAGAAAAGCTAAAGAAGCAGTTTAAATGTCATAATGTCGAACTAAGTTGGAGTGAACAGGGAATGCAGGGCAAGGATTACTGGAATTTCGATGTCAATCTCCTCTGGAAGTAAAACTAATCTCTCCCAAGCATATCCGGAGCTAAAAACTCCGGATTTTTTCTTTCCTGGATACTATATATAATTACATGTAATTATTACTAACAAAAGCATATGAAAATTAGATTTGTCAAGGCTTGTGTGGTAGAAGTGCAGAAAGCACGTCTAAATGAAACGTGGGACAAAGGATTTAATAGATGGGACGAACTCTATGTTGAGTCTCTACATTATCCTAATCCAAAAATCGCCAATGTCATTACACGAGAGGGAGATATACTGGTTGAAGTCCCTATTAATGCTTTTGAAGTGGTGGCAGTTTAGGTTCTTGATGACTCTCGGCCATTTTGTTAAGCACACACAAGTCATGGAGATTCACCAAAAAGGCGGCGTCAGTTTGTGATTCATCGGCTACCTTTTTCGTTTTGTTCGCCATCTCTAGCTCAATTACCTTTTTCATTATAGCGTTATTCGCGTCATTTAGTAGTGGTTCTTTGTACATATATAATTACCAGAATTTGCTAATAAAGTGATACGCGACGTAAATGATTGCGGCAATTCCTAGAAGATAGATAATTGCGCCAATTACCCACGCACCCATCATGAATTTCATTATTTTTTCTAGTGTCATAATCACACCGGAGTTAGCTGATACGGTTCGCACGACCAACAATCTCCGTCTTGGTCCTCTACAACGATATATGCGGCATTGACTTCTTTAACTGTTCCAATGAAATCATTTTCAAATGGACCATCTCTGTGTGCGTGGACTTCCACTTGCATTCCAATGGTATAATCAGTAAGCTCGTATGCTTTCATAATGTCAACTCTTTTTTGCTGGTTTATTCAGTCTTGTCAGTTCCCTTTTGGATTCGCCTGGGCGTTTCTTAGCCTTGGCAATCTTTTGAGCGGTGGTAAGGTCATCGTGGATGGCTTGCCGTTGCTCCGCCTCATTGTGTCTCTTCTCGCGTCGCATCCAAAGGATGCTGGACTTGTAACCGTTGGCCTTGCCAACTTTCTTCGTTGTGGGATTAACTTCAGGTTTGTTTTTATCTTTCATAGTTTGTATTATTCCGATAGGTCGGTGATGTTCATTGTTTCGTATTCGTAGAAGTCCGCTTCCACGGCTCCTTTCTGTCCATTCTGGAGTTTCAATTCCTTGAACGGAAAGTCAAGCCAGAATTTTTCATTGTTCTTGGCAATATCTTCCGCAATCTCCTCGGAGACTTGCGCCGTGATCCGAACCGCAATTTCGATTGTTTTCATTGTGGTGAGTATATTGATTTCTCAGTGAATGTCAAGAGGAAACTGCATCCTCAACGTTGATCGGATCTAAAAGAGTAAGTTGAATGGTATCTCCTTCATCATCAACCAAGAACATAGAGTTACCGCAGACCTTTACGGTTTCATTATTTCCTTGCTTGAACTTGACACTGAATTCATTTCCCTCCTCATCAGTAGCAGAAAGATAAAGAAATTCGTTTTCGGGATCATCCGTTAATTGACTTGTGGATAGATAAGATAAAAAGTTGTCGTCCCAGATTACCGCTGAACTTGCCACTAACCAGTTGAATGCTTTGTGCAATGGAATGGTTTTCATATTGCCTATTGTATTGATTTTGTGATGATTGTCAAGAAGAAAGTTGGTGGGCTCACTCGGATTCGAACCGAGAACCTAACGATTATGAGTCGTTTGCTAACTGACCAATTGAGCTATGAGCCCTTAAAATCACATTTCACCGAGTTGGGAATTTCTATCTCTCATTTCCTCTTGGAAGGAATCCATTCGAGATAGTTCATCCATTACATCGCAGTCAGTGGGCTTAAACAAGCCGGGAATACCAGCGTCGGCTACCTCTACGATATTGTCTTGCTCATCAAGGACTTTCACCGAATGTTTCTTTTTTGGTTTCATATTATTCTTTAGGAGGATGTCCAACTACCGCAACCCCAACATCCCATCCCTTAGCATTAGGAATAAATCCTTCCAGGATAAGATACGTGATAGCACCCTTCACTCCTGCTTGTGCCTTGGCTTGATTTTCGGGAGATTGAAGCTCATGGTCCCAACAGAAAATATGGACTATTAATCCGATTGATTTTTCCTTAAGGTCGATGTCTATTACATCAACACTCCCCAGTTTCATTACTGGCGCATCTGACGGCTCAAAATTCATATATCGACACTATATATGTCCCGTGGGAAATGTCAACCAAAAATCTCATAAATCACCGAATAACTTTAGCCGTTTAATTTTCATTTTTCCAAGACAAATTACATGTAATTATCACTATCTCCAGCATACAATAATTACATGTAATTCAGTTTTATTGTCTACGGAACTCTTTGCTATTTAACGATCCATCTGTATGCAGTAATCCAGTTCTTCGAGCCAGGGCAGTGGCATCATCATAGTCGTAGACCTTTCCCACTGGGGATGTAATTCTAAACTTTTTTTTCATTTCATTTATTTCTTGGGAACCGGCCTCTTCGGCTTTTCTTAATACGTTCCATAAGTAACGATAAGCATAAGGGAATGTGGTGCATTCCTTAAGCATACCTCCGTCATTAAATAACCATATAGTTTTCATACCCATAACTATACCGCATTTCCATCAAGAAATAAACTTTTTTTATTGACTTTCCCGTGGGGATATGTAGAATGGGCGGCATGAATATGGAAGAAATCGTTCCCGGCAAAACCTATCCGAAATATGTTAGCATCAAAGAAAAGGATGGAATGCACATTGAACTCCGTCTCAATTCTTTTTTTGTTGGCATGTACTGTGAGATACAAATTAATGGTAAGTTAGCCGGACAAGTCGGGGATCACAATAATAAGAAGTTTGTTACCGGCCTCAAAAAGGACATCACAAAAGCAATGGAGCGGGGAGCTACCGTTGAGATTGGAAGTATTGCCCCGGTTAAACTTTTCCCTTGACATCCAACCCAAAATCAATACAATAGCGATTATGAATATAAATTACATTCTTTCCTTTGACAGAGGAGAGCAGATAATGGAAACTGCGGACTTTGGAGAAGTATCAGAATTTCCATTCCAAACTAAACAAGCTGCTGTAAAGTTTTTCAAACGGAAAGTCAAAAATTATAGACGGCACTTGCTTAAGGTTTCTATGTGTGCCGGGGGAGTGACAATGGAACAATGTCCCAAATGGTTTTTGGATGCTAACGGGAAATTATGGGACGATGATTTAGGAATGGAAGCCTTTAATCCCTATAGATAATCCTTGACATCTAACCCAAAATCAATACAATAGGCGATATGAAAAATGAACCACTAACTCAAGAACAATACACTGACCGCGAAGCATCTGTATGTCCTATGTGTAGGTCGGAAGATATTGAATCCGAAGACATTGACCAGGATGGTGGCAGGGGAACTGCTAACTGTCAGTGTCACACTTGCGGGTCATACTGGGTGGATTTCTGGCACGTTGTCAGTTATGACAATCTCAATGAGGGAATGACATCAAAGGAACTCAAAGGGGTTGAGAAAAGGGCAAAAGATTTAGCAAACGCACTCTTGACTTCTGCCAAGGAATCAGTAGAATAGGCGGTATGAATACGATATTTGTTTCAAAGCATACTTGGATCATGCCGGAAGAGATGTGCCGCGACTATGGACAGTTCCGGCGTAAAGCCAGGGTATTCCATAGCAAGACGGGAGAACTTGTTACTTGTCGAGCGGATATACCTGATACTTACTTTTCAATCCCGGCTACAACCAAAACAGAACACGGATACATTACTGGTCGAGATGATGGGGAATTGGAATTTCGCCCTCATACTTTTCAAGACGTTCAAACCCCAGCAGAATTTCGTAAACAGTACAAAAAAGATTGTCATTGACAAACCCCTAACTCTATGATAGGGTAACATCATGAACGAGATCATTGAAGCAGTCCTTAAAAAGTATCCCAAAGCAAAACGAATTGCGGTTGTGAATTTCGTTTGTAGTGCTCCGAATGATCCTATGGCAAACGCCTATAACCTCGGTATGGATGTTGGTCTTTACAAGTGGAATAGACACACACAAACTGCCATCTGGGAAGCACTGCGGCAATTAAACAGAATCTGAGTTATGATTATATGAAAGGAGGTAGATGCTAAATGCGACCTTACTAACCAACTAAAACCCAAATACTTGTAGCGTTTTGTTTTATCGTAGTTTGATTGTCCCGAGGGTGGTAATTCACCCTCGGGATTTTTTCACTTTTCACCGAATAACTTTAGCCGTTTCTTTTTTAATTTCGGAGTAATTACATGTAATTCATCCATAGATTATTTCGGGTTGAGGATTTCGCTTGACTTTATCCAACCGCTATGTATAATGGGGGTTGAAGTTAGAAAACTCGTGAATGAAAGATAAACATTATGAACCTGAGCGGATATGAAAGTGTAAGTCGTAATTCTCAAATTGTGGAAGAAATCCAAAAGCAAACCGATATTTTGCGGGTTTTGCGGGATATGCTTAAACAAACGCGAGAAAACAATAGAATTCAAGAACAAATGGCAAAAGATATTGCCACGCTCAAAAATGCTATTATTGACAAATCTTAAAAAGGCGGTATACTACCATCAGTATGAATAATGATTTGCTAGAAACGGTTTGCCGCGAAGCATGGCAACTACTCACCAAAACATTCACAACTGAAGAGTTGGATGATATGACCTATGACGATTTCAAAACGGAAGTCCAACTTGAATTTGAAATAGCACAGGGTATCTAAACACAAACAAAAAATGAAACGAAATAAAGTTATAGTTGGACTGGCTGCGATATTTCTCGCGTCAGTGTTATCAACACAATCAGCGGTTTTGAAGGTTCGTGACGGCGAATCTATTCAAAATGCAATTGATCAAGCAAATGAAGGAGATACCATTTTGGTTCTTCCTGGCACCTACGAAGATGGGATCTATTTAGATAAGTCCAACATCTCATTGGTTGCTCTGCGAGGAGCGACAATTTCTCCATACCTAAATAATCCCATTCCGATTGGAAGTGGAAGCTTTGGTATATCTATTGGGGGGGATAACGTCCTCATCAGTGGCTTTAATGCTTATGGTTATTCCGCTGCTGGTATTGCCATTGGAGGAAACAACGTAAATGTCCTTAACTGTCACACAGACACAATCTCTGTAGGGAATTGTAGTTATATTAGAATCTATGATACTGAAGCATCTAAAATCAGTATGATGCAGTCTTCTAATGTTATGTTGTTTAGATGTAAAGTATCCGGATATGTAATTGCTACTTCTTGCCCAAATATGTGGGTGAGTCTTTGTGAGTTCGGTTGGGCAGTCACATTTCCAGAGTTTGGTACTTCAGGACGATTTATTAGAAACAAAGTTACGGGACCAGTAGAACTTGTTCAACCATCTTTAGAATTCTGGGGTGCTGCCGGAAATAATGGTAGAGCAGTTGTTATACTTCCTCGTGGGTAAACTGTCTAATTTTCTCATAACTCCGGACTAATCATCCGGAGTTTTTTGCACTTTTCACCGAAACATTTATTTCGTTTCATTTTTCGTTTTTACCAAATTACATGTAATTCTTTGAATCACCGCTAACAGAATAATTACATGTAATTTCAAGTCAGGAGGCCGTACCAGTAGTACATATGGGGGATATAGGAACGAAAAAAAGAATGAGATTTCTCTTGCAATTCTTTCTCGTCTGTGATTAAATGGGCGGCGAAATGAGAGAGCAATAAAGTTCCTCAAAAACAGAAAGTTAGATATGTCACACTGCATCGAGAAACGGGACTTCGTATATGGCTTGGAAGGGCAAGGCCATGATTGGCACGGGCTTACGGTTGAGAAACCGGGGCCGCTTACCAAGGAACTTTTCCCGAAGTTCCGGGAAGTAGGGCTTCAAACGGCTGAAGGATTGGTTATCCCTTGGCGGGTGCTGGTCACTGACGATGACGGTCAAGTTTGTGGAAATCCCTTCACGGACTCTTTTGGGTACATCCTGCCGGGTCGAGCGTGGGATATGGTCGGCGAAGCGTTGAACGGGACAAAGTACACAGTCGAGCGCGTCGGTATGCTCAAGGACCGCTCCTTGTGGTTTGTGTCAGTGTCTTTGGAAGAGCTGAAGGACATTGCTCGCAAAGGCGAGGCGTTCAGGCTCAACTTCTCGGGCGGGCTTGACGGTGGCACGTCGCCGCAAGGCGAGCTGTCGCACATTCGAGTTGTATGCTGGAACACCCTGTCGGCTTCGCGGTCGCAAGGCGAGCATCTTTTCAAGGTCCGCCAGACTAAGAATTCCGGCGATAAGCTGGAAGAGGCCAAGAAAGAAGTCGAGAAAGCTGTCGGGATGGCGACGCTGGTCAATAAGGCGTTGACGCAGCTTGAGGAGACTCCTTGCAATGTCGATGCGGCTCGGTACGCGTATGCGGGGGAAGTTGCGGCTCATGGGGCGGACTTCAAGATCACATTCACCAAGGCCGGTGATAAGCGCGAAAACAGGGCGCGGAATACGGTCGATGCAATGATCGGTTTGTTCAACACGGGCCAAGGCAATCGCGGCGAAACAAAGGCCGATCTGTTGAATGGCTTCACTGAGTACCTGACGCACGGGCGCAAGGACAGCAAGAAGAACATCTGGAACACGGTCGTTTCCTCGGAGTTTGGAGGCAACGCTGACCGCAAGGCGTCTTTCTTTGACGCGGTTTGTGACGACAACAAGTTCACCGATCTCGTCACGGCTGGAAAAGAGGCTTGGCTAAACGTCTAAGCTGGAAACACAAACACACCCCGGACTTGGAAGTTCGGGGTTCTTTGTTTTTAGCCTGGGCGGTATAATTACATGTAATTTATCACACCTCTACATCAGCAAAAAAACCTCTTGACTTCCTACTAAAAAGGGAATAGGATATAGTTACTATGAAACTAATCGAACTGCTTTGCGTAATATTTATCATAACTCTCTTAGCGTCAATGACTTTAGTGCCACTTATGCGAATTGGTGTTCACTTAAAGCGAGACGTATGGGCGGTCTATCGTAATTATGACGCTCGCATTGAACGGGCGGTCAATGACGATTTCACCAGACCTTAATTTTCCTCTTGACTTTCCCGACAAATGTATTAGAATACTGCTATGAAAGTAACACAAAATGATCTTATTCGGTTCGCCTTCCTTTCCAGCAATTCAGAATACAACGAGGAACGAAAACTGGAATACCGCAACCTTGGCCGCAAGCTCCTCAAGAAAATTGTGGAACTGATGGGGCTGCAAAAGGGCGAATACGATATTAGCTGGAATCCTGGTGGCATCGCTTGCTCCGGTGATCATATGCTCCACACTGACAAGGTTTATCTTGCTCTCCACGATAACTTGGGAAGTGGTTGGTTCTATTGGAGAAGTTGCGTGGGAAGGCGGGATTTCAGCGGTGGAACAAATCAGATTTACAACTGGAACACCTTGACTATCTATGGGTTGGAACTGTTGGCGGATACACTGAAAAAAGTTCAGAATAGCTAACCTCACTTTTCACCGAAATCACCGAACTGGTTCCCCTGGAACTGGTTCGGTTTTATTTTTCCTTTATACCACCGAAATCACCGCTTGTCAACAGATATTAGTAATTACATGTAATTTATACAATTAGGCCAATTATAGTAATTACATGTAATTCTGCGTGCGGCCTGGAGGCCGAAGCAAGTCCTGTGCCAAAAATGGCTTGGCACGAAAACTGCTAGGCACTAAAAATAGTTTGCGAATTATATTGACTGACAACCTGTATCTGCTAGAATGGGCAGCGTCGAAAGCAAATACTATGAATACTACAATCAAGATAATCAGTGAGTTGGAAATGTTGGGGTTTCTTAAGACGAACGGAACCGCGTGTCGCTTCGTCGCTCTAACTAGCGAGACGCCGGTTGTCAAAATCAAGGTTGGCCAGCCGTTTGGGCCGCTGACCAAAATCAGCCGCAAAATCGGAATCATTAACGCCAATTACAACACCAGCGTTCGGCGTAGGCTGGCGGCGGAAACGGGCGTGGAGCTGTCCGAGGTCGAGTACCAGAATGGCGAAGTCTGGTTCAAACATCAGACCACAGTCGAGGGCAAGCCTTTGCCAGTCGTAGTGAACAAGGCCAAGGAGGATGGGAAACACTATCTCCTGTACTTCCCGCATCGGTCGCACAGTGTCTATGTCAATCAGACGGGCGAAGTCGTTCCCACGGAGGCGGTTAAGCCTTGGCTTTACAAGGAATCGCCCAAGGCTTCGTTCAAGCCAGCCACGATCAGCATAAACCTTGCCAACGTCAAAGAGCTAAAGGCGTCCGGCGTGGTCATGCAAGCGGAAGATTTCGAGGCGGCAGAAGCCGCCCTAGCTGTCGGGTGAGGTTGTGTTCATAGCATAAAGGGTGCCACCTTGGCGGGTGGCATCCTTTTTTTGTTTATTTCCCAGGTTGGTACACATCTTGCTATATCCCGAATTCACCGAATGATAATTACATGTAATCTCTACCATGAATTCCCTATCCGAACCCCATGAAATCACCGAATAAATTACATGTAATTCTGCCCTCCGCGATTATTACCCTGAGCAAGTTCCATGCCAGCTTAGGCCAGTACACAGCTCGGCGCAAAAACAAACGACAGTGCGCCACGCGCAAAAAAGTTAAACGGCTGGCATAGGAATTGCTTAAAATGGCTGGCACGCGACTTGCTTAAACGACTTTTTCGAGGTCAAATTTTATGCGATGCAAGAGAAATCTTCGCTTGCAAGTCATTGAATTACAAGCATTTACAAACAATCGTAAAATAGTGCTTGCAATCTTTTAATAAATAGTCCATGCTCTGACCAGACTATGAAACAAAACGATAACTTAATCGACGAAATCAACGCGGCAATTCTTGCCGCTAGCATGGACTTGAATACTATTCAAAGCGAGCAACAAGTGACAGTGGGCCATTTTGGCGCTCACTACGTCCGCGTTGAAAGTCAATCCGCTCCG
>Ga0315284_10011466_pt1 | contig 12635 bp, 14 predicted proteins | sample YL17G09_16_MG_FD_203696 | JGI IMG/M metagenome (GOLD analysis project Ga0315284, IMG submission 203696) | Sediment microbial communities from Yellowstone Lake, YNP, Wyoming, USA - YL17G09_16 | ecosystem: Environmental > Aquatic > Freshwater > Lake > Sediment | place: USA: Wyoming | collected... | reverse complement strand
AAAAACCAGGAATGACAGATGAAAAAAAGAAGCTCGCACAAAGAAGTTTTTTCAAGAACGTCTACCAAATGCTGATTAATGCAGATACTGGACCCCGTCTTCCTAGTTTTTTGCTTGCTCTTGAAAATAAAAGAGTTGAAAAACTCTTGGGGATTAATAAAAAATGATACCTCCAGAATTTTTTGACATACTTGGAATTGCAACATTTACAGTCCTGCTTTATATTGGAGTTTCACTTAGAAAAAAAGAAAAAGTCCTTTCTAAAATTGTGATAGCAATAGGACTTTTAGGATTGGCTATTGATTTGTATATTGTAATCAGTAAATTTATTTTGGGGAATTAAAAGAATAAAATGTCACTAATAGTTAAATCCAACATAAGAAAGGTGGTGAAAGAACTCGACAAGGAAAATGCAATCTCAAGTGTTGCAGACGAAGTCGGAACAGCCTTAGAAAGGAAAGTTGAAGGTCTTTTGAGAGATGGAATTGAAAGGGCGAAGGCGAACAAACGCCGTACACTTCAAGCACGTGATTTATAGTGTACGACTTATCCTCGTAAACTGCGGATGAGACTCTTCCGCTGAATTGGAAAATCTCATAGAGAAGAACTCTGCAGGGAAGGGATTTGTAGTTCAATAAAAGATATAAAGTTCTTTTTCTAAATAATATAATGTCGTCTGAAAAATCAGAAAGAGGAAAAAAGAGCCGTGCTAAAGGGCAGAGATTTGAAACAAAAGTCAGGCAAGATTTGGAGAATCTCGGCTGGACAGTATCTAAATGGACAAACACAGTTGATTATGAGAAAAACAAGGTTGTTCCTGCAAAAAGAAAATACAATCCTTTTCTAAAAGCCCTTAGTGTGGGGACAGGCTTTCCTGATTTTATCTGTTTCAAGAGAGAAGAAAATGGATTTGATGTTATAGGCTTAGAAGTAAAGGGGAATGGCTATTTAGACCAGGTAGAAAAGGGGATGTGCATCTGGCTTTTAGAGAACAAAATATTCTCAAGAATTTTAATTGCCAGACAGTCAAAAGAAAAAGGAAAAATAGATTATATTGATTTCGATGTAAAGTATGGAAACAAGAAATAAAATTTTGATTTTTATTTTTGCATTGATTTTTTTACTGAGTGATGTCTGTGCGATTAGGATAAATGAAGTTGAGATGAATTCTATTAATGGAAATGAATGGGTAGAGTTATATAATAATGCAGAAGAAGATATAGATATCTCTGGATGGGAAATATGGGAGGGGGTATATGGTTTATCAGGACCAAAAAGAATTCTTGTAATTAATAACACTATTATCCCAAAAAAAGAATTTTACATTACTGAGTGGAATTCAAGTAAGTTAAATGATAATGGAGATTTTGTAATATTATATGATAATTCTCAAAGTAAGATTAATGAAACTCCAATGTTGGAAGACAAAGAAAAATTTGGCTATACAAATCAATTCTGCTCTTCTGAATGGAGATTTGTAAATTCAACAAAAGGGCAAGAGAACAATTGTGTTGTTGAACAAACCACAGAACAACAACCCCCAGAAGAAAATCTTTCTGAAGAACAAGAAACAAATGAAACCGTTGAGAGTACAGAACCTGATGAATATCACTATAATCCTCCAAAAGCGACAACAGAAGCGATAACTCTTGAACCAATAGCGTTAAATATAAAAAGCGAGGAAAATAAAGAAATTTTGAAGAAAAATTTGGCTATTGCAGGAATTGTGAGTTTCTGCCTTGGTTTTGGAGCCTTATTTTTTCTGAAAGCAGCAAGGAGAAGAAAGGAAAATGAGTTCAGATGAGAAAAAGAAAATCAATGCAATTCTCATATTAGAGATTATAGGCAGGCCTCCGGAACACCTTGTTGGAAGTTTGGAGGGTATAGCAAAGCAGATTGGAGAGGAAAAAGGAGTTAAAGTTCTTGGAAAGAAGATTAACCCGCCTGTTATCATGAAAGAACAAAAAGATTTCTATGTGAGTTTTATGGAAGTAGAGGCAGAAATAGAAGAGATTTTGTCTCTTGCAATATTGATGTTCAAATACATGCCTGCACATGTAGAGATTATTTCTCCCCAGAATTTAACATTGACAAACGCAGGTTTTAATGATTTATTCAATGAGCTTACAAGGCGTTTGCATGGTTATGAAGAAATAGCGAGAATTTTGCAGACAGAAAAAATGATTCTGGAAAATCAGTTAAAGACAATCGTTGGAACAGAAAAGGCGATTACGCATACGCATCGCGAAACACTGAAAAAAGGAGAAGATAAAAAAGAAGAAACAAAAGAAGAAGTAAAGGTAAAGAAAAAAAGAGCTAAGAAAAAAGATGCCGATTGATTCTGTGACTGCTGTACAATATAGTGGGTATTTTCAAAAAGATATTCTAAAAAGCTTGGAACAGGGAAAAGTTGCTCCTGAAGCAGAAGAAGATAGAATTCAAAAAAGATTAGAAGAAGAAAGAAAAAGGGTTCAGCCAATTTACAACAGTCAAGGAAAACTGATAGAGTATGATAACTCAGGAAGACATTTAAATATCAAGGCATAGCCCAACAAAATGGATTCAATACCAAAATTAGCAAAAGAATTTGGAATGAGCACTAAAGATTATGAAGCGCTTGCAGACATTGCAAGAGAAGTATCGAAAATGGAAAAATTAGAGAGGCAGATAATATTAGATTCTGCAAACAAATCTATACCAAGAGAAACTGGAACAAAATGGTTAAATCTTGTAGAAAGCCTTGCTTATGACAGGGAATTTTGTGAGAGAGCAGGAATAGATTATGCAAATCCGCCAGAAGGAATTTTTACTACAGCCATTGCAAAGTATTTATTGAATATTACTTCTTAGCCCAAAAGCTCACTAATTTTTTAGGTTTTGCTTCTTTTAATAAATCCACTGGTTTTTTTGCTGTTTTATATTTCCTCTTGTAAAACCAAAATATTCCTCCAGCAATTACAACAAGAATGATTATTCCAATGATTACACCTGTAGAACTTTTTTTTGCTGTTGAATCACAAGTTCCAGGACAGCATACAGCATCTATTGCATAAATAGTCTGCTGACTGCATTTTTGTGAAGAGTCACAAATACTTCCATTTAGTTCTGCACAAGTTTTATCAGACTTCTTGGATTCGTTAGGAGAAACATAGCCCTCAAGAAATTTCAGGGAAATCTGAGAATAAAGCATGCTTTGTCCATTAATATTCACTTTTAAGGTTCCTGAAACTTCAATTTCTTCAGGAGAAAAAAGAGACAATTCTATCGGATAATTGGACCTTGCGTCAACACCATCTATATGAGAATCAGAGAGATTAACAAAGGGCTTTATCTCTTCTGACAAGGAGAAAGAAATATTTTTTATTTCTGCATCTTGGGTATTATACAAGTAGATTGTTTTTTTAGTTATAGAATTTGTCGGAATAGAAGAAATCAATTCTGAAGGCTCTAAGCTGAAGGGCTCTTGAGTTTGTTCTACAGAAGTAGAAATGTAAACAGGAAGATTGTAAGTAGTATTTCCAGAACTTAATTCAATAGTTTGAAGAGAAGAAATTCCTGTCCCTAATTTAAAATATATTTTTTTTACTTCCCCTGAATTTACAGATACAGGCATTTCTTTTGCAGTTACTCCTCCAGAATATACTAAAATGTTTCTTTCAGAAGTGTTTAATGATTGCGTTTTCACCTTGACTATTATTTGTTTGTCTTTTAGGTTTTGGACTTCAACAAAAAAATCTTCTGATGCAGAAATAAAACCAGGCTCCAATGAGAAATCTGCTTTTTCTGGGGTTATCACAAAATTTCTCGCTATGTCTTCTTCTATAACTGCTGTTCCTTCCAGATATCTGGCATCTTCTATGGAGAAAGAATAATTTCCAGAGGGTTTTCCTGAAATAAAAACATAAGCATAGTATTCGCCCATTAGCTTGGATATATCATATTCTATTGGGATTTTCACATGTTCTGGCTCCCTATAAAAGAAAATGTTCGCTTTTGAAAGAGGGGTTAGGAAATTTCCTGAAATTTTTGTGATTATTGTTTCTCCCTGTGAAAAATTTTCTCTCAAATTAAATTCAACTGCAGAAACGAATTGAAAACAAAAAAGAACTAAAAGGATTAAAAGAAGTAATTTCTTCATTTTATTTTCCTATCTCTTTTAATTTTTTAAGAACATCATCAAATTCACTTTTGTTCTGGGTTGGTTTTCTAACAGGAGCTCTTTGCTGGCTTGGAAGTATTCTCCTTTGAACTGCTCCAGGGTAAACTCTTTGTGAAGATGTTGGTGGAAATCTCGGACCTGCAGTTGTGGGTTTTTTCCCTTTCCCTTTTCCAAATTTAGATTTGATTTTCATAAAGAAATTCTTTAACTTCTTTCTGAAGATTATCCCCAATACAACAAGAACTATTAAAATCCCGAGAACAATAACAATCCATAAATTACTTTTTTCCTTTGTTATACAACAGTTTCCAGAATCACAGGAATAAGAAGCAAATTGCTCATTTGAAGAACATAAGTTCTTACAAGAACCTCCTGCGATTTCACAATCTGACCTCTGTGGAATTTTGCATTCTCCGTTAACACAGCACGTTTTTCCTCCAGTAGCATCAGAAGCACTTGGTTTGCTTCCGCCAATACAGGTTTCACCAGAAGCGCACAATTCTCCATTTTGTTCAGAACAGGTTTTTAGTTGTTGCGGTTTGCTACAACAGACAGTTATTTCAGAACAGCCCACATAGTTTGTTAAAACCGTTCCATCAGCATCTGTACAAGAAGCTTCTGACATGCAATCATATCCTGAGTTTTCACAATCTTTTGCAGTTGAATCTCCTGTTGTTTTCTTAGGCCATAAAGAATAAAGAAGAAAAGCAGTATTTCTTATATTTCCCTGCCAGCATCCGTCTGCTCCCTGAACTTCTGCAAGCCAGTCTTTAGAACCTGTCTTTTCTGCCAACTGTTCATTTTGAAAAGGAAGAAGAGCTACTGCTGTGTCGTAAAACTTATCTCCTGATGCAAGCCACCATTTGCTTTCCTGTTGCATAGAAAGCAATTCTGTCCTAAATGTATTTGTGAGAGAATAAAGAAAAGCTTCTGGAAGATATTTTCCATTTTCGTCAGCCATAGCAACTAAATAAGGAATAAACGAAGAAACATCATGCCCTCTTGACTTTAAGACCATTGCTGCCCAAAGACTCCCTTCATAATTACAGTAACTTCCTTCCTTAAAGCAAGCCGCGCTTGGACTTTCTGTAGTTGTTCCTTCTGCAGAAGCAGAATTTATGTTTGGCGGAACATAGATTGTTGTTGAACTCTTTTTCTTATATAATATGGAAGTTCTAAAAGAATCTTTACAGGATATTTTAATTTCAATATCATAACATGTAGGAGAAGAGGGGATTTCAAACCAATAACCTCCGTCTGTTCTTAGACAATTTCCTGCATTAGAATCTATTGTTTTGTCTTCATTAACGTCAAAGGGATAAGAAGTACCTGAATAAATTGCAGTACAACTCGTTTCGTTGTTGGAATCCACTTGCAAGAGCAACTGAATATCAGGAGAATTTGCTCTTTGTTTTAATAACCAAGCCTCTGCTTTTGAGGCATCTGTATTGACATGTCTCAAGGCAAGAATTGCAAGCGCTGTTGTTCTTAATTTGCAGCCGATATCTGGCCAGCATTCTTCTGCAAGCGCGTCAGAAAGGACTTCTGCTTTGCATCTTTCAATAGATAATAAAGAAAAGATTTTTTCTTCTGGGGATAATGTAGAACATTTATCTGTGACTTTGTCTTCCAAACAAGAATAAGCCTTTGTGTCAGTTTCATTTGCAGCATTTATGAAAAATGCAGACAAAACTAAAACAAGCAAGAACACAAAAAATATCCCCCTCTTTTTCATATTTAATACAATCAGCTGTTGTTTTTAAAATTATCTTTAGTTTTTTGTTTTAATTCAGTTTTTCGCGACGCGTATGCGTAATCGCTTTTTTATATTTATTATACTGAAAATTTTTCTTCACTACGTAGTTCACTGGATTTTTTATCAGCTTGCACAATTCGTCAGGAATGCAGACGCCAATTCCTTGATAGAATTCCATGCAGTTAGGGGGAAGAATTGGTTTTCTTTTTATTGCATAAGAAATTTGTGATTTAATATATCCTTCTTGCAGTTTCGGATTATTTTTTTCATTCCAAGAATAAAGAATTTGCTCTAACTCCTGTTTTTCTGTCCCTATTGAACGGAAAAAATTCAGGAGAGCAAACAGAGCTCTTTTCTTTCCGTCAGAAATCCCGAGAAGAATTTTTTTGATACAGGGTGGATAATTTTTCTCAGAGCGGTCTGTGATTTGAATTGGCTTGTATTCTATGTTCTTCTTCTCTTCTTTTGGGGTGCTTTCCTTGCTCCAATCAAGGGCTTGCATCAAAAGTCTTGTGGCTTCTCCTTGCTTACAATCAGGTAAAAAGTTTTTTATCTCTGCTTTAAATGGGTCTGCATCTTTCAATTGAAATTCAGAAATTTTGTCTTTGTTTATAACAACGCTTGCTAGTGCTGTTTTTTCATGAAGAGAATAAGGCATTCTAAACAAATGGCGAGGAGAAACTAAAACCAAATCTGGCATTACTTCTTTTGGAGCAGAAGTGTCTCTTACGTACTTGTTTGGAGAAGAAAGTTTTGTTACCTCTTTTATTAAATAGTCATGGGTTTTTGAGATGATGTACCTTGTCAGAATTCTTGCCCATTCTGGAAACATATTTTTTGTATGCACATTATTGACTTCTTTTGGAAAAGCTTTCCATGGAACGATTATATGAAAACCTTTGCTTCCTGAAAATTTTATTCCTATGTTTTTTACTCCACTGAATTCCAAGAAGTTAATTATTATTTTTGCATAAATCTTGCTGTAATCTATGTACTTGCTATCTATATCTAAAATTAAATCCCATCCTGTTCTCAAGCCATTTAACTGCTTTTCGTCCATGTTTGTCGAAATGCTTAATGGGTTTTCCCAGAGTTCTTCTGAGCAATGGAAAGATGTTGCTCCTTTTTTTACTAATTCGAAGATGTCTGATTCATATTGTAAACTGTCAGGCCTTTTCCCAAATCCTTCAAAATATCTCGGGCAGACTTCCCTATTTTGAGAAAAATCAAATATTGCTTTTTGTATTTCTGGCTTAGAATAATAAAGATGAGTGATTTTTCTTATCCTTTCTTCTCTCACGCTCTTTTCTGGCAGAGGTTCCATAGAAAGTGGAAATTTAGAAACTTTAAATTGTTTGTTATTATTATTTAGTTTTATATCCTTCAATCTTACTTATTATATAATGAATTCCAATCATCATTGCGTGATGAAAGACTCTCCAGAAAGGAATTGGCCTAAACCTATAAGTAAAATTATTATCCCTGACAGCATTGTTTATTGAATCCCTGAAAGCTCTTTCAGAAGTATAACCCAAATATTCAGAATTAAAGATATTGTAAGTTTTTCCTATGTCTCTCGGATGATGTCCATCTGCATCTGCAACTAATGACTTGTGGTATTTGTTAGCACATTTGATTGCTCCTACATTTGCAGCTGAAAAAGGAAGGCAGAAATTTCCGTTTCTTTCAAATGCATCTGTTTTTTTAGCATCTTCTTCTGCATTTTTTGAATATACCATGATTCCGTTCTGTCCTCTCAATCTTGCATAAGGGTGGTCTGCTATTTTTAACTCGTTGTCTGTTGCCTCTGCTAAAGTTTCATCTAGAGATTTTCTGTCAGAGAACCTCTTGTCTCTCCTTAAGCCAGAGAAAAGGAAATGCCCTTGGTGAGTTGCAACTTCCTGGGATTTTCCTATAAATTTGACTCTATCACCTTTCTTGAAAAAGATGAAATATTGGCCTTGCTCAATTTCATAACCTGCATCTATTGCTTTTTTTATTTGCCCTGCTGAAGTCCAATTTTCATACCTAGAATCTTTATTTGAATTTGTAATATAGAGTCCATCCAATTTTGTCTGCATCACTCTATCAAAAATTCCTGTCAAACTTGAAAATCCTTCTTCAAGAAACAAATTTCTAAACCATTCCTTGAAACCCTTTGGTTTTTGTCTTTGCCTTAATTCGCTTCCAGTATGTAAATGATTATGAAAATCTATATTCAATTCTGATTTCCTTGCCAATTGTTCCAATAACATAAAATTATCTCATATATTTTGATTTAAAAGCTTTAGTATGCGAGACAACCTACGGTTTTCTTCGCTTAATTTTCCCTTAAGTCAAATATCAAATTTCTTATTACTACAAAACAATAATACTTAAAAGAGGAACAATACTTCCATAAATATGCTGGTGAAATTAGAGGACCCAACAGCCTTATCAAAAGTAATCGAGGTTATATCTGAATTAGTAACAGAAGTTAGAATTAAGGTTAATGAATTCGGCATGAGCATAACTGCCATTGACCCAGCGAATGTTGCAATGGTGAAGTTCAGGCTTCCAAAAAGCGCTTTTTCTCAATTTGAGACAGGAAGCGAAGTTTTAGGGATTAATCTTGACAGCCTAAAGAGAATTCTTAGAAGATGCAGCAGTTCTACTTCCCTGATTTTAGAGAAGAGGGAAAATTTTCTGAACATACAAGTTATAGATAAGATAAGAAGAAATTTTGGATTGAATCTGATTGAAGTGGAAGGACAGGAAAAAGAAATGCCTAATCTGGATTACAGCGCAAAAGTAGAAATCTCTTCTCTTGATTTGGTTTCTGCAATTGAAGACTGTGTTGTTGTTTCTGACGCATGTTCCTTTATAGTAAAAAAGGGAGAATTCATAATTGAATCAAAAGGATTGAATTCTGCAAGAAGCGAATTTTCAGGAGACGAAGCAAGAATAGAAGCAGAAGAATGCAAATCAAAATACAGCTTAGAATATCTACAGAAATTTATGAAAGGAGCAAAGCTCTGCGAGAAAACTCTGTTGAATTTTGCTAACGATCATCCATTAAAGATAGACATAAAGACAGAACACATGGAATTGAATTTTCTTTTAGCACCAAGGGTGGAAACAGAAGACTAATTCTTATTTTCATTTTCCTTAAACTTTATAAATACAAATATCTTAATTCAAATATGAAAAAGGGGGCGATGAGAAATAGTAGTACTCGCGACTTCGCTTGTTTATCATGTATATTAACTCCGCGAAATCGCTCAGGACAAGTTACTATTTTTATTATTATCGGTATAATCATCGTCAGCCTCGGAGTTTTGATTTATAGTTTTTATCCACAGATTAAATCAGCTTTAAGTGGAGAAGCAAAAAATCCTCCTGATTACATTCAAAGTTGCATTGAAGACGAGATAAAAGATGCAGCAGAAGAATTATCTATCCATGGAGGAGATTTCAATCCGGAATTCTACAGCACTTTCAACAATATACAAATAAAAAATTTGTGTTACACTGCATTATATTGTGACCTTTGTAAAATTCAGCAGCCACAATTACAATCACACATTGAAAAAGAAATTCTGACAAAAATCGACGATAAGATTACATCCTGCTTTGCTTCTTTGGAAAGCAGTTATAAGAAAAAAGGCTATACTGTTAGTTTGAAACCGGGAGAAAAACAAATCTCTCTGCTTCCTAGTAGAATTGAAGGAACTTTTAATTATTCTCTTACATTAACAAAAGAGGACACCCAAAAATATGATTCTTTTACTGTAATCGTGAACAATAATCTTTATGAATTAGTGACTATTGCTAAGAACATATTAGACTGGGAAGCAAGTTTAGGAAATTCAGATGTTAGAGTTTATATGACTCTTTATCCGAATATAAAAATAGAGAAAAAGCTCTTGAGTGATGGGACAAAAATTTATATTATAACTGACAGAAACAGCGGAAATAAATTTGAATTCGCTTCGAGGAGTCTGGTATTGTCACCAGCAGGATATTGCTAAAATGATTGAAAAAAGAGTATTGGGGGTTATGGTTCTTGCATTCTTCTTAATAGTATTAATTGGGAATGTCGGTGCTGTGTGCTGTGAAAAAACAAATAATGGAGGAATCTGTGTGGATGTCGGAAGTGCAGATTATTGTAATCGTAATTTCAGAATAGACGACACTGCTTGCGAATCAACAGAACATTGCTCTACAGGAACCTGTGTGAATAACAAAGAAGGAACCTGCACTGTTTCTACATCAGCAGCATGTAACCCGAGTCTTGGAGGTTATTTTGTGAATGATAAGCCAGAAAATATTAATGATTGCGCATATGGGTGCTGTCTCATAGGAGATGGAGCAGCATATGTTGGAAGAGTGACATGCAATGCAATGGCTGCAACTTATGGTGTTGATTCTGATTTCAGGCCAGCTGTGGCAGATGAGGCAACTTGCTTGGCTAATGCAGGCCCAACTGTGAAAGGTGCTTGTGTTTCCCAAACCGACAAAGGAAGAGGTTGTACAATGGAAACAAGAGAAGAATGCAATTCACAAGACAAGGAATTTCATGCAGGACTCTTGTGTAGTGCTCCTCAACTAGGGACAATATGCACAATGACAGAAAGAACTATTTGTGTAGAGGGAAAAAATGAAGTTTATTTTGTTGATGATTGCGGAAATCCTGCAAATGTTTATGATGCTTCAAAAATAGATGATGTTGCTTATTGGACAGAGATAAAAGAACCTGAGGAAAGTTGTAATGCCGGAGAATCAAATGTAAATTCTGCTGATTGTGGAAACTGCAATTATCTTTTTGGAAGCACTTGTGGGGAAGGAACAGCTTCTCATGGAGATTATATCTGCAGGGATTTAGGTTGTGTGGATAAGGATGGGGCGAGAAGAGAACATGGAGAATCCTGGTGCAGCCAGCCAATAGCTGATTTTGAAAACGCAAAGCCAGGAGATTTATCTTATTTATTATATTGTTATGATGGAGAAGTTCAATGGGAGTTATGTGGAAATGAAAGAACAGGATTGTGCAAAGAAGATAACCCTGGAGAAGCAAATTGCATTCCAAATAGATGGCAAGCCTGTGCATTTCAAAATGATTCTAATGGTTGCCTAGACACAGACAAGAGAGATTGCAGGATTGAATATACCAGCCTGACAAATTCAAGCAGAGATAGCATTCTATTTTTAGATAGCAATACAGGAAGCAGGATTAAAGCAACATGTGTTCCAAAATATCCTCCGGGGTTCAATTTCTGGAAATCAGATACTGCAATTTTGGGAGTAAGGCCTGTGCTAACTCCTAGCCAAGTGTGCGGGTTTGCAAGCGCTAATGCTGCTGCAGGTTATACTGTAGGCCTCTTTACTAATTGGAGAGCAGTAGAAGAAAAATGTTTTGCAAAGTGTATAACAGATTGTGAAGATTGGCTAGAAGCTCTCAAAGGAACTTGCCAACAAGCCTGTTTTGCTAAGGATTGTAAGGATTCAGAGTCTTTTGCAAGTACAGATTATGGTGGCGGTGGAGGAAAAAACCTGGAAATGGTGGATTTGAATGGTACTTGGGTAACTGGACAACAAGGATTGTGCAAGTCTTTTGGAGATTGCGGAGTAAAGCCAAATTACTTTGGAGGAGATAGTTATAACGCATGGAAAGATTTTTTTGTTGGAGCAAATATCAGCATAGAAAATATTCCAGGAGCAAATAGTCATCAATAAAATGGTAGAAATAAAATTCCAACCAAAATACAAAATGCGATTACGCATACGCATTGCGAGACACTTAAAATGAGAAACGGAAATTTTGCATAATGGAAAACAAAAAAAGAACATTTAAACATGGAATGATTGCATTATTTCAGATTTCCATTTTAATAATAGGAATTGTCGCTTTTAGCGAGTTTGCTTCGAGCCAAGTGACTAGTTCTCCAATGTCTACAAGCATTCCTGTAAAGAAAATAATTATAGCACAAACAAATCAGACAGGAGAAAGCAGTAGCAGTTCTAATTCTGCGTCTATAACAGGAGGTTTCATTTGGGGTTCACAACTTTTTAGGGGAATAGGAAAAGCAGGAGGAAATTTATTAAAAAATCTTCTTCCAGAATCTTTCAAGTTGATTCAGAATTCATTTTTTTGGACCCTAGTGGCTTATGGCATTGTTAAAATTGCGGAACTTCTAGGAATGGACACTTCACAGGGATTTGGGCTTTGGTTAAATGCAATTGTAACTGCTGCTCTTGTTGGACAGGGAGTAATAAGCCTTACTTCAGGACTGGTGGAAGCCTTGGGAGGGTCAGCGACACTCGCATCATGGATAGCTTGGCCAGTTGGAATAGCTGTGGCATTATTTACTTTTTGGAGCATGTTTTTAAGAGTAGACCAAAGAGCAGTGGCGTTTAATTGTGGAGTGTGGCAGTCAAAGACAGGAGGAGGAGATTGTGAATTGTGTAATACTAAAGAGTTCCCATGCACAGAATATCAATGCAAGAGTTTAGGACAGGCATGTGAAATAGTAAATGAAGGAGATGATGCAAAATGCGTGCATAAAGACCCATTGGACGTAACTGCTCCAACAATAACAGCAAGAGAAGCTTCTTTGCTGTCAGACCAGTATTCTTATGAGCCTTTAGAAGTCAATGGAGTTGAAATAAAATATAATGGGGGATGTCTTCCTGCATTTGAACAGTTTACTTTTGGAGTTGAATTAGATAAGATAGGAACCT
>Ga0315284_10011465_pt1 | contig 12635 bp, 11 predicted proteins | sample YL17G09_16_MG_FD_203696 | JGI IMG/M metagenome (GOLD analysis project Ga0315284, IMG submission 203696) | Sediment microbial communities from Yellowstone Lake, YNP, Wyoming, USA - YL17G09_16 | ecosystem: Environmental > Aquatic > Freshwater > Lake > Sediment | place: USA: Wyoming | collected... | reverse complement strand
GAAGAGTCTTGGCGCGGCTGAGGCCGCGCTCCGGAAAGGCGCCCTTGGCGCCTTGCGGCATTACCGGCGCTGCGGTAATACCCGAGACTCTATGAGATCGGCTATCCTTCGAGCCAAAGAGAAGCCTGCCGTACCGTCGCCACGAACTGGAACCCCACCGCCGCGTAGATGCGGCCCGGGCCCTCTTCGACGTGATACAGATACAGGCCTGACCCCCCGCGCTTGACCGCGAGTTCCTGCGCGTAGCACAGCATCGCCCTGCAAACGCCTCGACGGCGGAAGCGCTCGCGCGTCGCCACATCCTCAGCGTTGCCCCACCCTTCACTCCACACGCACGCGAGTGACGCGGCCGGTTCTCCATCGATTCGCGCCAACAGGCAGTCGACGCCGGGATGCGCGCTCAATGCGGCCCACACGCCGCGATGTCGGAACGCCGTCTCGGCATCCCCTCCTTCGCTGTGAACGGCGAGTAACCCGTCGAGTTGGTCCGGGCCCACGACTGAGAGGGTTAAGCCCGGCACGGGCCATCGGTCGCCGAGATCAGCGCTGCTGGGCCACGCCCGAAACGTTTGATCCTGTATGGCGGACTTCCAGCCCAATTCTTCGGCGCGCCGAACCAGATCGCCGTCATTCGGCGGCATGTAGAAGCGAAGACGGGGCTGAAGCCCGCGCGCCCGATACCATTCCGCGACTTCCCTCAGAATCTCGGGCAGCCGCTGTGCCGGCCGCGTGTCTTCGAGATCCGCGTGATTGCTGTCGTGCGAATTCGGATTCCCAGGATTCGCCCACATGGTGCCCCACGGCCGCCGCTCCGAGGTGGACAGCACCTCATAGAACGCGCGCTGGAGGAGTATCACCTCTTGGATTGTCGGAATCGCTTGCATGATGACAGGACCGGCTGGACTAGCCGCCGATGAAGCCGACGTTTACCCGCTTTAGGCGGGAACACGGATCGGACTCATGAACGCAGGGCACCCGGTGTGGCCGCCCTTCGCGGGGGGGCCTCACAGATGGGCTCCCCTGCGACCTTTCCTGCCAGGGCGAGCGTAGGTGCTTCTGAAGCGGGGCAGGGAGAACCTGCTTCTTTGGCTTCTAATGCGTGCAGCCCAACCAGATACCGCGGAACCGTTCGAGAACAACGCGGCGCACGTCGTCAGGGCATGCTGGGCTCATTCTGCGAAAGCGAGGCGCTCTCGCGAGCGGACGTCACCGCATCGTATGAAGATGCGATGCCACGGCAGCTTGCGGACAACGGTGAAGCAGTGCGCCGGCCTCGGACGTGCCACAGCTCAACTCTTGGCCGGTCGCACGAACCTCTTGTAGCCGAGCGCGATGGTGACGATAAGCCCGACCCCGACGGGTATCACCGCGATCTTCGGGGTGCGCACGAAGCTCCAGCCGATGCTGTAGATGAGCGTGAACAAGCCCCCCAGCAACAGGCCTTCAGAGATCACCGGAAGCTTCGCGGACAGGCCCACGCTCAAGGCCATCACTGCCACGGCGACAAGCAGCGATATGAGCGAGACGTTCCGGTCGTGTCTGTCAACCTTCTTCGAGAGGGCCGTTTGAAGTCTCGCCCGCTTCGCTTCGCGGACCTCATATTCCTTACGCTCCGCCTCGTACCGCTGGAACTTTGCCTTTCTCTCCGCCGGAGTCAATCCCTCGAGCTGCTGCGCAGAGGGTTCCTGGGGGCCCGACTCATACTCCTCAATGCCGGGGTACTCGGTTTCCCACTGGGGGATAGGGTACAGGGCCGTTACGGCCCATGCAACAAACAGGACGACCAACACGCCGAGGAAAACGCAGTACAACGCCTTGATTACCATGCCTTCGCCTCCCTGCAAGGTGCTCGACCGGGTGGCCGCGGCCCATCCCACGAACGCGCCTACCACGAGGCCAGGGAAAACGCCCGCCAGCATCACTCCGCCTCGGTGGACGGCTTGTCGCTTGGCCTCTCTGGCCGCGCGTCATTGTACGCCGTTCGCCGCCGCTTTTCAAGCTATCGGCCTGGGGCATTGTGCTGGGCCGCGACCGCGAAAAGCGGGGAGGAACCCAGAAACCCCCAGGGGCGATCCTAACCTGGATTATTCATACTACACTTGAAGAGCGTGCATCCTACGTGCGATGCGTGCGCGCATGAATAATGCGCGCTAACTCTGTCGAGAGCTCAGTCTGTCTCTGGCTCTCTTGTATGACATTTCGCACAACTGTGGCGCGCCCGTCATGGACGCTCGGCGGCTGGCCCGTATAATTGTGTCGCGCTGTAACCACTAGTCTAGGTCGTACAGGAGATCAATATGCGAATGCTCATGCATGTCAAGTTTCCCCACAAGGAGTTCAACGCTGCCATCTGGGACGGCACCGTGGGGCAGAAGATCAACCGCATCCTCGAAGAAGCGAAGCCCGAGGCCGTCTACTTCACAGAGTACAAAGGCCAGCGCGGCGCGATCCTGATCATTGACTTGCCGGATCCGTCCAAGGTGCCGGCGTTTGCGGAACCGTGGTTCCTTGCCTTCAACGCTGATGTCGAGTTCCATATCGTCATGACCCCGGACGACCTGGGACGCGCGGGGCTCGATGCGCTTGGCAAGCAGTGGGGGTAACCCCGTCTGACGGCGTGCTGCAGCGAAGCCGGCTGGCGGTGACCGGCCGTCAGATGCCCCGTCCAGTACAACGCCTCCCGGTTACGCGTGAGGCGACTGCCGCTTCCACTCGCCTGCGATCGAGCAGGAGCGCCCCTCGCGATCACGGCTGGCTGGCGGACCCGGGGAGTGACCGGCCCGGCAGGGACGCCGCGCTGACCCGCGGAAAGCCCCGGATGACTGCAAGCCGGTCTTGCCGGATTGAGCCCCACAGAACGAAGGCATAGAGAAGGCAATGGTTCATCTGGTGCTCATAGGCGATTCGATACGCCAGGGTTATCAGGAGGTCGTCGCGCAGGAACTGGCCGGAGAGGCCTGTGTGTTCGGGCCGCAGCAGAATGGCGGCACCAGCGCCAACGTGCTCGCCCACCTGGATGATTGGGTGATCGAGCGCAAGCCGGAGATCGTGCACCTGAACTGCGGGTTGCACGACCTGGGGATAGACCGGGTGAGCAAGGAGAAGGCAGTTCCGCTCGACCAGTACGTGGAGAATATCGACCGGATCTTTCGGAGAATCCTACAGGAGACTGAGGCGACGCTCATCTGGGCCTCCACGACACCGGTGAACGAGCAATGGCACACCCGGCAGAAGCCGTTCGATCGCTATGAGGCTGATGTCGAAGCCTACAACCGGGCCGCGCGGGAAGTCGCCGAGCGCATGTCAGTGCCGGTCAACGATCTGTTCGAAGCCGTCATGCGGGCCGGGCGTGACCGTCTCCTGTCGCCGGACGGAGTCCATTTCACGAAGGACGGAAGTGCGCTGCTGGGCAAAGCGGTCGCGTCAGCCGTGCGCGCGCGCTTCTGCAGTTCATGACCGTGGCATCGTCTCTCGCCACCGTTCGGCGCCAGGTAATCCCGTAGTGGCGATTCGGTGTGGCTCGGGGGACACACGCCCTCATTCGGGGTGATCGGGTCGCGCGTCTCGACGGCACAACCCCGTTGTCGCTTTCCGCGCGCAGTTGCGCTTCCGGCGCTTACTCTCGGTTCGCAAGCGCGCGGCCAACCTCACGGGCGCGCTCGAGGGCGTCTGGTCTTCGCAAGACGGCGCCTTTCGGGCCCACGCCGTCAACTATGACGCGATCGACGGACCTCAGCCCCAGGTAGTCAAAGCTCATCTCGAACATGCGGATCAGTGGTTCCGCCGCGGCGGGGCCTTCCTCCTCGTAGGCAACCACCAGGATCGCGCCCTTACGTTCGACCAGAGGTCTTCCTTGCGGGCGGTTGAACGGCACCAGGCGGTCGATGAACGCTTTCATGATCGCCGTCGGCCCGTACCAGTACACCGGGGTGGCAAAGACCAAGATGTCACTAGCAGCAATCGTCTGGTACAGACCGCACATGTCGTCTTGCAGCACGCACGGCTCGTCGTTCCGCCAGCACTTGTCGCATCCGATGCACGGCTTGATCTTCAACCGGCGCAAGGCCACGACCTCAGTCGTGTGCCCCGCCTCCTCCGCGCCCTGAAGCATGCGTGACGCCAGAATGTCCGTGTTGCCCTTGGGGCGCGGACTGCCGAGGAACGCTGTGACTTTCATACCGTGGAGGAGATTCGCGGGATACGCACCGTAATCCTCGATGGCTGAGTCGCGCCCTTGACAATCCTCTCTTGGCAGACATATCCTCCGAGGAGCCGCGTGGTTAACACGGGCCACTGTTGAACGGATGCGGAGGGACACCGTGCGCTTCATCGGAGCCGTACCTATCAGACCGGACGCGTATCTGATCGGGAAGCTATCGGTGCTCGCGTGCTGGGCGTCGCTCGTGGGAAAGCATTTTTCGCCCGGCATCGTCTGGTTCAGGAGCCCTGGGCTCGATGTGCTTGGGGCAATGCTGCTCGTCACGGGACTGGTCCTGATGGGCGCGGGTGGCGTCAACCTGGGCAGTTCGCTCAGGATGGGGCTCCCAAAAGAGAAGACGGTGCTCAGGACCGGCGGCGTGTTCAGGTACACCAGGAACCCGATGTATGTCGGCGGCTTCTTGACGTGCCTTGCTGCTGTCGCCTGGACCGCGAATCCTGTGGTATTCGTGCTGGCCATCGTGGCCGCGATCGTGCACCATAGGATCGTGTTGGCCGAGGAGAGGTACCTTGCAGCGGAGTTCGGCGACGCGTGGACGGAGTACTCCCGCCGGGTGCGACGTTACCTCTGAACGACTCCGGGAAACGCCGCCGCGCCCGGCCCGGTGCCCGGCGGCGAGATGGCCCGTTGCCACACAGCCGCCCAGACAGGGTCGATCTCCTCGCCTGCCGAAACGTTTTCCCCAGTCACCTGCCGCCAGACAGGGTGTGTTCGCGGAGAGTGTGGATGCGCGAGTCAACTCCTCCCCTTTCCACGATCGCGGCGTGCGCCGCGATTCCGGAGCGCCCATCCATCGGGGGCAGGGAGGGCGAAGGTGGGGGGAGACGTCGCCCCCTCGCAGCCCGCCTCCGGCGGGCAAGCCCGCCAAAGGCGGGTAAACCTCACCCGGCCTCTCCCTGAAAAGGGAGAGGAGTCTGAGAGGCTACCCACACGCGCAGATGCGAGACAGTGCGACGCCTGGCGGTGTCCGATTCGGCTTCGTTATGGGTAGTCAGGAAGCTCAAGAGGGTGGTACGATCACGCCGGACAAGCTTTCCCGGCGAGACAGCCGTGACCGGGGTCTGACGATCGGTTCCGCGGTCGCAAGGAGGTAGGCGAGATGCCGAAGCCGTTTGCGATTCGGCAAGGGTGGCTGAGGTTCATGTATCTCTACACCATTGTGGGAGCGGGCGCACTCGGACTGGGAATCGTGATCATGCCTCAAGCGGTGAAGGCAATGCTTCGGTGGCCGGCGGATGAGCCTATTGCATTGGGCATAGTGGGCAGCGTCTATGTTGCGTTCGGAGTCCTGTCCGTGCTCGGCTTGCGCGATCCGGTCAAGTTCGCGCCGGTGCTGCTCCTTCAGCTCTGCTACAAGTCGGTCTGGTTCGTCGCGTTGGTTCTTCCCCTGCTCATCAGGGGCCGATTCCCGGACTATGGTCTCGTCACTGCCGCCGTATTCGCCACCTACATCGTTGGGGACTTGATCGCGATCCCTTTTCCGTATCTGCTCGCGCGAGCATCCGGCAGTGATCGGGGCGCAGCATCGAGGGGCGTGTCATAGAGCAACTTGGCGGTGCACGAGGCGCCGCACGTTCCGTGAACCATTGGTGAGGTCGCCGGGATGGCTCTCTGGCTGGCAGCGTGCGCTTTCGGCGTAGCGTCACCCCGGGCTCGGTAGGAGAATGGGCGAACAGCCTCCCAGCCGTTTGCCGCTGAGCGCTGTGACGACGGTCGCAGGAGGGGCCGACAACCGCGGAGAAACGTGGGAATGCCGACCGCCACGCATTTCCCTCGGCCGGGCCTGACCATCCGTATGGCTCTGCTTTCGTGGAGCGATGCGAGAGGCGGCCCTCCGGCGATGGCAGCGCAGACCTTCGCGGCCCCCGCCCTTCGCGCTATGGACGCCTCTCCCTTGGTTTGAGCACATCCCTGAGAGCGTCCAGCCGCCGAGTTCCCTCGGAGATGGTCGGTACCAACCATCCCCCCTCATCGGTCTCGTTCCAGGCGTAGATGAGGACCGTGTTCGCATCGCACGAGGCCCGGTGCCGGCCAACCCATTCGAGCGCCGAGCGGACGTTGTCCACCAGCTCCGACGGTGTGGGCGCGGCATACCACGCGCCTGGGTAGTTGCGCGGGCGGCCGTCCCAGCCGGCATTCACCAGTGGAACCACCTTCTTGCCCACCGACCGGAACGAATCCCAGTACTCGCGATTTGTGGTCGCGAGATCGCCGTATGAATACTCCCTATGCTCGGATCCCCCGTGCGCACTGTAGGCCCCGAGCGCATCCAGACCCAGCGTATCCACGAACCTCGCCCCGTCTTTGGCCGAGAAGACTTGCGCCACTATGTAAGGATTGCCGAGTCCCACGCCCTCGCATGCGGCGCGGAGTCGATCAATGGGCTTCCGCGCGGCCTCAAGCGATCCAAACGGCTTTCCGACATGCTCCCAGTTGAAAATGAAGACCAGCGGCCGGCGCTCCGCGACCTTGAAGTACGACGGGTGCCGGAAGACCCGGATCAGTTGCCGCACCGTCTCTGGCCATCCGTCCGCAGGCCCAAGATGACCCCACTGGAGGATGAAGCAGAACTTGAGCGCCCCCTTGTGCCTGCTGGCGAGGAACCTTCGCCACCCGTAGTTGTAGGAGTCGGCCTGGTCCCACGATCGCGGATGGTAGTAGCAGAACGCCCAGTAGTCCAACCCGGAGTCATTGGCGTAGTCAATCTCCCTTTGCATCACGTCCTGCGAGTCAGAGCATACCGCCACCTTGCCGTCGGAGTCCGTCGTCGCGTAGAACGGAAGCCGGTCGCGCCATTCGGCAGACTGGAGGTTCTTCTCCCAAGGATTATCCTTGAACCATCCGTCCCAGCGGATGGCGCCGATCGTCGGCCGAGGACGGACCTCGCGCACGTCGCCGGCCGCCGCCAGAGATGATAATCCGGTACAAAGACCGCCGACCACGAGCATGAGGCCGAGACTATGCATGCGTATCCCCCATTGCGGCTCGCGCAATCGACCCACGCCTGAAACCGCTGCCGTCGAGCGTGAGGTCCCATCGTCGCCGTGAACCTACAGGTTCTTGCGTACCAGCCAAGGAACCGCGACGGGCCAGGCGCAGTCAATCATCACGTTAGCCTGGATTATTCATACTACGCTTGAAGAGCGTGCATCCTGCGTGCGATGCGTGCGCGCATGAATAATGCGCGTTAGGCGTGATGGCCTGATCGGGAGCGAATGATAGGCGGGATCTCGGCTGCCCGGCAGCCCTTCCGCCTGACGTCAATACGTGGTAGCGCCGACGAGCGCGGTCACTTCGCCGCCTTCTTCATCGCCTTCTCGGTTCTCGCCCACGTGTCGCGCAGGGTCACCGTGCGGTTGAAACAGAGCTTCTCCGGCGTCGAGTCGGGATCGACGCAGAAGTACCCTTGCCGTTCGAACTGGTAGCGCGTGCCAGGCGGGGCGCCAACGACGCTCGGCTCCACGTAGCAGGCGGTCACCTTGAGCGAATCCGGGTTGAGGTTGGCCAGGTAGTCCTGGCCCCCCTCCACCTCATAGGGATCGAGCTTGATGAACAGATGGTCGTACAGGCGAGCCTCCGCGGGAACTGCGCTGTGCGCCGCGACCCAGTGGATGGTCACCTTGACCTTGCGGCCGTCGGGCGCATGGCCGCCGCGGGTCTCGGGGTCGTAGGTGCAGTGGATCTCCACAATCTCGTCGCGGTCGTCCTTCACCACGTCCACGCACTTGATGAAATAGGCGTAGCGCAGCCGTACCTCCCGGCCGGGAGCCAGGCGGTAGAACTTCGGCGGCGGCTCCTCGCGGAAGTCGTCGCGCTCGATATAGAGCTCCCGCGCGAAGGGTACTTTGCGCGTGCCAGCGGCGGGATCCTCGGGGTTGTTGGTCGCTTCCATCTCCTCAACCTGCCCCTCGGGGTAGTTGACCAGCACCACCTTGATCGGGTTTAGCACCGCCATCACGCGCGGGGAGCGCTTGTTGAGATCGTCGCGCGCGCAATCCTCCAGCACCGCGACATCCACAACGCTGTCGTTCTTGGCAACGCCGATCCGCCGGCAGAACTCGCGAATCGTCTCCGGCGTATAGCCGCGCCGGCGCAGCCCCGCCAACGTCGGCAGGCGCGGGTCATCGAATCCCGAGACGTGCCCGCCGTTGACCAACTCGATGAAGCGGCGCTTGCTCATCACCGAGTGCGTGAGGTTGAACCGCGCAAACTCGATCTGCCGCGGGTGGTAGGTTCCGAGCTGATCCAGGAACCAGTCGTAGAGCGGGCGGTGGTTCTCGTACTCCAGCGAGCACAGGGAGTGCGTGATGCCCTCGATGGAGTCCTGCAGGGGGTGTGCCCAGTCGTACATCGGGTAGATGCACCACTTGTTGCCCTGGCGGTGATGCTCGGCATGCCGGATGCGGTACATGACCGGATCGCGCAGGTTCAGATTGCCCGAAGCCATGTCTATCTTGGCGCGGAGGGTGCGGGCTCCGTCCGGGAACTCGCCGGCCCGCATGCGCTGGAACAGGTCCAGGTTCTCCTCCACGCTGCGGTTGCGGTACGGGCTGTCGATACCCGGCTCGGTCGGCGTGCCCCGCATCTCGATCACCTGCTCCCGCGTCAGATCGCAGACATACGCCTGTCCCTGCCGGATGAGTTGCAGCGCCCATTCGTCGGTCCGCTCGAAATAGTCTGAGCCGAAGAACAGCCGGTCGCCCCAATCGATCCCGAGCCAGCGCGCGTCCTCGATGATGGCGTCGACGAACTCCTGCTCTTCCTTCTCGGGGTTGGTGTCATCGAACCGCAGGTTGAAGAGCCCGTCGAACTCCTGGGCGATGCCATAGCTGATCCAGATCGCCTTGGCGTGGCCGATGTGCAAGTAGGCGTTCGGCTCGGGCGGAAAGCGCGTGTGCACATGGTCGAACCTGCCCGTCCGCAAGTCCTCCTTGACCGCCTCGCGAATGAAGTCGGTTGTGGGTTCGCCACGATCCCCGCCCGTGTTGTCGGCGTTCGGCTTACGCGTGTCAGCCATGTCGAACGTTGCCTCTCTACGCGGCCACCCGGAAACCCGAAGTTCGCCTTTCTCTGGTCACCAAGGTGATTGTGCCACAGCACCGTTCGAATGGTCAAGGAATGCCGAACCGGGGTGTGACTGCCGATTGCAGGGCGGCAATGGCCTTCGACTACGCTCAGGCTCTTTCCCGTCCGCCGTCCGGGACCGGCGACGAAGGATGCCCCTGGCCAGCAGGGACGCCACCTTGGACAGGCGCTCAGGTGCGGTCAGCAGCGAAGGGTCAAGCGGGTTGGACACCATATCCCTCAACTCTCCAGCGTTGCTGGCAGTGGGCTGGAATGCCCATGCCTCACTATACATACCGGACGGAGGTTCGAAGTGTCGGGTACTGAGGATTCGGACCGTCATGCGATCGCCCTGCGCGCTTCCCACGCTTCGGCAACAGCGCCGCGCGGAAGGGAGCGTGCGACGGGATGAGGAATTCCTGCTGACGAATCTCGCGCATTACGGTGAGGCCCCCTAATCAGAGCGCGAACTTGGTAGCCGCCCCGATTCCCTTGGGGCGCAGACTAAAGCCTGTGGCTGCGGGTGCATCCGTCACGGTAACACACGAGACTCGGTAAGAGGCTGGCGGCAATGTCAACTTGTCTTTCACGCGCGAGCAAGCAGATTTTCAGCGTATATCTCGGTCTGACAGCATCCGGGTATGACATGGCACGGCCCTCAAGGAACCAGTGCCTGTGCCAGTTGATAGACGGGATCAAGGCGAGCGATTGGCCGAGGCACGTCCTGGCATATTTCCGAAAGGCTCGCACGGACAGGTGCGACGTGAACCCATATTGGCCGCGTGCCTTCTTGGTATCCCTGGCGAGCCTCTACCTCCCAGAGTCACCGCCCTACCAGTATTCGGACCCCGGCGCTATCGAGCGGCACATCGAGGATCTTGAAGCAGTCAGCCCTGCGGACAAGCGGGCGGATACCGTCCGATGGGTACTGCAACTGCCGGATATCTACCAGGCGCTGTGGGCACAGCCGGTGACCCATAGGCTGTGGAGCCTTTACGAGAGGCACCTCAACCTAGGCCAAGCCGAGAAAGTGGCTGCGGACGCGGCGGCCCTGATCGTGAGACGCACGGGCGTAGCCCCGGAGAGGTTGCCAGGCATTGTGATCCTTCCCAACCCACTGCAGGCGCCCGAAGTAACTGACGAAGTCACTATCGGGGACAATACCTGTATCATCGCATCAGAGCCTGACCTGGCATCGTGCATCCACGAGATGCTACACCATCTGCTGTCGCCTGCTCTGGCCCTAAGCAGGGGCACCATCAGAGAGTTCGCATACTTGCTAGTACCTCGTGACAGAGATAGGCGCACACGATTCTGAGCGTGATCGGACACTTGCTACGCTCAACAACGCATACTGGTTCTTATGTCACCAGGCACTAGAGCCGGTCCGTAAGGATATGCTCCGGCTAGGATATGCATGGGATGACAAAGAGGAATCCTGGCGCCGCACGTTCGAGGAACACCTGGTGCGTGCCGCTCAGATATGGATCACCTGCGGGGAAGCCCCAGAATCGGCGGAGCGTGCTGCAGCCAACCAGGTGCGGCATGGGTTCAGGTACGTCCCATCGATCACAACGTGCTTCCGCCTGCACTGGTCAGGCATCGACAGTGCCCAGGACTTCGTCACTCACTGCCTACATGCGTGCCAGAAGTACCAGGCCTAATCACGAGAGCACGTAGCTATCCAATTAGGGCAAGGCAAGCCACGCCTACCGACGGTGCGGGGTATCCCTACGTCAGATACTTACCGGACGGAGGTTCGAAGTGTCGGGTGCTCAGCGCGTCCGAATCGAACGCCGCGGAAATCGAGCCCCAAGAGTTCTCCGCCGAAGCTATGAACTCCGCGAAGGCAGAAACCCGCATGAATACTGGATTCTCTACCTTATATGCGATATGCGCCTCCGGCGACATTCGGACGGACTGGCAGTCGTCCGCTCGTGCTTCGTAGCCCAGCTTCGCAGGGCGAAGTAGGCTTCGCTCCTTTGCAGAGTGGCAAAGGAGACATGGCTTCGACTTCGCTGTCTGGGGATCCGGACCTTGCCTGCGGCCCGCTTACTCCTCCTCAATCATCTGGTCATAGAAGGCGACGTAGTCGTCGGGGTTTTCGCCGTTTCTCATCTTGATGGCCGCGCGCGGGTGCTGGTTCGTCTGCCCGGTGATCATGTACGGAATCCGATATCCCCATTCCATTTCCCCCTGCCTCTCGAGCGGCAGGAAGTGGTTCTGTATGCATTCAAGCACCGGTCGCAGTCTGAACTTCGGGTTCTTGAGGAACCCGAGCAGCAGCTCCAGAGGGCAGTTTCCCGCGCCTCGACCCATGCCGTTGATCGTCGCATCAAGACGATTCGCGCCGACTATCAGCGCTTCGAGGGTGTTGGCGTACGCCAGCATCTGGTTGTTATGGGCATGTATCCCCACCTCAATGCCCTTGCCTTCTACAGCCTTCAGGAACATCACCGTCATGTCTCTGATTTGCTCAGAGTAATATGCTCCAAAGCTGTCAACAATGTAGATCGCGCAAACCGGGCTGTTCGATAAAACCTCAAGTGCTTCCCCGAGGTCCCTTTCCTGGATGGCCGAAATCGCCATCAGATTCACGGTCACGCGATATCCCTTGTCGTGAGCATCCTTGATCATGTCCAGCGCGGTTGGAATCTGGTGGATGTAGGTTGCCACGCGGACGATATCGATCACGCTCTCCGATTTCGGAAGGATATCCGTATGGTAATCGGTTCGTTCCGCATCCGCCATGACCGCGATCTTGAGGTCTGTAGGGTTGTCATCAACCGTGCGGCGCAGGGTGTCTTCGTCGCAGAACTTCCAGTCTCCGAATTGCGAGGGCGCGAATATCTTCCGATCCGCCTTGTAGCCGAACTCCATCGCATCTATCCCTGCAGCGACGCAGGTGGCGTAGACCGCTCTTACGAACGCATCCTCGAACGTATGGTCATTGATGAGCCCGCCATCGCGAATTGTGCAGTCCATGATCTTGATCTCGGGTCGGTACGTCAGCCACGTACCTTTGGCGAGTTGATCCTTGATGTGTTCCAGTGGCATCGAACTACCTCCGAGCGAGAAGGATGAAAAGCATCCTATCGAGGTTCGTGCATTAGAGTAGGACGCGTGGGACGGCGGCGCCCTCTCAAGACGAACATGGTGACACTCCGTGTCACTCCGGAGTCGCGCGACGCGCGACCTGGTGACGCTCCCGCGTCACTCCGAAGTTGCGCTGCGCGCAACATGGTGACGCTCCGGCGTCACTCCGGAGTCGCGCTGCGCGCGACCAGCGTCCGGAAGAGTCTTGGCGCGGCTGAGGCCGCGCTCCGGAAAGGCGCCCTTGGCGCCTTGCGGC
>Ga0315284_10011463_pt1 | contig 12636 bp, 15 predicted proteins | sample YL17G09_16_MG_FD_203696 | JGI IMG/M metagenome (GOLD analysis project Ga0315284, IMG submission 203696) | Sediment microbial communities from Yellowstone Lake, YNP, Wyoming, USA - YL17G09_16 | ecosystem: Environmental > Aquatic > Freshwater > Lake > Sediment | place: USA: Wyoming | collected... | reverse complement strand
GAACGCCAGTAGATCCTGCAACACCAGTGGTTCCTTGGATTCCCTGTACTCCGGTGGTTCCTTGAGTTCCCTGAACGCCAGTAGATCCTGCAACACCAGAGGATCCTTGGATTCCCTGAACGCCAGTAGATCCTGCAACACCAGTGGTTCCTTGAGTTCCCTGAACGCCAGTAGATCCTGCAACACCAGTGGTTCCTTGGATTCCCTGTACTCCGGTGGTTCCTTGAGTTCCCTGAACGCCAGTAGATCCTGCAACACCAGTGGTTCCTTGGATTCCCTGAACGCCAGTAGATCCTGCAACACCAGTGGTTCCTTGGATTCCCTGACTACCTGTTTCACCTTGTAGTGATAAACCGGTAACACCTATAAGGCCGGTCACGCCTTGCAATCCTGTTTCACCTTGTAAACTACCTTGTAAAACCCAAGTATTCCCTATTTTTTCATAATAAAGACCAGTAGAACTGTCTAAATAAAAATCGCCATTATTTCCTATACTATCTGAAGGTATACCATTAGCAGTATACCACTTACTTCCACTTATACCTGTTTCGCCTTGGATGCCGAAACCAGTTTCACCTTGGATGCCGAAACCAGTTTCACCTTGGGTACCAACACCAGTTTCACCTTGGGTACCAACACCAGTTTCACCTTGGGTACCAACTCCAGTTTCACCTTGGGTACCAACTCCAGTTTCACCTTGGGTACCAACTCCAGTCTCACCTTGGGTACCAACCCCAGTTTCACCTTGAGTACCTACACCGGTTACACCTTGTAAACTTCCTTGAGAAACCCAAACTCCACTAATTTTTTCATAATAAATACCCGTAGAGCTATCTAAATAAAAATCATTATCATTCCCTAAAGTATTTAAAGGAACACCGTTACCGGTATGCCATTTATTTCCATTTAACCCAGTCTCACCTTGGATACTTAAGCCAGTCTCGCCTTGAGTACCTACTCCGGTTTCACCTTGAATCCCAAAACCAGTTTCTCCCTGAGTACCTACTCCGGTTTCACCCTGAGTACCTACTCCAGTTTCGCCCTGAATCCCAAAACCAGTTTCACCTTGAAGAATAAGACCAGTAGCACCAAGCGGCCCCGTTTCTCCTTGTAAACCTGTTACCCCCTGTGGCCCAGCTACACCAGTACCAACTGGCCCTATTGGCCCAGTCTCACCCTGTGTTCCCTGAATACCAGTCTCGCCTTGACCACCCTGAGTTCCTACACCAGTTTCACCTTGAATACCTACCCCAGTTAAACCCTGTAAACTTCCTTGAGAAACCCAAACTCCACTAATTTTTTCATAATAAATACCCGTAGAGCTATCTAAATAAAAATCGTTATCGTTCCCTAAAGTATTTAAAGGAACACCGTTACCGGTATACCATTTATTTCCATTTAACCCAGTTTCACCTTGAATACCGAAACCAGTCTCGCCTTGAATACCAAAGCCAGTTTCTCCTTGAGTACCTACTCCGGTTTCACCCTGAGTACCTACTCCAGTTTCACCTTGGATACCAAAACCAGTCTCGCCTTGAGTACCTACTCCAGTTTCACCTTGGATACCAAAACCAGTTTCTCCTTGAGTACCTACTCCGGTTTCACCCTGAGTACCTACTCCAGTTTCACCTTGGATACCAAAACCGGTTTCTCCCTGAATACCAAAACCGGTTTCTCCCTGAATACCAAAACCGGTTTCTCCCTGAATACCAAAACCGGTTTCTCCCTGAATACCAAAACCAGTCTCGCCTTGAGTACCTACCCCAGTTTCACCCTGAGTACCTACTCCGGTTTCACCTTGGAAACCAAATCCAGTTTCTCCCTGAATCCCTAAACCTGTCTCGCCTTGAGTACCTACCCCAGTTTCACCTTGGAAACCAAATCCAGTTTCTCCCTGAGTACCTACGCCAGTTGCACCTTGTAAGCTTCCTTGAGAAACCCAAATACCATTAATTTTTTCATAATAAATACCCGTAGAGCTATCTAAATAAAAATCGTTATCGTTCCCTAAAGTATTTAAAGGAACACCGTTATCAGTATACCATTTATTTCCATTTAACCCAGTTTCGCCCTGAGTGCCTACTCCGGTTTCTCCCTGAATTCCTAAGCCGGTTTCACCTTGGGTACCTACTCCAGTTTCTCCCTGAATTCCTAAGCCGGTTTCACCTTGGGTACCTACTCCAGTTTCTCCCTGAATTCCTAAGCCGGTTTCACCTTGGGTACCTACTCCGGTTTCACCTTGGGTACCTACTCCGGTTTCACCTTGGGTACCTACTCCGGTTTCACCTTGGGTGCCTACTCCGGTTTCTCCCTGAGTGCCTACTCCGGTTTCACCTTGGGTGCCTACTCCGGTTTCACCTTGGATACCTACCCCAGTTTCACCTTGAATAATAAGACCAGTAGCTCCAATTGGCCCCGTTTCTCCTTGTAAACCTGTTACCCCCTGTGGCCCAGCTACACCAGTACCAACTGGCCCCATAGGCCCAGTCTCACCCTGAATGCCTTGGATACCTGTTTCACCAGCAGCACCTGAAGTACCTACACCAGTAACTCCTTGAGTTCCATCTACACCAGCAGCACCAGTAGTTCCTTGAATCCCATCAATACCGGAAATACCCGTAGTTCCTTGAATACCCTGCGTCCCAGTTACCCCTTGGGTTCCAGTATGACCAACGCTACCAGATATACCAGTAGCACCCTGTGATCCAGTTGTTCCCTGAACGCCCGTAGACCCTTGCCCACTTGGGCCTGTTGGGTTACATGATTCACAACCTAATTCTTGTTCGTCACAAGGAACCTGTTCATGGAACTCATAATATATCTTTTTTCTTTTTCTCAGATCTTGGAATATCTCCCGACCCATTAAGAACAAATCTCTATCAACGTCTGTAGAACTATTTCTTGCAATAGAGAAGTTCCTAAACTGGTGACCACCATAAGGAACTGAAACATATAAGGGGCTACTAGTTAAGTTATAAACTTTAATAGTAAACTGAACTCTGGGTATTTTTGTAGTTGTCATATAAAACATCTCTTGTTTAAATCAAATAAACAACTTTGAAACTCGAAAACATCGCACTATTAAATTAAGTGATTTAGTTGAATATATGAAAAAGGGGCATGTGTTTTACATGCCCCTTTGTACTACGTATGATAGATATTAAACCATATCTTCAGCGTAATCTTCATCGCCATATGCTTTGGCAAAATAGTCAACCATGTCTTGTTCTTGTTTTTCAACTAATGCAGGATTTTTACCAACGATCTCTAAGACATTTTGGCGGGGAACAGAGGTCATACCACCTTTGTATTTAACTTTAACCTGATCATCTTTAACTGAAACTACTTCAGCTTGGATTACTTTTTCATCAACCAATACACGCACATAGTCACCTTTATCAAGGATAGCTAAATAGCGGGTTACGTTGTCACCAACAGCTAAAGAAGCAAAAGTTTTAGTTGAGTATGAATCCATCATTGTTTTCTTACGAGCATTAACTAATGCAATGATGTCATCTTTTACTTTACGGACGAGTACTTTTGTACCAGCACGTTCCGCAACTTCCCATGTTTCTTGTAAAGGAACATCCAAATAAACAGCACCCTCAATAACCGGTTTCATAAAAGATTTATTAGTGTCTTCAATGTCCCTAGTAATAGAAAGGATCTGAGCTACAACAGTAATAACCTTCTGGGTTTTATATACTCTTGCAGTAGAAAGAAAGGGAGTAATCTTAGCATTATACTTTCTAACAAAAAAATCAGCTATCTCATCAGATGAGGGGATTTTTGTATCTGTATACGCAAGCATGAAATGCGCTGTAGATGCATTAATCCTACGAGCATCGGCAAATTGCAAATCTACCCTATGCCCCACTGAAGAACTTAATTTTTGTTCTAACTTTGCAAATGCTCTATTTTGATTCATCACTAGCTCCTTAAATATATTTTGCGATGATATTCAATTTTAATAAGTAATTACACAATCAATTTAACCAAAATCTGAAAAACTGAAAAAACCATAAAAACCATTACATAGAAAATATAACATAGTAATTACGTTTTTTACAAAAAGTGAATAATCTAAATTATTTACTGGACGATATCTTTTAAAGTAGATAATTTTTCTTTAATGCTAATCAGCTTATCTGCAAGGCTTAGACAACTATAAAAGACACCTACAGGGGTTTCCGTAGCTGGGTTAATAGGAAGAACTTCACTTGCCAATAGATTGTATATAGTAGATGTTAATTCTTCAATTTGATTTGCTGCCGTGTGACAACAAGTAAGTGCAGAAGCTATCGTAGCTCTTTCTTTATCTTCAGATTCTTCTTCCTTAATAAGAATATCGACTACTTTTTCTTCCATGTTTAGTACCTCTTTAGTTTTATTTAAAAGATTTCTATATGCTTTGTTTACAGAAGCTAAATCTTTTTCAGTGATTGTCATCTTTTTTCCTATTTTATTATTTCAAACCATGCTACACCAATTATCACAATCAACACAATCAAAATAGAGGTCGCCCCATGAAATTAACCTTAAAAGAAATCGTATGGGAAATTACCGGAAAATGTAAAAACGGATGTACCTATTGCGGATCTAAAGAAGTTTGGAAGCAAGAGATCGATGAAACAAAAATAAAAAGAATCACAGATAGAATTGCAGAATACCCACCAGAAGAAATCGATGTAAGCGGTGGTGACCCATTATTAGTTAGTTATGATGTTCATAAGTATATAATTGAAAAGCTAGCAAATACTAAATGTAAAATACTAGCAAATCCGAAATCTTTTAAAGATTCACTGAAAGAACAGAACCTTTATATTTTAGGTCTTTATTCGCATGTTGGGTTTTCGATCAATACACAAGAGGAGCTAAACTTATTTAAGGATCTTCTACCCTCGTTAAAAGAAATTAAATACACAATCATCACGAATTTCAACTTAACTAACTTCTTTATATTTACTGAATTCGCTGAGTTTGTCAAAGAGCAGAACGTTATCTGGCAAATCCAATTCACAATGTACCCGCCAAAAGATCATAACAAAGAATACCAGCTAGCACTATATAACTACCCCGCTGCCGTTGAAAAACTAAACGAAGATATCGCCAAATACCCAGATTTGATGATGGTGTTTGCAGACAATGCTAACTGTGGTGAGTGTGGTGCTGGTCTGCACACATTGGGCATTTTATCTAATGGTGATGTTATCCCTTGTCTATCAATGCGCTCTTGGGTAGACCTTAGCAACAAAACACCCGAAGGTAATTTGTTTAGCACAAGTTTAAAAGATATTTGGTTTAACGGATTTAAAGCCAATAGATTCGAAACCTTTGTCTGCTGTAAAGATATGTGCAATAAACAACTTCTAAATTTTACAAAATCTGAGAAATCTGAGAAATCTGAGAAATCTGAGAAATCAGATGGGTCAAAAGATGGTTATACGTATACTGTAACCGAAGATGGTGGACTAAAAGTAACGTTACCAAAAAGATACAACGTAAATACCCCCCAAGTAACCCTATACGCAGTTCGGACAGAACCATTTGATCTGTTTGAACAATTGAAAATGAACCCATTCCCTTATAACAATTCTGGTGTCTTAGCATATGGCGTAGCTACCCCAACTACCTATGCTGCAACTAATGAGGGGATACTAGGAGCAGTGTCGAAAGGGTTGATGGGTATGGCAGGATCGGCTGGGTCAACAGCATCAACTGGAATAACCGGAGCAACAAATACCCCGATAAGTTTTTCTATGGATGCCGCACAAGAAAGAAAACCGTTGATTGATTCTCACATCGAGCAACTTGTTGCATTAGGTGCAAAAGGTGAAACTTTAAGCGATACAATAACAAGACTATACAAACAAGTAACAGAAAAAAATATGGGGGAATAACCCCCGATAGATGTTCTAATGGTTCAGTCATAATTAGATAATATAAGACGAAAAACAATATCAATTCAGTGGAGGGTTAACATGAGTAAAGTGGATATTAGTGAAGCCATCGATAAAATTGGGATGAGTGAATTTCTTACAAATACCACAAAAGTATTCTCAAATCAGATCACAAGTGTATGTGTAGTAACTTTGCGACCTCTTTTTGATGTAGATAAGGCTTGTGCTATTAGGGATTACCTTAAATACTCCTTTGATGCCATCCTTAAAGTAATTAATGAGGAGATTGAAGAATTTGGTGTAGGTGAGGATGTTATACACAGGAAAGACTGATTAATGGTTCAGTCATCTAATTGGCAGGAGCGAGAGCGAAGCTAGGATAGGTTTACTACCAATGGGCAGGGCGCACTCGAATGTAGGTTCGATTCCTATCTGAACCAACTATCAACGGTATACTATGGCATATATGTATAATTATGTAGTACTTGGTTGCGAGGTAAACAGGTGTAGTTTTCTCGTCACGAAGCTTATTGAAATAGTAAATACCTTTACTGTGCTAAGTATCTTGAAGCTAATATTTCATCTAATAGCATGGTAATAGGTATTCCTATTGTTTTCACCGATGAAAACAATTTTTTAGATGTTACGAGTATCGAACTCAGTACGTTATTAACTACGAAAACACTTCTCAAAAACAAATTAGAAAAGATGGGAATAGAACCGTCCGGTAAGATAAAAATATGGGGCGGTAAGAGGTATATCTGAATTGATCAATTGATCATCTTTTTTCTTTTTTAGAAATGTATTTTTTGAAGTGCTTTTCGAAAAGTGTTTCCATCCTAACCTTAGCCGGTTTATTTGGGTGGTTTAATCGTGCTGAATCCAGTAACTCAAAAGTATTTCTAATGTGCCTAGCCACAATCTTCAAATCTTTGTTAAAGGATTCAAACATATGCTCCCACCATAGCTATTAGGAATAGATTAAAGTTTAATTACTTTTGCTAATGCTGCTTTCACTTTTTGAATATAACTTCCGGTAGCTGGTAATTCTTTTTTCGTTGTATCTATTTCAGGAAACTTATCAATTTTATCACCCCACCCGTAAATTATCTCTGGGTCTATCGATATGCCAGTTGGCCAAGAAATGATACTCCCGTGTTCGATGAAAGCTTGTTTACAAAAATTTATATTTTGTTTAATTTGTGATTTTCCATCAATCCATGTCTTTAAATCCACATGACGCATTTCACCATTGGCAAATGCCACATATAGATTGAAATCATCATCTACTAAAATTTTCTTGATATTTTGGTTAGGCATTATCTAATTCCTTAATCTTCTGTAAAATGAAACCCGTATTTGCTACCACCCATTCGGTTATCTTTTTCTTACTAGCAGCATCGAGACTACATCCTTTTTCCCATCCTTTTTTATCCCCTGTCAAAATATATTTCCCCTGAATAGAATTCTTAGCTATTTTGACGTACTTATTATCGTGGTTTGTTCTTTTAAAAATATGAATAAAATAACCATCTAATTCATGAATGGAGACAGCTAAAACTTCCATCAAACTACCCACCTCTCTCACATACTTATCGGCAAATGAATTAAAAAACTTTAACTTTAAACGATATATCTTAATAAAGGACAGAATGCAAATGTGATTAAACTCAATAATTACAACAAGGTATTAAAACAGGCAACGGGGGGATCGAACCCCCTAAGCATCGGATTTGGAATCCGACCGCAACCCCACTTGCTGATTACCTAAAAGAACGGAAAGAGTGGGGATCGAACCCACGGAACTTTTACATTCGCTACGTTAGCAACGTAGTGCATTAGACCACTCTGCCATCTTTCCAAAAAAATAAAATGGGCATGGGTAGATTCGAACTACCGAAAGCCGAAGCTGCCAGATTTACAGTCTGGCGGGTTTAGCCACTCCCCAACACACCCAAAAAATACGGAAGTTATAGGATTTGAACCTATGGAACCTTTCGATTCGGTGGTTTTCAAGACCACTGCATTCAGCCTGACTCTGCCAAACTTCCAAAAAACGCCCCGTGAAAGAATTGAACTTCCGACCTAGTAGTTAACAGCCACTTGCTCTAACCAAACTGAGCTAACGGGGCATAAACAAAAAGCCCACTCTATCTTTCGATCTAGTGGGTTTTAGTTCCGTATTTTAAGACAAACTACCACCCACTTGGATCATAACTCCAATTATAATTTGATGAGTTGTAGGATAATTTTGTCTTCATACTTACCTTCATTTCTAAATACAAAATAAATATAACCATGCTTTGACATTTTAGTCAATATCAAATATGATTAAAGAATCACCCAACAGAAGAAAAAAATATGCATATTTACCATATCTACATTCTAGCACTGTTAAATATTTCGTGCTTAACGCAGTCGAACCAATCAGCGAATACTACAAAAGAAGATCAAAAAGATCAAAAAGATAAAAAAGCATTCAGTATAACTGAAGCTGCAAGGTATGGAACACTAACTAGGCAATATAGGGGGTATGCCGATATCTCCCATAAGAATAAACCTGACATGGATGCTTATGAATTAAAACTAAAGAGGTATTTGTCGGGGTATAAAAATGTTGACATATATAAAAAAGAAAACACTCAAATTGTAGTTACATTCCCCACAAATTTAATAATGGAAACTGGTATACCCGCAATTACACCCGAAGCCTATTTTGGGGTGTTGTCTCGCTTTAGTTATGTCTTATTAACGGCTGGGAACACATCAATAGAAATAAAAGGGTATGCCACAGAGTGGATACCAGCACAAGAAAAAGCCAATGCAGTAGCTGGGTATTTGTGTCTCAAGGGAATAAGCAGACAACGCATAACAGCAATTGGATTCAACACCGACAAACCTTTTGTAGAGATCACACTGACACCACTCTGATTTAATTTTTATTAATTGACTGAATGGCCAATTACTATTACAGTCAAATAAACAAAAAGAAAAAAAGAAAATTGCGGGCAAAGGGGATGGGCTAGGACGGAACTGGTAGCACCCCTTCGGGGGCGCTATTTGTCCCAGTTTTTGGGTCTATACCCATATCCATAAACTCTCTGCAAAGTATATTTCTTGGAACATTTAGTTCTTCGGCAAAAGCAGCCAAACTAAATTTTTGGTTTTTCCTTAGATGCTTTCTTGTTGCCCTTAACCTACAACGAATCACTTGACGAAAATATTCAGTGTACGTCATTTTAATCCTTAAAAACAGTATCCACAATACAGACCCAAATTAAAAAATAAGCGATAAATAACTTTTTCCTAAAGTTTCATATACCAAATTCCGAGTAGTAAAATAGAAGTTGGTTTTAACCTATTAAAAAAGGGAAAAATATGAAACACGCATCAAACGCAAAAGTAATAGATATCAAAACCAAGCTAGCGTTAGCAAGTATTGAAGAAGTAAAAGAAGTAAAAACCGAGAAAAAAGTAAAATCTGAAAAGGTAGTTAACAAAACGGAAACTGCTGAACCAAAAAACACTTTACTTTTTGTTACTGTTTCATTTATCACCACATATCTTGTTTACCAGAACTACGATTTTTTCAGCAATACAAACACTAATAGCCACATTGTTCAGATAGCAGGGGTTGGGGTATTAGTCACCCCGTTATTGAATTCCATTGTAGCTGAAGTGGTTCTGTTAACGTCTGCTGCATTTACCAAGATAGCGGATAACATAACTACGAAAGTGATTGCTTGGTCTATATTACTGACAATGATCTTTGCCCTTGGTGTGTTCATGCACTCAAGCATTAACAGCAATTTGACTGGTAGTAGCAACAATGTTCAAGCTATCTTAAACCAGAAACAAGACGCTGTTAAAGCCAAAGAGGGTTATGAAATTGAAAAAGACCAGTTAGACCCAACTTGGATTTATCGTAGAGGTCAACTCCAAAAGAAAATAGATGTTGAACGAGCTACTATAGTTTCTCTTGATAAGAAAATAGCGGAAACTAAAACAGTAATTGGTGAGAACTTAACATCCGTTATTGTGTACAATACAATCTTAAGGATAGCCGCTATGCTGATAAACGCAATTGCCTTACATAGTTTGGTTAGTACTAAAAAATCCAGTAAGAAAAAATCAGCAAAAAAGTAAGCAATAGGGCCAATATTACTACTGGCCCCTGTGCTACGTTATTCAATTGAACGGAGTTAAAATTTCACTTTCGTTTTGTTTAGTTGCTAGCAACAATGGAATGGATTCATCAATTTTAGTAGAAGATGCGAACAAAGCAAACTCAGAAATAACCGCATCTGTTTTATACACACGTACCACTGAAAGTACTTCTTCAGTGGTTTCACCTGCTGCAAAAACTTCTTCGATCTCGCCACCCTTTAAAAGATTTACTCTATAAATCAACATAGTCACCCACCCTCTTGTTATTAAGTTTTGATTATAACATACCAAGAAAACTAAGTTTGTCAACCTATGGTTGACTACGCCATAATGTTAATGTATGAGCTATTAGTGGTTTGTGAAACCCTAAAAATTTGGTAACGGCATATTGGGCACAATATGCCGTTATTTTAGGTGAAGTGTATGTTTCAAATGGATAGAATTAAAAATGATCTTATAATACGAATAGATTTTAGGATCTTCGTTATGGGTGTCTGTACGTTCTTAGCTACCTATATTGGCATTTTTTGGATGATGTGGGTAGTTGCAATAAGAACTGAGATCAATCGAATCAGAAACGATGTATACGTAGTTACCTCACAATCATTGGGACAAGTATTAGAAGACAATTTTAATAAGAACCATGCAGTACTCTTACAGTATGAATCATGCCAAGCCGAACTCAAGCAAGCCCAATCTATTAATAAAGATCTCTCCCATATTATCCAAAACACCCAAATGCAAGAGAAAATATTGGGTGAGACTATCGCCCATCCTTCAAAAAAATAACCCCCTCTATTTAGTAACCAGAGAAGCACAGAAAAAAAAGCTTAATCTGTAAACCCTACCAACCCCATATATCATCCCCCTCAAAAATATTACGTTCTCTACTGTGGAAAGCATCATAGTTTCCTTTACACAGTTGCCTTTTAACCCAATTACGGTGCTTTTGAGTACGTTGCTTTTTAGAAAAAATACGGGGGTGGTCGTAACTAAATTTTTTACCTTTTTTCTTGTGATCCCTATCTTTACCAGAAACCTCTCGCCATAATTTTTTAGCTTCAGTCTGCTCACGGTTCTTCATGCCGTGGATTTTACCCTTGATTGAACCCAGTTGCGATAATCACTTCGGTTATCGGTTGCAATCTGAGCTTGTATTTCTGCAATAGCGTTTTCTTTTCTCACATGGTAGTGCCCAATTTGTAAATCTAGCCAAGCTCTTTCTTCAACACACTCTGGCGCACACCCATCTTCTTTTAGTATTATCTGTATTTTATAAATATCTTTATTACGCATTATACGGTAATGCCAAGTTGACGATGTATAATACATTAGATACTCCCTTCGTCTAATTTTAATTCTTCCATTACTCGTTTTGGCTCTAGCCCACAAATACCTTCGCTAACAGTTTTAATTTTACCGTTTCTTAAATTAAAAAGTATCTGGTTAAGGGGTATCTTTGATGCGATTACAGCTAGTGCAAAATCCTTTTGAACTTCTATATGTTTATTAGCATCCCATACTGTAATTAGCTTATTCTTCAGCGAAGCTATTGCTAAACAGATCCTGTCGTACTGGTCTTTAAATTCAGGGAAGTATGATAAAAACTCTGATCCCTCATTCTTCAACGCTAATTGAATTAGAGATTTGACTGATGATGATGATGATGCGGAGTCTTTCAAATGAAGTATTGCCAGATAAGACGGATTCTTTATTTTAACCCTGTTGAATAAAGCATCGACAACAACATACCCTTCATCCATTTGTGGTAGCTCACTCGCCATAACAGCTACATCGTCTAAAGATTTTACGGCTATTGGATATATCTTAGGGTACTCTATGTGTAGTAGAGCATTTAGTGAATTCATTTCAATATGGGATCTAATAAATAAATTACTATTATAAGGTATTTCTTTTAACGTCATTATATCTCGGATACTCAACAAGACAATACGATTGTTATCATATCGAGTAACGATTCTGTTATATGGGGTCGCCAGTTCAAAGGTATATGTATAATATGCATTTAATGCCGGTGTAATATCTACTCCAAGGGTGCGGTGGAATAGTTCGTTAAATGTAGCCGGTGGAAATATATTATTAACATTGCCTTCTGCATCTAACATACCTAGTGTTTGAGTTCTCCATTGACCATTCCAATAATAGAGCGTGATACAACTACCATCTACTTTCTCAAGCACGGCAGCAGTATATAAATCTATTTTGGTAGCATGGCCCTCACCGTGATTAAAAAATTTCCTAAACGGCCAAGAGAGTACTTCCCAATTATTGCTACGATCTAATATCAACCCCCTAGCTTCTTGACAGATCGGATGACCCATTGGTGAGTCAATCATATCGTATTTAAATAGCACCCTGCAATTATCAGAAGCCTCTTTAACCGATAAGGCGAGTTCTTCCCTAAAATATTTAAATGATTCTACCTCACCATGCTCTAATAGATATTTTTGTATCTCTAACATTATAATTATCCTTGCCAGCAAATATATTTATATCCAGCTAATCTGTTGTTGTTTTATCAATGATCTGACATTTTCTGCATGTAACT
>Ga0315284_10011462_pt1 | contig 12636 bp, 9 predicted proteins | sample YL17G09_16_MG_FD_203696 | JGI IMG/M metagenome (GOLD analysis project Ga0315284, IMG submission 203696) | Sediment microbial communities from Yellowstone Lake, YNP, Wyoming, USA - YL17G09_16 | ecosystem: Environmental > Aquatic > Freshwater > Lake > Sediment | place: USA: Wyoming | collected... | reverse complement strand
CCTATATTGACTTTCTCCAAGAAATCTCGAACCGATGGCAACGTCACAATCAGAACGTTCTACCTGCCTAAACAACTCCGGAATAAATTTAGCTGAGTGCTGCCCATCGCCATCAATTTGTAAAAGGATATCGTAATTTTTTTCTACTGCATATTTATACCCTGTTTGCAAGGCCACGCCATATCCCATATTAAAAGGGTGACGAATAACAAAAGCTCCTGCCTCTCTGGCCAACGAAGACGTTATATCCTGTGATCCATCATCAATGACAACAATGTCACCATCATGGTATTTCCGAATATCTTCAATTACGGAGACAATATTTTTTTCTTCATTATAGGCTGGAATAATGATGCATTCGTTTTTCACCCGAAAATATACCTCCAAAATCAATTGTCTTATGTTTTTATAAAAAGACTATCATGGTGGTTTGCAGGTAGCCGGTCTGAATGTAAAATTTCACCTGCGTGCTCATAACAACATTCCTTTGCTCTTAAAACCAGCTGGGTCAGTCTCATTTCCGAGGTTGAGACCACCAGTAAAAATCGAATTTTACCCTGCAGAAACCATTTGTTGTCCTTCTGTCTTGATTATCAGGCAACTTTCTTTAGTTCCACCTCTTAGCCAAGATCCCTTATTTTTTATATGACGTGAAGGTATACATATCTTATGTAAATACCATCATCTTCATTACGATAAAATTTATTAATGAGGCAAAACCTGCTACCAAAACATTGACGAGAAAATAATGGAATTTGAATATATCAACACCGATATAAAGAAGCAAATTGCCAAGAACACACAAAAAAATCTGGAGAAGTATGAATTTGCCGCCATGTGTGACATGTGATTTATCATAATTCCCGTATACAAAATACTTATTGATAAAATATGCATATATCCAAGCATAGAAAGCTGGGATATTTGCACTGATAAGATAGTGGATATGAAACACTTCCACAAAAAGAAGCACACTCCCCCAGTAGAGAACCGCAGTACTAAAACCACCCAAAATATATTTGCTGATCTGGGCTTTTAAAACATTTTTTGCTTTTCTTTGATCAGAATGATAAGGTATACTCTGTTGTACCACTACAAAACTCCAAAAATTCGTAACCGTTCACCGGGCATCGAAAAACTTTTTTAACTACCATTATGCCATTTCGAAGTCAATATCTCTTAAAATAATTGTCGTAATATCAGCATATTAACAATTTGCCATCTGTGCGTTTAGAATTAAAAAACTGGAGTTTTTCAAAGATCTCGAAACCAGGATGCAATATCTTATAACATGGATCAACTATAGTTAAGTTATTTACGGGACATGCTATTAGAAGAACGGTAAGGATAACCAATGATAAAACCTCGCCATAATCCTATCGCGTAACAAATATGCGTTCCGAGCAGAATCAGCGCCACGCGTCCCCCCGCCGAGCACTTTTTCCGGCAGGCCAGCGCAAAGCCCGCGCCGATCACCGCCGGAATGTACAGCCAGACCAACCAGGCCCACGGCCAGAAGATCCCGATCAGGCTCCCCAACACCAACGCCGGGAGAAACCCGACCGCAAACGAATACGCCCGGGAGAAAAGCGTGCGATGTTTGCACATGATTCGCGCACGCCCAATTCCATAGGCGTACATGTTCCGGCACCAGGTGCGCAGATCGTGCCGGGCGCAATGCTGCACTTCGGCGCCCGGAATGAAATACAAGGCGGATCCCTTCCGGGTTAGACGATAATTGATGTCCGTGTCTTCGCACATATTCGCCAACGCTTCATCGAACCCGCCCGCCGCTTCCAAAGCGGCCCGCGCATACAAGACGTTCAAGCCGGCCAGGCTCGCGACCGGCCGCCGCTCTTCAAGCACCCGGCCCTGCACCGACCCCAGACTCCCCAAAAAGGAGTTCAACGCAATTCCCAAGGCGACCAGGAACGGGCTGTCCGCTGTTGGTGCCACGTTGCCGCCCCCCACCCCGGCCGTCCGCGGGTCGGCGGCCGCGGTCTCCGTCCAGCCCCGCTCGAGCGCGGACAGCCAGTGCGGCGGCGCCACACAGTCCGCATCCGTGAACGCGATGAAGGGGTGCCGGGCTTCGCGCAACGCGACATTGCGGTTCGAGGCGATGGTCCGTCCCGGATTCTCGATCAGCCGCACTCCCCCGCCGAACTCCCGAACAATCTCCGGGGTGCCGTCGTTGGAACAACCGTCAACCACCAGGATTTCCGTGGCGCCCCCGTGAGGGGTCTGGCGTCGGAGCGATTCCAGGCACGGGCGAATACATCCCGCTGCATTGTAGGCCACCACGGCCACCGTGATATCCATCGTCTGTTCCTCCGTGCCCGGAAATCCCCTGCCGGGTCGGTCCCGTTCATCGGCGAACAGGGGTTCGCCTCCTACACCCGCTTTCCCCTGTAGGAGCCGCAACCCTTTGCGGCGATTTCCCCAGAGTGCCAATGCGAGCTCCGCCCGCTTTACCCAGCTCTCAGAATCTTGCGACCGATCACCTTAACCGCCTGATCCAATACCGTATTCCGGAAAGCCGCGTTGCGGCATCCCAACCTGACCATTCGCCACGCCGTCGTTACCAAGCCCCGTTTCCAGGCCTTCCGGATAAGTCGCACGCCGCGCGTCAGATCTTCCGGCGTCAAGAGGTTCAATTGCACCGGATACTTGCCGGGCCACACGTAATAGTAATTGAAATCCTCCTGGGATGCCGCCCGAATTCGACTCGCCGTATCGGCGTGCAGAGGCGTGCCCGGCAACGGCGTCGTCAGGGTGACCGTAAGCACATCCGGATGTAGATGGCAAACCATATCCGCAGTGGCTTCGATCTCTTCCCACGTTTCATCCGGTTGATCGGGTTTCCGCCCCGGCGTGCCGATCATCACCGATCCGACCGTGAGCAGTCCCGCCGCCTGCACGGCGCGGAACCCCGCTTCGATCCGGTCGCGCGTCAGCCCGCGCTCGAGCAACCTGAGAATCCGGTCCGAACCGCTCTCCATTCCCATGCTCACGCCCGCAAAACCGCCGCGGGCCATGCTCCGGCACAGTTCGCCATCCACCAGATCGGGCCTGGTAAAACACCAGTAGGGCACGCCCATGCGGCTGTCCCGCAGGCGCGCGCAGAGTTCCAGAACCCAGGCGCGGTCCTCGGTGAACACCTCATCGTGAAACAAAACCATGTAATGGCCGGGAAATTTCAGGCGCAGTTCGACCAACTCGCTCATCACGCGTGCCACGGAACAACGGCGCGTGGGAGTGGTCGCATGGATGAGCGGCGGCTGGTTGAAGGCATCCGGGCGCGCCAAGCCGCGCGAGGCCAGGAATACCGCATTATGCGTGGCGCGGATATAGCGGCCATAATCCGCCAGTTCCCAATCCGGAAAAGGCAGGGCTCCGACATCCGCGCGCGACGCGGGCGGTGGCGCGGGGCAGCCGACCGTGGCCAGACCGGCGCGCGCGCTCAAATTCGGCCTCCCGCCGGCGCTCCCCAACACCCCTGGAAGCACCGTTTCCGGTTCGCCGATCACGCAGGCATCGAAGCCCATTTCCAGCAGGCGCGGCGCTTCCGTGGAAGCGTAGGGACCGAACGCGATGGCCGGGCATTTCGGATTCCAGGCGCGCAACCGGCGCAGCGCCTCGCGGGTCTCGCGGGTGAACCGGATCTGGGTGTTGATCAGCGCCACCTCCGGCAATTCCGCGAGGGCGCGCTCCCACCGGGACCAGTCGTTCTCCCATTCCCAGGCATGGTCGACCAGCCGGCAGGCATGGCCGGCGGCCTTCAGCACCGCCCCCAGATACATGATCCCCAGCGGCGCATCCAGGCCCTCGGGGTGCCGGGAACCGAATTGAGGATTCAAAAAAAGCACCTTCACGGCAATGCTCTCCACCACTGCCACGGGTTAAGCAGGAAATTCCGGGTCTGGAAATTGCTATGGGTACAGGCGCCTTCCCGACACTTGCCCTGGCGCCGGGCCTGGCGCACGGCGTCCCGATTCCAGAAGGCGCGAAAGTCGCCTTCCGTCTCGCGCAGATTGCCGATCTCCGGCGTCAGTTCGCAAAGCCGCACCCCGCCATCGGGCTCGATGACGGCAAAACCGTCGCCGGCAAAGCAGGGTTGTGATGCGCCGCCCGTGTGAAGAAAGTGAAGAAAGGTTCGATTGATATACCGGTGGGCCCGCGCGGCCCGGCGCGCCGCGGAGCCGGGATAGGCGGGATTCTCCGCGTAATAGCGCCGGGCATATTCCTCCGTTTCCTTCAGGATTTCGGCGACCTGGGCCGGGGGCGGCAAAGCCAGGCTCTTGTCGGGGAAATCGCCGCGCATCAAGCCGATGTCATGGAAATCCACGCCCAACCCGCGCACGAAGCGCAACAACTCCGGGATCTCCGGCGCGTTGCGGTTGTTCAACACGGTGCAAACGTTCAAGGAGAGCTGCGGCTTTTCGGCGCGCAACCGCTTGAGCGCCGCCAGGGTCTCCATGGTTTTCTCCCAGTTGCCGGGAATCCCGCGCAGGTAATCGTGCGTCGCCTTCAATCCATCCAGCGATAAGACCACGTTGAGCCGGCTGGCGGGGCACAGTTCCAGGATACGGCGCGTGCTTTCCTCGACCTGGCGGCAAACCAGCGCATTGGTCGGAATGCCGATCCGGCGCACGCCGGCATGGCGGTAGAACGCCGCCACCAGCTCCGGCAGATCCCGGCGCAGGAACGGTTCGCCGCCCGAGAGGTGCAGCCATGCCAAGTGGCCCGACGAACGCGCCAGATTCTCGTAGAACTCCAGCGGCAGGTCGGCGGACTCGGGATCGTTCAAATGCCTGTGGTAAAAGCATGTTCGGCAACGCGAATTGCAGCGGTAGGTGACAAAGACGATCAGGTACAGCGGCAATCGGCGGGACTTCGGCGTGACATACCAGCGCAGGATCTCCCAGAGCATATCACTCCCCTCCTTTCTCGCGTCTTTCCCGGCCGGCGGGGCCGAACTTGCGCTGGTACTCTCCGCAGCCGGCGACCGTGCCGAGGTACTCCACGGCGCGTCCGATTCCGTGCAGGGGGCTGAGCCAGATCACGGAGGGTTCCGCGCGCCAGGCGCGGAGTACCGTAAACCCGGTCGCCAGCACCGTGTAGGCCGGCCACAGCAGCGCCAGCAGCAACCGGTTGTTCGGGAACATGCGGGAATACGGCGGCAACGGTTTATGCTTCAGCACGGTCTGGATTGTCCACTTGCCGTAGTTGTACCGCTGGCGCAGAAACGACGTCAGCGTCGTGCGGGGATGACGGTGCTCCACCACGGCCGCGGGCTCGAAGAAGTTTTCGTATCCCGCCAGGTGCACCCGGAAGGCGAGATCGGAATCCTCGCTGCCGCGCAGGCGGAAGTCGAACCCGCCGACGGCCGTGAACACCTTCCGCCACAGGCACATGTTGGCGGTGGATCCGAACAGCGTCGGTCCGGCCGGCGCCGCCGGCCCCGTGGAATGGGCCCAGGCCTGATGGTCGAGGCGTTGCCACAGGTTCGCGGCCGGGGGAATCGCGATCGCGCCGCCCACGATACCGCGCCGCTCGCGCTCCCGCAGGCGCCGCACCAGTGTTTCCAGCCAATCCGGGCGCGGCACGCAATCGGCATCGGTGAAGGCCAATACCTCCCCGGCCGATTCGGCGATCCCGCGGTTGCGCGCCGCCGCGCGCCCGCGGTTTGCCTGGTCGATCACCTGCGCCTCCGTGAAACCCCGCGCCACGTTCGAGGTGCGATCCGTCGAGCCGTCGTTGATCACGACCGGCTGCATCCGGCCGGGATAGGTCTGCGTCCGGAGCGCCTGCAGACAGGCGCCGATGGTTTGCTCGCCGTTCAACACCGGCACGATCACGGTAACTGACGGCCAATCCGACATCAACCTTCTCCCGTTCCGGTTTTGGGCGTCGGCGCCGCGCCGGCGCCCGATTTCAGCCAGAATTGATTATACAGTTTCTTGAACGTCAGCCAAGAAGTGCGCGGCGAGATCAGTGAAGCCAGGAGCTTCCGCAACGCCGGCAGGCGCAGGGCGGCAACCGGGTGGCAGAGGAGGAACAACAGGTAGGCCCGCCACATGGCCCGGTGCCGCCGCGCCGGCAGATCGAGCCCGGCGGGCAGCCGCATCATCGGGACGCGGAAGGAACTCAGGTATTCCTCCGGCGCCGCTGCCGCCGGGAGCGCGCCCTGTTGCACGAACAACTCGCGCAGGGCTGTGCCCGGAAAAGGGGCGGCGATGAAGAAGAGCGGGAAAATCCCCGCCGCCGCCAGTCGCCGGCCAAAGCGGGCCGTCGCCGCCACTTCCCGGCCGGTCTCGCCGGGAAAGCCCATCATCAGGAAACAGGAAACCGCCATGCCCGCGCGCCTCGCGATGGCGCCGGCCCGGAAGATATCCTCGAGGTTCAATCCCTTGCGCACCACCTCGGTGAGAAACCGCTGATCGCCATGTTCCGCCGCCAGCGTTATTTCATAACAGCCGGCGCTCCGCATGGCATCCGCCAGGCGCGGGGTGATGCGATCGGCGCGCAAACCGTTCGGCGTATTCCAGCGGATCCGCAGGCCGCGCCGGACGATCTCTTCGCAAATCGCCACCGCCCGGTCTTCGTCATAACTGAAATTGCTGTCCTCGATCGTGAAGGAATTCACGCCGTACCGCTTCTGCAACAATTCGATTTCGTCCACCACCCGGCCCGGCGAGCGTCCGCGCCAGCGGCGCCCGTTGAGACGGTACGCGGCGCAGAAGATGCAGCCATACGGGCATCCCCGGCTGGTGATGATCGGCATCGTAAAGGTGCCCTTCTCCCCGCGGCTGATCAAGTCCGCGGCGGCGGCCTCGCGATAGCGCGGCATGTCGAGCAGGTCGTAGGCCATGGGTGGCAACGCATCCAGATCGGCGATCGGCTCGGGGGCGCCCGAGTTCCGGATGCCGCCGGCTTCCCGCCAAAACACGCCCGGCGGCATGGCCTGCCCGACCGGGTCGTCCCAGTGCCGGACCAGGTTGGGAAACGCGGCTTCCCCCTCGCCGCACACCACATAATCCACACCGGGCAGACCGGCGGCTTCCTCGGGCACACACGAGGGGTGCACGCCGCCCAGGACCACCCGGGCCGCGGGCAGCGCGCGGTGCGCGATGGCCGCGCATTCCGCGGAGCCGGAGAATACGGCGGTGAACATGTTGCCGATCCCCACGACGCGCGCTCCGCTCCGCGCCAGTTTTTCGGCCAACGCTTCCTCGGCCAGCCCCACCCGGCAGAACTGCCGGCCATCCCGTTCGATCCATTCGCGACAATCGTATCCCTCGGCCAGCGCATCCACGATCGTCACCGCGTGGCCCTGCGCCCGCAGCGCCGCCGCAAGCGAGGCCAGTCCATTGGGAACGGGCAGCCAGAGATCGTCCAGATTGCCTTCGATCATGTACCAATGCGGATTGATGAGGACAATGGCGGACATGCTTGACGGCTCGCGTTACGGTTTTGACCGGCGACTGAACAACGTCTGCAACTGAAAGAGGAACACGATATAGGCGCCGCGCACCAGCGCCAACACAGCGCCCGGCGACCGGATGGAGAGCAGCCGGCGCCAGACGTAGCGGGGACGGGAATAGAAACGCCGGAAGGCCCGCGCCTGGATCCGGTGGAGCTCCTCCGGCGCCAGCTCGCAAAGGCTGATATCCAGCACGCGCCGGGAATGCCCGAGATAACGATCCCATTCCTTCAGGCCGGGACGCCCCTGCTTCAAGAGATCGTCGAAGATCTTCGACCCCGGCATGGGAACCAGAACGCAAAAGTTGGCGAAATCCGAGTCCAATTCCAACGAGATGCGGAGCGTGTCGTCGATGGTCGCGCGGGTATCGCCGGGATGGCCGAAGATGTAACTGCACAGCGAACCGATGCCGTAGCGGCGACAGAGGTTGACCGCGACATGCGCCTGCTCGATGGTGATCGCCTTATCGATCTTCCTGAGCATTTCGGGATTGCCGCTTTCGATGCCGAACGCCATGCCGGTGCAATGCGCCTGCTTCATCGCCTTGACCACTTCTTCATCCAGCGTGTTCACGCGGGCATGACAGTTCCATTGCAGGCGCAATCCCTCCGCGACGAAGAGCCGGCAGAATTCCAGGATCCATTTGCGGTTCACGGTGAAGGTGTCATCCACGATCAGCACCTCTCCGTATCCCTGCTCCTCGAGCAACTTCAACTCGGCGATCACATTCTGCGGCGAGCGTTGGTTGAAACTCCGTCCGTAAATCGATTTGGAGCAGAAGATGCAGCCGTACGGGCATCCCCGGCTGGTGAGCAGGGTGGTGCTCTTGGCGGAGGTGGCCCGGCGGTTGACGTTCAGGCTGTACTTGGAGTTGTCAAAGAGCTCGCGCGCCGGAAACGGGATGGCATCCAGGTTACGAATCGGCGGACGCCGGGGATTGACCACCACCTGCCCGTCCCGGCGATAGACCAGATTTCCGATGCCGCCGGGATCGCGTTTCGCCTGCAAGGCTTCCAGGAGTTCGCGGAAAGCTTCTTCCCCCTCGCCCACCACGCCATAATCGATCGCCGGTTCCTGCAGGGTATCTTCCGGCAACGCCGAGCAATGCATGCCGCCGACCACCACCACCGCCTGTGGCAGGACCTCCTTGACGGTGCGCGCTAGCTCCCAAGTGGTGTGCACCGTGGCCGTCAGAATGCTGATCGCCACCACGTTCGGCGCTTCCGCGCGAAAGATCTCGCGGTATTCCGCCGGCGGCAGCTTGAGCGCGTTGTTGTCAAAACCCACCACTTGGACATCGGGCAGATCCCGGATGTAGGCCCCGAGATAGGCCAGTCCCAACGGCAGGGATATGCCGCCCTTCTCGCTGAACGAAGCCACCAGCGGACTGTCGTTCGGGCAAGTCAACATCACTTTCATCGCGGCGTCGTATCCTCCCCTCAAGTCCAAAGCCTGCCTTCGAAATCTCCACACTGCAGCTCCGGCACTCCATGCCGCAGAAGTCCTTCCGCCACAGAGTGGCGGAACTACAGTAAGCCGCTCTATCCCTTCCCCGGCGCCGGCTTCCCGGCCCCCAGCCAACACAGCATATTCCATGCCGTCTGGAATGTATACCGCAACTGACTCCAGGAACGGATATCGGTCAGGATCCGCAACAGATTGCGAGGCCGCAAATAGAACTGCCGGGTCGCCAGCCGGCTCAGCTCCTCCATCCGCCGGCGCGACAGCGCCCCCTCGAACCCATAGAGCAGGGCATCCTGGAAAGGCGAGCTTTCCCCGGGTTCCACATCCTCGTGGTGTACCAGGTGGCCCGGCCCATACTTCCCCGTCTGCACGTCAAAATAGAACTGGCTGCCCGGATAAACGGTCATGACGCCCCAGTTCACGTAATCGGGCGCCAACTGGTCGACAAACCGGACGGTTTCCGCCACGGTATCCTCCGTTTCGCCCGGGAGGCCGATCATGAAGTATCCCGTGACCTTGATCCCGGCGAGTTTGGTTTCCCGAAACGCGGTTTCGATCTGTGCGCGGCTCACGCCTTTGTTCACCGTATTGCGCAGGGCATCATCCCCGGACTCCACGCCATAACTGATCATCCAGCAGCCGGCCTTCCGCATCAGGCGCAGCAACTCGGCATCCACCAGATCGCAACGGGTGGTACAGGACCAGATCAGGTCGAGATCGGCGGCGATCAGGCGTTCCATGATTTCCACGGCCCGCTTGCGGTTCAAAGTCAAATCGTCATCGTAAAAATGGATCTCCCGGACCTGGTACCGTTGGACCAGTTCGCCGATATCGGCCGCCACCCTGGCCGGGGAAAAGGCCCGGAACGAATTGCCGAACACGCTCTTGGTGCAATACGCGCAATGAAATGGACAACCGCGCGAGGTGATTTCATTCATGTATCGCCAGCGCCGACCATACGGCGGATGCGGATGGTAGCGGTCGAGCGGGAAGAGATCGCGGGCCGGCCGCGGCAGGGCGTCCAGATCCTTGATCGGGGGCCGCGGCTCGGCCTTGACGATCGCCTGGTCCCTGGCGTTGCGCCAGATGGTGCCGGGCAAGCCTTCCGGCGGCTTCCCGGTCTTTACGAAGACATCAAGCACCTCGCGCAGGGCGATCTCCCCTTCCCCATACACCCCCAGATCGGCGTCGGGGAACTCCGCCAGCACCTCCACCGGCAAGGCGGAGACGTGCGGTCCGCCGATCACCAGCAGCGTATCGGGAAATACTTCGCGGGCGATCCGGACGGCCTCCGTGGCGCCGCGCAGATTAGGCGTCAGCACGCTGACACCGGTGACGCGCGGCGCGGGGCGTTTGCGCAACTCAGCGCCCAACCGCCCCGGATCTCCCAAGTCCTCGGCCCAGGCGTCCACCACCTGCACCGAATAGCCGGCTTCCAGCGCGACGGCGGCCAGCGAGGCCAAGCCCAGCGGAATCATCGGATTCCGATTGGAAGACCAGGGATTGATCAGCAAGAGGTCCAATGACATAGCGGCTATTTCTCCGGTTCCCCGGGCTTGACGCCCACCGCCCACAGGTCGTTTGCGAAAACGATGTTAAGCGGCCAAACGGCCGTCACCGGCCAGCCGAAGAAAACGATCTTGCGAATGAGCGTCGGCCACGAGCGTTTCTGCTCCGGCGCGATGAAATGCTCGCTCCACACCCGGTATTGAAAAGGCGTCTTGGCCATCGCGGCCCGGAGCGTTCCGAGCGACTGCTCGTTCACATGCACATCGCCCACGTTGGGATTCAGGGCGCGCATTCCCAACAGCCGGGCGTACAGTTTGAACACGGTCGCCTGCAGGAAACGGTTCCGGATCAAGGCCCGCGTGGCGCCGCCGATAAAGCGATTGGGATGCGTATGGATGAGGAGGCGGCCCCCCGGAACCAGATAGCGATAGGCGGTCTGGAGCATTTCGTCCAGTTCATGCGGATAAACGTGCTCGACCACGTCGCACAGGAAGAGAATGTCGAAGCTTTCCGGCGGAAACTCGCGGGACCAGTCCCGGGTCCAGCGAAACTCGACGGTCTGGCATTCCGGCCGCGGCAGCCGCCGTTTGATTTCCTCGGCCATGGCGATGGCGTCCTTGGAATAATCCACGCCCCAGACCTGGAGGCCCTTGTAGGCGGCATAAAAGGCGAGCTCGCCGCGGCCGCAGCCCACGTCGAGCACCCGCTCGCCCGGTCGCGGGCGGGCGCGCTCGAAGGAGACGCGCAGGCGGAGCGGCGGATTGGTGCCGTCGAAAGCCTCCAGGATTGTGCAGCCTTCGCAGTATTTCAGGAAATACTCGCGGTCGTAGAGCCGGTCGGAATCGGCCGTGGACGGCCGCTTTGCCGCCGTCTCGCTCTGCTTCTGTTCCGTTGCGTTCATATTCGCGGCGCCGCCGGGGCGGACTAGCTGCCTCCTGAAACGGCATAGCGCAGAAACTTCCTGCCGGCATGCCAGAACTTCACAAATTCACGGGGGTCGCGGATGATTCGTCCCGCGGCCTCTGCCAGATAACCGGGCCGCAAGTAGTACCGGACGACAATCCGATGCATCGCCTTCTTCATGTCCTCGCCGGAAAGACCCGGATAGTCCATCATCACGTTCTGCGCGCCTTCCGGCGTCAAGAACCGGGCAAAGTCCTCCGTCTTTAAATAACCATTCTTCTTCAGCCAGTCATAGAACTCGGTGCCCGGCAACGGCAGGGCGATGGACACCTGCATGGTGGCCGGTTTCAACCTGAGCGCGGCGCGGTAGGTCATTTCGATGGTTTCCGGAGTTTCACCCGACAACCCAATGATGAAATCGCCATGCACCTGAATGCCGACCCTGCGGGTGGCTTCCGCGAAAGCCTCCATGCGCTCGACGGTGATCCCCTTCTTGATTCGCTTCAGAATCTCGGGACTGCCGGATTCATAGCCAGCCACCACGGCACGGCATCCGGCTTTCTTCATCAAGGCCAGCAATTCCACATTCGTGATCGTCGGTCGCACATTGGCGCACCAGTTGATTGTATAGCCTCCGGCGAGTTTGCGTTCGCAGAACTCCTGCATGCGCTTCAGGTCAAACGAAAAGGTATCGTCGTCGATCATCAATTCCTTAACGTAGGAGGCCCGGTCCCGAATGTAATCGAGCTCGGCAAAAATGCTGTCCAGACTGCGTTTCCGGTACTTGCGTCCCATGAGCGTCTGCGGCCACAGACAGAAAATGCATTGCCCGAAACAACCGCGGCCGAAATAGGTCTGCACCCAGGGATAAAGCAGATAGTCCATGTGGTAGTCATGGATATTCAGGTGCTTCTCGATCACCTCAATGGAAAACGGCAATTCGTCCAGGTTTTCGATCGGCGGCGGGACCTCGTTGGCCGCAAACTGACCGTCTTTCAAATAGGCCAGGCCCCGAATCGCGGTCGGATCGCCGCCCTGATCCAGGGTCGCCGCCAGATCGCGCAGCACATAGTCGAATTCTCGGATGACCACATAATCGAGGCCGCGACAGCGCCGCAGCGTATCTTCCGGCAGAACCGACACGTGCGGTCCGGTCGCCACGGTGATCGCCCGCGGGTTGGCCTGTTTCAACAGGTCGGCGATTTCCAGGTCATTGACGATACTGCCCGTGGCGGTGTAGAGGACAATCAAGCCCGGATCGCAAGCGCGCACCGCTT
>Ga0315284_10011461_pt1 | contig 12637 bp, 10 predicted proteins | sample YL17G09_16_MG_FD_203696 | JGI IMG/M metagenome (GOLD analysis project Ga0315284, IMG submission 203696) | Sediment microbial communities from Yellowstone Lake, YNP, Wyoming, USA - YL17G09_16 | ecosystem: Environmental > Aquatic > Freshwater > Lake > Sediment | place: USA: Wyoming | collected... | reverse complement strand
GGTAGTAGATTAAATAACATCTGATGGGATTGTGTGTATCTACCTTAATATACACATAAGAAAGCCCATTATTTAGAATTTAGAAACTCTTTAATGAGTAAAGCGATGCTTTATTTTTTTTGCTAAAAATCGGCATTTAAAATACGCAACGCTCTAAATGTTACTCGTTCTATCGCAAATGCAGAAGGTCAACGAATTTCTGCCTTATCCAATCAGGGACCACCAACTCAAAATAGAAAATTTCCATTTAGTCAAAAAAATATTTCATTACCAACTGTTTCAAGTGTCCAGGCATATAAAAATTTAGGAAAAGCGATACAAACTACAAGCAATAAACATGAAACAATCAAAAGAAAAGCAGCCCGAAATGCAAAATCTCCTCCTTTCAAAAATTTCTAAAAATCCCCGTCTTCTCCTCCTTCGCCTCCCTGTGGCATCTCGCCATATCCAGCCCCTTTCTCCAATGCATCCTCATTATCCGAATCTTCCTTCATAATGAATTCTTCTTCTTCTTCATTTTCATCTGCATCTTTCTCCTTTTCTTGTTCATCTACGTAGTCCATTACTTCACTCTCTGTCGGTTCTTTCTCGTGTTTTTCTTTGTATTCTTTAATAAATTTATCTTTTATTGATAAATTCCGGTTTTCAACATCCAATTCTCCATAAGCCATCTTCTTCGATATTTTACGAAATTTATAATCTAATTCATTAATCATTCGCACAGCATCACTCTTTACTTCTTCAACTTCTTCATCTGCTTTTAATTCTTGTGTTCGATAATCTCCCAATATAAATGTATCTTTTGTGTAGTCTATGGCATCCATATCTTTAAAAATCATTTCAAAAACATCCATAATAAATTGTGCAATAATCGTAGCAGAATTATTCGATATAAAACTTACTAAATTTTTCATAAGAATATACATTAGTGAATTACTCAAATGAGTTAAATTGAAGTTTACAATTTTATCAATTTTAGTATAAGATATGTCCCATTTATCTGTATCAGCAGTAATATTTTGAATTACTTTTGCCGGGACATCAAATTTCAAAGTCTTGAATAATTCACTGTCTCTCTTTGTAATATATTTCTTCATAAAATGATCCCTATCATAAATGTACTTTTGTATTTCTTTCGACAGATTATCATCCATATCCTCTAATTTTCTGATATGCTCAGTTGGATCAAATTTATTCTGAATCATTGATAAATATTTTCGGAAATACTGATTAATATATTTCTTTAAATTATATATTTTCATTCGGTTCCTCTCATTCTCAAACTTAATTATCTCATTACTTTGCACGGTTGGGTCCAATTCAAGCCGCATTCTTTCCAATTCTAATATTTTATTCTCCATTCCAATATTCTCCAATTTTTCACGCAAATAGACTATAAATTCTTTATTTCGGTTCAATAATTTGCCCATTTTTTCTGCGAATATCCCAATTTCTTTATTTACATTCTTTTCAGAATCAATCTTCATTTTTTCGAAATCAAAATTATCCACTAAATTCTCCCTTTCATCTCCCTCAATATTTTTAAAAGATTTTTGAATAATCATTTTCAATAATTCAGTCTCTTCTTCGGGAGTATATTCTTTTTTTGCAATATCCTGTTTTTGATCTCCGGTCAATAAACAAACTCCATTTTCATTATATTCATGTTGTTCTCCCTTAAAAATTCCATAATGAATATAAGATATAAATAGTCGTCTCCTAACTTCCTCCTTATTATACCCCAAATTCTCAATATCAACAGTAAAATATTTTTTCCTTTGTGGATAATGTTTCATTAAAATGCCCCCATTCAAAAATAGTGCATAATAATATCCATTTTCCTCTAATTCCTCTAACATTTTCTCAATTTCCTCCCCTGTTTTTTCTTGAATATAACTATAATAATCATTCTCTTTGCTTGCCGCCTGAAAGCAGCAACTAAGTTCAATCCCTTTTGGATCGTCTCTCTCATAATCCTGGCTCTTTGCTATTGCTTCATTGATTTTCTGAATCACAAATTGCCCAATATATGCTTGTCTTTCATATAATTTTCGCTGATAATCAGAAAATTCCGCATATGATTTGCATTTTTCTACTTCTTTCTGGTAATTCTTTGCCAATGAGGGATACTCTGGAATATTTCTGATTATAATATTTGCCGCTTTCTCACTATCTTTTATGAATCTCTTATCATACATTCTGCGATCTATTTTCATCTGTTTTATATTTGCTAATTCACTCAAATCATTATATGACTTCCATACTTCTTCTTTTACCTTCCCCAGTTGTAAATATTGAATAATGGTTTCTCCGGTTTTTGTCTCTCTTTGGATTGGCAATATTTTAGCTTCTTCTACCAATGAAGCCATGTATTCGATGCCCTTATCACTTATAAAACTCTCAAAAACAACACTCGTTTTTTTACTAACTGGTTGCTGCGGTGGAATCAACGTCTGATATTGCAATAATAATCTCGCAGCTACTAGGGTTATTTTTCGAATAATAATTAAATTATTATATCGTTCTTGAATTTGTTTCACCTTTATTTGTTTCAAATCTACACCCTGTTGTTTTAATTTAATTAGCTCATATTGTTTGAATTTTGTAAAATCAGGCATTTTCTCTAATAATTGTATAATATCAGCAATCATAATGATAAAATCATTCTTTTTCATTAGAATACCCGTTTTAGTGTTCAGCGTGTTTAATCGCACACATATTTCTTTTGATTTTGCGATCTGATTTACATCAAATCCCAATTTCAATAATTCATTTCTGATTTCCGGGCTCGTACAATCCAGCATATTCATTTCCTTATCAACCATTTGTTCCGCCAATATTTCTGCCTTGAATTCATCTTCTTCTGATAAAACTGTCTCCCTTTGGCGTGTAATTTCACCAGTTGTTCGACTCAATCCTTCTGCTGTATCATATTCCATTAGCATTAATGTTCGTCCGCAGTGATTACATGGGATAATTCCATTAACTTCTTCACTCTCAAAAACAGCTAACATATCTTGTGTTATTTTTTCACTATATTCTGGATTTGTCCCAGCTGCTATTTTCAATTGATAATAATAATGCCCACAGCATATTTTATTCCCTGTTCGAATACTATAAATATCTTTCTCAATAATAATTCCATCTTTTTTAATCAATAGATTCCTTAGATATTCTTGGTGCTGTAAATCTGGTATTTTCATTATTTTTATATAGAGGGGCTCAATATTTTGTTCATAAATTTCAATAGTTTCTTTTTTCAGTGTAGTTTCTTTTTCCCTCAAATACATTTCCAATCCCAAGGCAGTTATCTGGATATTTTCGCGAGTTTTTTTCTCCAATTCTTTTGTATCCCATTTTAATAACTCTTCTAGTAATTTCAGATCATTCTGCAATTTCTGTATATTTCGATCCGTTCGAACTACCTTCTTATTTTTACATGCTTCTTTGAATAAACACTGCAATTTATCCAAATTAAACTCCTTCAATTGTTGAACGCCCAATAAGCATAATTCATCAATATTTTTAATTAACTCATTTTGTGCCCAATTTATGCCATTCCAAACAAAAATCTGTCCATTTTCCAGCATTGCAAAATCTCCCACATTAAACTCCGATATTTTATATGTATCTTTCAGGGCATCATCGAAATTTTTATATATTTTTACTGGAGATAAGATCCTACTCGCACAATCTTTCGCAATTTTATCAGCTTTATCATCTTTTTTTAATTCTTTCTCTAATCCATCCAATTCTTTTTGAATCCCTTTTAATCGTTCTTCGATTTCTTTTCGCCCAGTGTCACTGTTAATCTCTTTTATTTTATCCAGTTCCATTGTTAAATAATAAAATTTACCATAATCGGGCGTATTCAATATCCAATTATAACGGGTTGCAATTGAATCTACATCAGTACCCAAATTGGGATATTTCCCATACATTTTTATGATTTCAGGATTCAATATGTATTTATTTCCAAAAATAATATCATCAATAACATTTTCCTCCATATTTTTTCCAATGATTTCCGCTCTAATTTTCATGATTTCGCCGTAATAGACGTCAAATGAAAAATCAGAATATTTCTTTTTATTTTCAATGTATTTCGCTTCCATCATTTCACTCAGCAAAAAGTATTCATTATAGCCCATATTCTTGAATTCAATACTAAATTTCCGCAAAATTGCATCCATTGCGCCAATACTGTCCACATTTTCCAGGAGGGGTTGCTTTGCTTTTATTATATTTTCAGCAGTGGGGATTACATTTCTTACAATTTCTTTCCAGTTCAAATCAGTAATATTCTCTTCTGGAAAAAGATATAGGGTTGCATCTGTCCTACTGGTAGCCACTGATTCTGATTTATTCTTCAGCTCAATTTTATCAAATTTAAGTTTCGATATTGTGTATATTTTACAGAAAGTCCCTTCTTTCCCATCGCTCAAATTAACAGGGACCATGAATTCATCAACATTAATGATTTTAATATCTAGATATTCACCGTCAATAGAAGGACTTGAATTGGATCCCTCTATCATAATTTTATCACCATTCTGGAGCCCATGATTCTTAAATACAACAATAGCACGGTCATTTTTACGAATAGCGGTAGCTTCTCCAATCATTCGGATTCTATCACACCATGGCGCACCATTTAATAAATCTAATATGGTTCTTTGATTGTCCATGCCAAATACTAGAAATCCGACAATATTAACATAATCACCAGTTAATATTTGTGCAATTTTGCTGCCAATATGCTTACCATCATCATCATATAATTCATATGAGAATTGTTCAGGTCCAGCACCAGTATAAGTTTGCCAGAATTTATTATCATTATTAAAATATCGAAATAATTGGGTTGTTTGATTTAGATAGACTTGATATCCAATATCTTTTTTATTAAGGTCTTTTTTTATGATATAAGGGGAGTCGATATCAAAGATTAATTTTTTAAAAGAGGGATAAGATAATTTATCTCGCTGGAACTCGTCTATGTACTGGATTTCTTTTTTCAATTCATCCAAGAAATTTTCATATTGAATCCCTGAATTGGAAGCAGTTTCAACATATTGTTCCATTACTGAATTATCTACGTCATTATTGATGTCCAATTTTTTGTAAATTTTCTTCTTGTCCAGTACAACCGGAATAATCCAAGAAACATTAAATTCTTGATTGTATATTTTTTTCATATCAGGGTAATCCTCAATTTCCTCTAAATCGACATGTTTTGCTTTGTTTTTTAAATCAATCAAATGTCGCGCCATTTTCAAATATTGAGCTTGAACTCTTGGATTATTTTGCATAAATAAGGGTAAATCACCCAATAAATTATTGTATACATCAATTTCATAAATTAAATCATTATCTACTATAATATCTGCTTCTTCATTTACTTCTTTTGTTTCTAAAATAATTTCATCATTGGACTCTTCAAAGAATTTATTAAATGAATTCATATTATACTTATTATATTTTTTTTAATTTGTTTATTATTAATATGAATTCTAGCCAATTTATATTTCGAAAATTAGAAGAATCAGATTACCATAAAAATTATCTGAAACTCCTCTCACAATTAACAGAAGTAGGAGAAATAACACCAGAAGAGTTCTCCGATATTTTAAGTAAAATTCAGTCACAAATCTGGGTATTTGAAGATGCCCATACGAATAAAATTGTGGCATCTGCGTCTATTTTATTGGAACAAAAAATCATCCATGGCGGAGGAATAGTAGCACATTTAGAGGATGTTGTTGTTGATGATTCATATAGAGGGAATCAACTAGGGCAGAAATTAATTACGAATATGATAGATAAAGCCAGAGAAAGTGGTGCTTATAAAATCATCGCTGATTGTAAAATGGAATTGCTCTCGTTTTATTCCAAGAATGGATTTCAAAAAAAAGGAGAACAAATTGCAATTTATTTTATAGAGTGAATAAAATAATCAAACTTATTTTTTTCCTCTGACAAATTTTTTTTCTATATTACTCTTATAAAATGACATTCTGTAATGATAATCCTTATCAAACAATTTGTAAAAACAAAGATTTATCCGTTTTAAAAAGTCTTATTGATTTAGCTGGTCTCAAAAATGATATCTCAAAATTAAAGAAATCCACGATTTTTGCCCCAACCAATCGCGGTCTTGAAAATTACCCCGCTGGTCTGATTAAATATTTAACTGATGCTGCCAATCGCGAACTTCTCCGCTCAGTTCTTCTTTATCATATTACCAGTGAGGGCGCTTTTACTACATCTCAGCTTGAGGCTAGCAAAGTCCTCAAAATGAATAATGGAAGAAATACTACTATTTATCGTGCATTATATTATAATTTCGTACCTGTTGTTCAAGATTTGATACAACAGAATATTGATGTTGTCGAAGGGAATATTGCGACTTATTGCAATAATTATATCCAAAAAATTGGAGGATTATTATTGCCCGAGCAAATCTACTACCCTCAAGTTCTTAACCCGCGATATGAATCCGGTGAATTCTAAAACCCCTTTTCTCTCGAATTATTTTGAATTTCGAAAAGCGAAATTCAAAATTTATTAGAGCAAAAGGTGCTACCCCCAAAACCCGGACTTATTTTATAAATAATTTTGCTAAAAATCACTAAAACATTAGATTTGGGGGGGAACCTAAGTTCCCCCCATTTATAAAATAAACTAAGTTTTGGGGGTTAGCACCTTTATATCTAACTACACGCTCGTGTGTAGTTAGATAAAAAAGGGGCTGGTGAGTTTTAGATAAAATACTCTGTGATCAGCTTTTGACGTCCTTCTGGGCGAATATTCTGTTTTCTAGCGTATGCCCAATAATCTTCTCCATAATCGATGAATAATTCTTCACATTCATCAATTATCTGATTTGCAACGAAAACTATGTGGATTTCATCACCATGTTTTTCCCAGATTATTTTGACATTGGGCTTGCAACTATGATTCATATAGCAAATCAGGGACTCATCTTTGCCGTCAATATAGAAATCCTTAAGGACATAGGCGAAATTAAAGCGCCAGTCCTTGGATTTCTCACTATTGTGCTTTATTTCGCCCATATAGCAGCCCAATCGCTGTCCTTTATAGAGGCTTTCTTTTGCACGAACACCTTTTCCCATATCAACTGTGTCGAATATTTCGAGAATATCGGAAGATGGATAGCATATCCCTAGTTTTTCAAAGCCTTTTGTGAGTTTTGGGATGAAGTCTTCGTCAACAATTTGTTCAATGTATTTTTTGGAATATTTTTGGGGTTTTTTAATAATTTTCTCCAATTGCCTCAATTTGGGCTGGATACAACACTTGCATTTGAGCTTTCCCATTGGCGAGTTTTATAAATATTAAGAAAATTAGGAAAATAATAATCAATTTTTATGCGTTTAATTTCTAGAAAAATAATATTAGAATATAATGAAGAAGTTAGTTATTAAAGTCAGGTTGTCCGAGTGGTCCAAGGAGTCAGACTTAAGCTCTGATGTGTTAAGCACGCGCGAGTTCGAACCTCGCACCTGATATAGCTTCTTTTTTTTTTAATGTGTCATTAAAAAAAAAATATAAATTCTTATATTTAATAATATGTAAATACTCATAAAACAAAAAAAATAATTTTTATTATATCTATTTTCTATATATGAATTTCAATCTCAGCAATGAACAATATTATTGCGAATATTGGCGCCAACATTTTGAAAACATCCTTTTGAAATACGATTTAACAAAAGTCCGCCACAAGAATAATGTAGAGATTGGACATTATGATTTTGCCACTAAAATTGGATATGGTTTTCCAAATTGTTATCTCCCAAAGCACACCATTCACAACATCTTCAAAAATGAGCCATATTACCCCAAATCTATTTCATTTGATCGGAAATGGGCAGAGTCTCACACCAAAGAAATCAACGGTTTTATCAACAACCGCCGCACAGTCCTCAAAAATAATTTAGGCGTTGGCAGCAAAAATATTTTTCCAGTGTACAGCGCCGCTGATGTTTTAGCCAAAATGAATCACAGAGACATGTTTGTTTTGCAGGAAGAAGTCCGCCCATTGCTGCATAATGGGCATAAATTGGATGAACGTGTTTATTTACTTATTGTGAAAGAGGGCTCCAACTACTCTGGGTATTTATTCCAAGAGGGGCATGTCAAATTGGCAGGGTTCAAATTCTCCTCTTCTGGGACAAGCATGGGCTCCTTTGCGACGAACATAAAAGCACCAAAACCGAAGGGGAGTAATCCAATGAATTATACGATTAATACGACGGAATTTATGGAAAAGCATACTTCTCCCAGCAACCGGCAGAAATGGGTGGAGAAAAGGCTGGAAATTATGAAGAAGATTACACAAAAGATTATTCCATTTATCAGGCAGAAAACAATGGAATACTATAAAAATCGACAGCGGGAGCCGAAATATTTGTGGCATCTTTATGGGCTTGATTTGTTAATAGATCACACGTACAACTTGTTTTTGTGTGAATTCAATGGAAAACCGGGTGTTGTCTATGATAAAGTAATGCCCCGGGAAATTACGAATATAAATCGGCGAATGTGTGACCGAATATTTCTGGAATTTATTGCGAGGTGGATTGTTGATATGGATAATAGACATTATAATGATAAGACGATTGAAAAGTTAGTTTGAAGTCAATAATAATTATTTTCTTTTTTTTGCAAGTGAAATTGAAGATTCAGTTGTATTTTCCAATTGATGTTTTACCGCAATTGATTGAACAATTTCTGAACTTTCATCAATATGGTTCGGTTGAAGAAAATGCTTACTAAATAATTTAATTTCATCCTCAGGAAAATCAGGTAAATCATTTTCCAAAAATTTTTTTAGAAGCTTTTTTCTTTCATTTCCAATTTCAAATATAAAATCAGCTTTTTTCAAGCTTTTACAGCAATCATATGACAAATTAGGTTTATTTCCAAATATGAATAAATTCATATTATGAATAAAGCAAGCTCTTTCAATATATTCTTCAGATTTTTGTAGATTTTTCTCAGTTCCAATACCATTTTCATACATTTTTTGTAGTTTGTTTTGGACATCAGGATGCTTATAGACATCTACTTTCTTGTAATACTCAAAAGCTTTTTCTAAATCAATATTTGTTCCAATTCCATTTTCATACATTCTTGCTAAATGAATAAGGGCACCAATCTGGTTTTGTGAAGCCGCTTTTTCATAATACTGAAAAGCTTTTTCAAAATTTTTCATTGTTCCTTTTCCATTTTCAAACATATGCCCAATCATTAGTTGTGCATGTGGATTTTCTTGGGAAGCTGCTTTTTCAAAATATTCAAAAGCTTTTTCAAATTTTTGTTCAACATATTCTCCATAAAAATACATACTTCCCAATTTTATTTGAGCAATTGCTAGTCCTTGGTCCGCGGCTTTTTTGTAATACTTAAAAGCCTTATCAGAATCGTGCCAAACTCCGAGAGGGAAATTCAGTCCTCCTTCATACATTAGTGCAACTTGATATTGACAAAAAGCATTTCCTTGTTTAGCAGCTTTTTTGAATTCATCAAATGCAATTTTTTGATTGTAGTCTAGAGATGGATAATTATTCATAATGTATTTCTTTTTAATAAATTTTAACATTTTTTATAAATCATTTTTTTCAATTTTTTTTCAATTTTCAATCAATAACTATTACTTGTTTTTTTGCAGATGAGCATACAGAAGATTCTGACATATCAAGAATAAATGGGCGTTTTACCGCAATTGGTCGGATAGGCTGAGTAATTTGAACAGAAGAATGATCTACTTTCTTGCACTTACTTGATGAGTACTTTTCAATTTCAATTTTTGCGGCAGGATCTTCTTGCTTAGAAGCTTTTTCATAATATTCTAAAGATTTCTCCAAATTCTTTACTGTTCCAATTCCAAATTGATACATATATCCTAAACGATTTTGGGAATGAACATGTCCTTGGTTAGCAGCCCTTTCGTAATACTCAAAAGCTTTCTCAAGATTCTTCACGATTCCAATTCCTTTTTCATACATAATTCCCAAATTATATTGGGAATGAGCATATCCTTGATTAGCAGCCTTTTCGTAATACTCAAAAGCTTTCTTCAAATTCTTCACTGTTCCAATTCCAAATTGATACATGTATCCCAAATGATGTTGGGCTTGAGCATTTCCTTGAGCAGGATAAATTTGTAAAGCTGCAGATAATTCTTTAAATTCGAAAAGTGAATTTAAAGAATTATCTGCAGCTTTTTCGTAATACTCAAAAGCTTTTTTCAGATTCTTCACTGTTCCAATTCCATGCTCATACATTCCTCCCAAACAAATTTGAGAAATAACATGTCCTCGATTGGCAGCTTTCTCGTAATACACAAAAGCTTTTTCTTGATTATTCTCAGTGCCAATTCCATTTTCATACATCATTGCAACTTGATGCTGACAAAAAAGATGTCCTTTGTCAGCGTCTTTTTTGAATTCTTCGAATGCAATTTTTTCGTTCGCCTCTTTTAGTTTTTGATAAGCCATTTCTTTTTTTTAGCTTTGGCTTATGTTTAATAAACAATTATTTTTTTGAATCATTTTTTTTAATATTGTCACCAGAATAATTATGCTTAAACGAATATAAACTGGCATTTATTGCACGATAGATTATTGATATGAATAATCGGTCTTATGTTGAGTTAGCACAAATCTAGTAAAAAAACTATTGTTTTTTGGATCACATCTAGATGTATCTGTAAAAATAAAATATTATAATAATTTTGTTATTGCTTCATCTTCCAAGATTCAGAATCACTTCTTAGATCCACGACGAGGAACCCGCCATGATAAATAATCAGCAATGTCCGCGTGGGAAGGATTTGTTTTCTTCCAAATTGGTTTCTGGCGGGCAATCTTCCACGGGCGGTTGAACTTGGTTTCGATCACTTCGAATGCTTCTTCTGTGTCAGTGCATCCATAATTGCCGTCATCTTGGTTCCCTTCAGAAACGTGAAAAACTCCGACAGATGTTGGACACTCGCTGGCAAATTTGAAGATTTTCTTAGAGATTTCAAATCCCGGATGTCCTTCTTGTGGTGCCCAAGAGACAAGTTCGGCAAATTGTGTCTCAGGATGTCCAGCGTGGTAAGACTTCAAAAAAACAAGTCCGTCGCTGTGTGATATTTGTGAAGCATCAACGAAAGTTAATCCATCAGATTCAATCTGAATGTCATTGCAAATGACAAACAATCCAAGTTTCTGTAGGCATGCTTCCAAAAATCCACGCCCGCAAAGTGGGCTCAAGATGGGTGTTCCAGGAGGTAGCTTACGCATTTCCTCCTGAATTTGCTGCAATTGCTTGGGATTGAAATCCCAGCATGATACATGGCGTTGCCAAAACCCACAATCAGTCTCAAACTCCTTCTGAGCCGCATTATACGCTTCGCTCATTTTTGCAAAGAACTGATCTGGTGTCAATGTCGGGTCAGCAAGAATCTGTAAAAAGATTCTCGAAACTTCGCGAATACGTAGTAACTGTGCGCTCCATTCCTCAGGTGAAGACAGTATTGGGTTTTCTTCATCAGATGAAGACAGTGTCGTCTTCAATTGACTAAACAAACCAAACAATTCAGCCATTGCGGCTTTTGCTTCTTCTGCGCTTTGAGACATTCTCTAACGAACTTGTCCAGATTATTAAAGAATTATTATCTTTTTACCATCAATTTTTCTGAATTTTCAGTATAGAAAATGCGGCAAACTACTATTCATCATCTTCACCTCAATTTATATGTGCTAATAAAACACTTGCATTTCATTACGGTAATTGAACTCTCACCACTATCAGAATTCTCAAGTGATCTCTCCCAGCCTTCCGAGCCTTCTCCAGTATTAGGAGGGGGGGTAAGGGGGGATAGAGAAAACATATTTTCTCTATCCCCCCCTCCAAGTAAATAAATCAAATTTTTGGACCCACCTTCTCGTTTTTCATCATATTTCCGCCACCAAACTGTTTTCGCGTCATTATGTGCAATAAAATGAGTTTTTTGCTTTTTATTCCCCATAAATTTGCCAACATATATTGTAGTTAACTCAGTCTTGATTGGAGCAAGTTTTTTCTGGATATTTTCTAAATTTTTCCTCTGATTTTTAAAATCATATCCGCTTATTTCTCCATAATATTGGAATAATGGGGAAATCATTGGATTCGCTGGATTTAATACTTTAAAGTCAGGTGTCAAATAAATATATCGCTCTTGTGTTGTCATTTCCGTTTCGTTCTACTTATTATTAAGTTTTTTTTTCTTTTTTCGATCCGCAGATTTTCGTGGAGGGGCTACTACAGCCTGTTTTCTATCCAATTCTGCAACTATTTTCTCATGTTCAGCTCGTCGCTTTTCATATATTGCAATCACTTCTTCTTTTGTGGGAATTCGTTTATCTTTTTTCTCGATATCATAACTTATTTTCCTTAATATTAAATTCTTTACGCGATTAATTCTTGATTTTATTCCTTTATGATTTGATGGCTCTGACATAATTATAATATAATAAAGATAAAAAATTCATAGAAAATGGGGGGAACCTAGGTTCCCCCCTAGCCCCCTCCTCCTATAAATAGTGAAATGGGGGGGGGGCGGAACCTAATTTTAAAAATT
>Ga0315284_10011460_pt1 | contig 12638 bp, 10 predicted proteins | sample YL17G09_16_MG_FD_203696 | JGI IMG/M metagenome (GOLD analysis project Ga0315284, IMG submission 203696) | Sediment microbial communities from Yellowstone Lake, YNP, Wyoming, USA - YL17G09_16 | ecosystem: Environmental > Aquatic > Freshwater > Lake > Sediment | place: USA: Wyoming | collected... | reverse complement strand
TGTGGCCGAATTTGGACTCCGCGGAAGTGTCAAAGTTGGTGCCGTTGGACGGAAATACGGGACTACGTAAATACTTAACGACGATTTATATATCCCTCTATCATCACATCATTCCCGAATCTTTTAACATCAATATCATTCAGTTTAATTGCATTTCTAATCAGGCGTATTCCCCCTCCTTCAACAGGTGAAAGAGCTTTAGAGCCGCCTATTATTTTAGGGGCGATGAAGAAAACAACCCTATCCACCAGCCCCTGCTCCAGAAATGAAGCATTAATACTGCCTCCTCCCTCAACAAGTATAGAAGTTATTGATACTCCAGCCAGCAGCCTCATAAGTTCTTTGAGGTCTACCATACCATTTAACCTTTTTGTTTTAATTATTTTAACCCCCTCTGCTATAAGCATTTTTAACTTGTGTTTGTTAGAGGAACAGGTTGCAATAAGAACTTCGCCTTTTTTGTAAGCTATCATTTTAGAGCTTAAAGGCATTCGTAAGTCAGAATCAACAACTATCCGTAACGGTTCTTTGCCCTTTATTCTTGATGTTAATGCCGGATCATCTTTCAACACAGTATTTACTCCTGTAAGAACGGCATCCACCAGTGAGCGCAGCTTATGAACATAGTTGCGCGACTGACGGCATGTAATCCATTTTGAGTCTCCTGAGATACTTGCTATCTTTCCGTCAATTGTCATTGCTGCCTTTAAAGTAATAAAAGGTAATCCACTTTTCATATATTTATTATAAGGCCTGTTTAGTTCTACTGCTGTTTTTTCAAGCAACCCAGTTGTTACTTTGATTTTATTCCTTCTTAATAAATTGATTGATTTGCCGCGCATCAGCGCATTTGGGTCTTCTGACGCTACTATTACTTCCTTTATACCGGCACCCAGAATAGCATCTGTACAAGGCAGGGTTTTACCATAGTGGCAGCATGGTTCAAGAGTCACATACATCCTTGCTCCACGCGCTTTACTGCCCGCAGCTGAAAGAGCATTAACTTCCGCATGAGGCCCGCCAAAATATTCATGATACCCTTCCCCCACAATCCTGCCTTTCTTTACAATAACACAGCCCACTCTTGGATTAGGGTTTACTCTGTTTCCTGCTAAACTGGCAAGTTCAATGGCTCGTTTCATGTAAATTATATTTTTATCCATAAAAAAATCCCGGTAGAACCCTCGGGATTAATATATAAAACATTATATATCTTCTCCCATCCGGACTTTTACCGTCGGTTCCTGACTTTAGTGTACAGGATCAACCTCACAGTGTATGATACTGAGTATTATAACTGTGGGCTTGTAGACTCCGCCCTTTTAACAGGGCTTACTACCGGTTAAGAATTTCACTCTATCCCGAAGATACTTCTATTTATATCATTTATTCAACAGACTTCTTCTTTTTCTTATTTTTCTCTTGCGCCTTCAGGTTTTCCTTTTCCTGCTTCCTGGACGCTATCAATCTCAGTTTTTCATTCTTCTTCTGCTCTATTGCCCTTAACTTCTGGATTTTCAGGTTTTTCTTTTCCTGCTTTTTTGACGCTATCAATCTCAGTTTTTCATTCTTCTTCTGCTCTATTGCCCTTAACTTCTGGATTTTCAGGTTTTCCTTTCCCTGCTTTTTTGAAGCTGTCAATCTCAGTTTTTCATTCTTCTTCTGCTCTATTGCCTGAAGCTTCTGGGCTTTCAGGTTTTCCTTTTCCTGCTTCCTGGACTCAATAAGCCTCAACTTTTCAAACTTCTTGTCTTCTATTGCCTGAAGTTTCTGCACTTTCAGGTTTTCCTTTCCCTGCTTCCTGGACTCAATCAACCTGATTTTCTCAAACTTTTTTTGCTCTAGCAACTTCAATTCCTGCACCTGTGCCTTTTCTTTTTCCTGCTCTTTAAGTTTTGCTGATATCAAATCTTCAATCCTTTTTTGTTCCATCAACTCCTGTTCCTGCTTTACTCTCATTTTTTCTTTTTCCTGTTTCTGAAACTCAATCAAATTCAATTTATTAAGCTTATTCTGTTCAATTGCCTGAAGCTTCCGGGCTTTCAGATTTTCCTTTTCCTGCTTTTTTGAAGCTGTCAATCTCAGCTTTTCATTCTTCTTTTGCTCTACTGCTTTTAACTTCTGGATTTTCAGGTTTGCTTTTGTCTGATTTTTAGACTTAATCAATCTTAGCTTCTCATTCTTTTTTTGCTGTACCGCTTGTAACTTCTGCACCTTCAGGCCTTCCTTTTCCTGCTTTTTTGAAGCTATCAATCTCAGTTTTTCATTCTTCTTTTGTTCAACTGCCTGAAGCTTCTGGGTTTTCAGGTTTTCCTTTTCCCGATTCTTAGATTCAATAAGCCCCAGTTTATTAAGCTTTTTATGTACTATTGCCTGAAGTTTCTGCGCTTTCAGGTTTTCTTTTTCCTGCTTCCTGGACTCAATAAGCCTCAGCTTTTCAAGCCTTTTATCTTCTTTTACCCGCAGAGCTTCCTCTTTCTTTGCTGCAACTGCCTGTATTTGCGCCTCGGCAATCCTATCCTTTTCTGCTTTTTTTACATTTACTATTTCATCTTTTTTTACCTGCTTCTTCATGCTTCTTTCAATAGCAACTATTTCATTTTCAAGCATTCTTATTTTAGTGCTTGCTGTTTTATTAATATTATATATCATCAGCATTTTTTTCTGTTTCTTGTTTTTTAGCACGGTTATCTGCTTCTTTCTCTGAATCCGCACAAGAGAATGACCCGTATTATTACGGACCTGTTCTTCCAGCATCTTGATTTGTTCATTCATTTCTATGTTTTTCTGGTATATGGGTTCAGTATATTGGTCAGTTCTCGTTTCTATAAATTTTATCATGTTTTCAAGTTTCATTATCTCATCATAATAATCAGCGGCACAGGCATTAAATGGCATTAATAAACCTGCAAGCAGCACTGAAAATAATATGATTAGATTCATAAAAACATTATTTTCCGGATAGTATGATATCCGCTTCATAAATACCCCTGTAACCCCTGTACCAAATGGTGGAATATCTCCTATATTAATACAACAATTCTATATAGAAATTCAAGTAAAATTTATATATTTTTTAGTGTGGTTGTTTTTTTATGGTAAATTTATAGGAATTTTATTTGACAACCAGGCTTTTAGATGGTAAACTATATATTATAGAGTAAATGATATTTTATTCAGGGAGGTAGAATGAAGAAACAAGCATATTTTGTTCTGGCATTCATACTTATAATGTGTTTCACCGGATGTAATATTAAGAATAATCTATTTATGATATTTCATCAGGCAGGCACGAGCACCGATTCTGTTATCCTTACTGCTGACGGTGATACAGCCATGGCTGCAAAAGAATATTCCAAAGCCCTGGAATATTATAGCAAAGCACTCCAGGCAGACCCCAACAATACAAATGCCCTGAAAGGGCATGCCAATGCGTTAATAATGTCTAATAACCTTGACTTCACCCCAATAGCATCAGCTTTCCTTGGAGGTGATGATACCGAACAAAACGGTGCCCTGGCTATAATGCAGATTCCAACTACACAGGAAGGCCTTGACGATAAAATAACCGCTACCGACGGTATAGTGGCTGATATGCAGACTCTTGTTGAAGTCGCCGAGTATGTTAATGACCCCGGCACTAATCTTAATCTGGGTATTTATATGTCAATGAATACATTTTATAATTATATAGGCAATGACTTTATTGAATATGTTAATGACAGCGACCCGATTGATTTTTATATAATAGGAAGCAGCACCCCATACAGCTTGAGTTATTTAAACAGCGGCATTATGCCGCAGGAAGAACTGGATGCATTTAAGGCAACTCTTGATACTGCCACTATTATTACAGTTACAGATGCCGCCATTGTCGTTATGGGCATAGGCATAGACTACATATCAAAAGGCGGAGCCAATATTTCTCCTGCAATGCTTGATGGGATAATAAACGGTTTTAATGAAATAAAAAACCAGCTTGAACAGCTAAAAAGTAAGCTGTCCTGAAGAAAAGCTATGTTAAAAAATAAATTTGCAATCATATTATTTTTTGTTTTTGTATTTGCTCCTCCAGCCTATTCTATTGAAGAGCCGCTGATTATACAGAGTATCCGGCCTCTCGGATTGGGGGGAGCTTTCCTTGCCCTTAGTGATGACCAGTATGCGCTCCTTTATAATCCCGCAGGAATTACACAGAGGACTTCTGCTTTAATTGCACTTCAAACGAATGCGTCAATACCTCATGACCTGGCAGGGTATGCCCTTGATGCCTATACTGGAGACCCTACCTCGTTAACCGTGGAGAGTTTATTCGATTATTTCACTAACAATTTTATTAATAAAACTTCGCTTTTTTATGCGGCGCCTCTAAATTTAACGCTGATAGCGCCTCCGATGGGTTATTTTAATGTGGGCTTGGGTATTTATACAGGAGTTACCCGCGCAAAAACTTTTATTGACAGCAATATCATTCCTACCATGACATTAGATATTAACATGGATTCTGCGGTAATAGTTCCGTTGGCCTATGACATGGGTGAAACCATGACAGTTGGGCTTAGCTTGAAAGGCATAAACAGGAATAAACTCTCTGAAAGTAAATCGCTTCTTGAATTAGTAACCGAAACCGGTGAAGTTTCTCTTGGACCGTTAAATGATGCTTTGGCAGGGTTGGGCTTTGGCGTGGATGCCGGACTGCTTTATCATCTGAATACTCAGTTCACCTTTGGAGCAACTTTCCAGGATATATATACAAAAATCTACTACAGTAATTATATTCACCCGGGCTATCCCTATACAACGACGGATATTACTCCTGCAATCGTGGAAATCATACCCTTCAGGATTAACCTCGGAATTTCTTATGCGTTCAATAACGAAGAGCTCCCCATGGGTGATAACATGCTCCTTGTCTTTCAATATGATGACCTTATGGGCAGTCTTGAGGAATACAATCCTGGCTTGGCATTCAGATGGAAAAACATTCATGCCGGCCTTGAACTTGCATGGGATTTTGCTGCTTTAAGGATAGGCTTAAACCAGGGGTATCCTACCATTGGAGTAGGCATTCATCTAAGTATTTTCAGCATTGACTACGCTTACTACGGAGAAGAATATGGAATATTGCCTGGCTCAAAACCCGTATACAATTCTCTCCTGTCCCTCACATTAGGCAACTGACTTCAGCCTGTAAAAATTTAATTATTCCAAAAGGCTACTAACTCTATTTTCCACTTCATCCGGGTTTATTTTCATAACTTCTTTCGGCTTATTTCTCATAGACAGCTCAACCATATTCTCCTTTAATGACTTCTCACCCACCACGACTCTGACAGGAATGCCTATCAGGTCAGCATCATTAAACTTCACTCCCGGCCTTTCATCCCTGTCATCTATGAGCGCTTCGTATCCTTTTTCTTTTAAGTTTTTATAGATATATTCACTTACTTCCTTTACTCTAACATCTTCGTAATTAACCGGAATTACTATTACATTGAAAGGGGCTATAGTTACAGGCCATATTATACCCCGTTCATCACTGCCCTGCTCTATGGCGGCCGCCACAATCCTTGACACCCCTATTCCATAACAACCCATTATAAAAGGCTTTTCTTTACCATCGCTGTCAAGGAATACAGCTTTCATGGAATCACTGTATTTAGTGCCAAGTTTAAAAGTATGCCCGACTTCAATACCCCGTGAAAAATCAAGCTTTTTCCCGCATTTTATACAACCATCGCCTTCTCTGACATTGCGCAAATCTGTTATTTCCCCGGTTGTATAATCCCTTGACATGTTTATATTAAGCAGGTGATAATCCTGCTTGTTGGCGCCCGAAACTCCGTTTACCAGGCCCTCAACAGAATAATCGGCTATTATACGAACACCTTTAAGCCCCATGGGCCCCGTAAAACCTACGGGGGCGCCGGTAATTTTTCTGACTTTTTCTTCTCCGGCAAGAAAAAGCTCATTCACTCCAAGATGCTTCTTCAGTTTGGTTTCGTTTATTTCACAGTCCCCTCTTACCAGCACCATAACAGCCTCTCCCTGCCCATTTTCATAAATGAGGGATTTTATGAATTTATTTTCAGGTACTTTCAGCAGTTTCCCTACCTCTTGAACTGTTTTCTTACCGGGTGTTTCCACCTCTTTAAGAGGTTTTATATCCTCCGCTGAGTCGGCATTTTGCGAAGCCCTGCGTAATTCTGCTTTCTCAATGTTTGCCGCATAACCGCACTGGCAACTTACAATTCCTTCTTCCCCGCTGTTTGCGATAACCATAAACTCATGCGAAAAAGAGCCCCCTATTGCCCCTGTATCAGCTTCCACCGCCCTGAACTTCAGCCCGCAGCGCCTGAATATCTCATCATAGGCGCAGAATACCTTGCGATACATTTCTTCCGCAGTTTTTTCATCGGCATTAAAACTGTATGCATCCTTCATGTAAAACTCACGCGCCCGCATTACGCCAAACCTCGGCCTTATTTCGTCACGAAATTTTATCTGGAACTGATAAAGCAGTTTCGGCAGTGACCTGTATGATTTCAGCTCTTTTCCCGCCAGGTCCGTAATAATCTCCTCATGCGTGGGCCCAAGGCAGAATTCCCTGTCATTTCTGTCTTTAAGCCTCATCAGTTCTTTGCCGTAAAGCTCCCACCTCCCGCTTTCCTCCCAGAGTTCTTTTGGCAGAAGCGCAGGCAGATACAACTCCTGTCCCCCGGCTTTATCCATTTCCTCTCTTATGATGTTTTCAACCTTCCTAAGAGCTCTCAGCCCGAGAGGAAGAAATTCATAAATACCGGAAGCGAGTTTTTTTATCATGCCTGACCTAAGCATCAGTTTATGAGAAATTGTATCAGCGTCTTTCGGCGCTTCCCTTAATGTTGATAAAAGATATTCTGACAGTCGCATCGTTTGCTCCTTATAATTCGTTTGTTACTCCAGCAATTTATTATTAATAATACATTTTATTAGATTTAATATAATATTAACACAGTTTTCTTAATTTTGTCAAGGTGTTTTCATCTTGCGGATTTCTATCAGGAGGGTTTTCACAAAATCCTTTTCCTTCAATTTTCTTATTATTTTTCCTTTTCTGAACAATGTCCCGGACGCTTTTCCCGCTGCAATGCCGATATCTGCATCCTTTGCTTCGCCCGGCCCGTTAACAGCGCAGCCCATAACAGCCACTTTTACCGGAGGTAATTTTGAATAATCGTTTGACATTCCTTCTAATTTTTCCTGCAGCTGTTTTACTATGGTTATTATATCCACCCTGCACCTGCCGCAGGTCGGGCAGGAAATTATTTCCGGGCCGTATTGCCTGAGTTTCAGAGCTTTTAATATTTCAAAACCTGCTTTTACCTCCTCTACGGGACTGGCAGTCAAAGAAACCCTTATAGTGTCCCCGATACCGGCTGAAAGTAAAGCACCGAGTGCTACAGATGATTTTACGGTACCTGGAAATTTTGTACCTGCTTCCGTAATGCCAAGATGGAGCGGATAGGATGTTTTTTTTGAAAGCATGTTATAGGCTTTTATTGTAGTATTTACATCCGTTGATTTCAGCGAAACCACTATGTTGAAAAAATCAAGTTTTTCAAAGTATTTTATGTACTTAACCGCAGAATGCACCATGGCTTCGGCTTTATCTTTAATAATCAGGCTTTTTTCAAGCGACCCGGAATTTATACCTATCCTGATTGGAATACCCGCTTTTTTTGCCGCCTTCACCACAAGTTCCACCTGAGAGAGCCCCCCGATATTGCCGGGGTTGAGCCTTATCTTGTCAACTCCCTGCCTGATTGATTCAAGCGCAAGCCTGTAATCAAAATGTATGTCTGCGACAAGAGGAACACATGATTTTCTCCTTATTTCACCCAGCAGCATTGCCGCTTCCTTATCGGGCACAGCCACCCTTACAAGTTCACAGCCGGCTTTTTCCAGCTGTTTAATCTGTTTCAAGGTGCCTTTGACGTCATGGGTGTCAGTCTTTGTCATGGACTGCACCGATATGGGGGCATTACCCCCGATAACCACTCTGCCTGTATTGATTTTTCTTGTAACGCGCCTTTTCATCGTTTATTTATAAAAATCCTTAATATATCCTGATATGTTGCAAAAACAGCCAGAAGTATAATCATCATCAACCCGATTCTCTGCAGTATACCAATTGATTTATCAGAAAGAGCTTTTCTCCTGATGCCCTCTATCAGCAATAAGAGCAAAACGCCTCCATCCACTATGGGCACGGGAAGAATGAGATTTATCAGCCCAAGGCTTATGCTTATCATCGCAATGAGGTTCAGTACCGCTGTTAAACCCATGCCTGTTGCATCGCCTATTATGCTTACGATGCCTATGGGGCCGGCCAGTTCGGGTTTCATCCTGCCCGCTATCATCATAACTATGGATTCCAGTATCTTATAGGTGTATATGAGAACAACCCTCAGCGATTCCCATGACGACCTTAATATATTGTATTTTTCTTTGTTGAAATGAGGAGTAACCCCTATCAATCCGATTTTATTTTTTTCATCATACTTTGAAGTAACCTGTTTTATTATTTTCTGCCCGTTCCTTGACAGTTCTAACTCCAGCGCCTGCTCAGGTTTTGAATGAATGTTTTCCGTTAACTCCTCCCACCCTGCAATTGCGCCTCCATTTATGCTTAGAATCCTGTCCCCAGCGAGTAGTCCTGCTTTTTCAGCAGGTGATTCTTTGAGCACACTGCCTATGACCGCCTCTTTTGAAGGAATGTCAATTCCGATGAAACTCATTACTGAAAAGAAAATAAGCCATGCCAGCACGAAGTTCATAAAAGGCCCTGAAAACACAATTATCATCTTCTTCCACCACTTCTGTGAAAGGTACTCATCAGGTGCGCCTTTCACCCCTTCCCCTGCTTCATCCCCCGCCATCTTCAGATAGCCGCCCACCGGAAACAGGCATACGCGGTACCTGGTGCTTCCTTTCGTGAAACCAAACCATTCAGGCCCGAAACCAAGAGAAAATATTTCCACTCTTACTTTCATGCTTTTAGCCGCCAGAAAATGCCCCAGTTCATGGAAAAAAATAACCAGCCCCAGAGTAGCTAAAACCACTGCAAATTTAATAATAAAATCATAAAAGTTCATAGTATATTACATGCCTCCTTTGTCTTTATGCGTATCACCCTGTCTGTTTCAATAATATCCTCAAGTTTCGTGTTTTTTATAGCTTTATGTTTATTCATCATTGCACCTACAATCAGCGGGATGTCGGTAAACCTTATATGGTTTGAAAGAAAGGCCTGCACGGCAATTTCATTGGCAGCATTCAAGACTACAGGCATTGTACCACCGAGCCTGCCGGCTTTTATAGCCAAAGATAGACAGGGAAATCTTTTAAAATCCGGATTTTCAAAAGTTAATTTGCCGTATTCCGCAAGGTCAAGTTTTTTCAGGCTGCTTTTTATCCTTGAAGGGTAGGACAGCGCATATTGTATCGGCACCCGCATATCAGGCACTCCCAGTTGCGCAAGCACTGAACCGTCCACTAATTCCACCATTGAATGGACAACGGACTGCGCATGTATTAGTATTTCAATCCTGTTAATGTCCATTTTAAACAGGTGATGAGCCTCTATTATTTCAAGCCCCTTGTTCATCAGGTCCGCAGAATCAACGCTTATTTTTGCTCCCATGTTCCATGTCGGGTGCTTTAACGCCTCTCTTGCTGTCACTCTCTTCAGCTGCGTAAGCTTGTGCCTGTAAAAAGGGCCTCCGGAAGCAGTCAATATTATTTTCCGCACATCCTCTATTTTCTCTCCCTGTAAACACTGAAAAACCGCGCTGTGTTCGCTGTCAAGCGGCAATATTTTCACTTTGTACCGGTTTGCAGCACGGGTGATAATATCTCCTGCAATGACGAGTATTTCCTTGTTTGCAAGAGCAATGTCCTTGCCCGCCTTTATTGCCTCAAGCGTGGGCACCAAACCTACCGCGCCTACCATTGCAGAAACAAGCAGCCCTGCATTTTTAAACCTGGCTGCTCTTATGAGCCCGTCTATACCATAAAATATTTTCGTTGCCGGACTAACGCGTGCCGCCTTTAATTTATTTTCAAACTCCTTTTTTTTTGTCTCATCAGCAAGAACCGCTATTTCTGGCTTGAACTCATTTATTTGTTCAACGAACCTGTTAATATTTCTCCAAGCGCTCAAGCCAGCCACTTTATAACCATTACCAAGGCCCCTGATAACGTTCAGGGTATTTATCCCTATAGAACCTGTTGAGCCAAGTATAATAATTCTTTTTGTCATGAATTGCCCCAAACTACCGTGCAATGAATTGCACCGCTACTAGTGCTCTGTAACATAAATTACTGATATTTTTGCCAAGGGATTTTAAGCCGCGCCAAAGCAACGTAAGGCGAGCATACCGGGTGTATGTAAGCCGAGCGTTGCAAAGGCACAGGCCAAAAGCCTATAGTGTTCTGGTGCTAACAGATCTTGACATTTGCTGGAAGCATTTTGCTCAAGCGTCAAGGAGCGAGGAAGCCTGCATACTGGATGGTATTCAGACAACGAGCAACGCCGACGATTGACAAAAGGCACCAGCCCTTTGGGAAGGGCTCTCTATGCCCGTATTCTACGTCTTTCCTCCTCACCATATTCCCGATATGCTTTCGTCGTCTTTCCTTGAATACGGTTCATATATAGCCCTTCAAATGTAATGATATGTTAGCGCCAGCACACTATAACCCTTCGGGAGGCTACTTTCTGGGCAACTTCTTCGTTGTTTCGTCGGTTACCCCGATAAATCGGGGCGCCCTCCTCACGCCTTGAATTCGCCTCATACTGTAGCCTCAAAAATTATCAGAAATTTATGTTACAGAGCACTAGACTATAAAAAAATTAACATAATAATAAATTACAGGCACGCTGAATTGAAAACTGCTGGCCATATCAAGCATGCTTCCATAACCTGGCAATAATTCTTTCCTGATTTTTGCGCTTACGCCTGCTTTTATCAATGAATTGAAAAGATACCCTGCCTGAATACACAATCCGATAAGCAGTCCGATTACAAGCGACTGGGTAAAAGAAATATAATTAAGATTCACTGCCCATGGCTTAAAAAAGCCAAGGCTTAATATTTTGCTCCATACCAGCACTGCAGCCATACCGGAAATGCCGGACACCGATAGCCTTATGTAAGGGCTGATATCTGTCCTGAACTTCATTTTTTTTCTTGTAAATTTATTTTCAATCCAGCTCATAATCAGGTTTATTGAGAGCGTTGAGAAAAACAGTAAAAAAATGAAACTTCTTCCGTATGGCCTCATGTCTCTTAAAAGTATAAAATGGGAAATTGGCCAGGCAATGTAAAATATTCCAAATAACGTTACTGAGGTTGAATTAATAATCCCTTCAGAATCTTCTTTTATAAGCAGTATAAACAGTGAAATAACAATAAATACCGTCAGCACAACTCCCGTTGTCCTGACATCCGCCCGCCTTTCAAAGATATAAATTGACAATGCAATGAATATCCCGCAAAACAGTCCAATTATTTTCTGAGGCCTGCACCCTTTTTCCTCCATCAGGTTATTGTATTCAATCAGCCCCGCAATAATAACGGCAAGCACCAGAATAAAAAAACTACCCGAACTCCAGTTTGTTATTATTATAATTAATGGAATACCAATCAATGCGGTTTTTAATTTATCGCTCATCCCAAACTTCCAAAACGCCGTTCTCTTTTCTGAAAATCAATTATCGCCTCATAAAGGTCAGCTTCGTTAAAATCCGGCCAGAGGACCCGCGTTGAATATATCTCTGTGTATGCTATCTGATACAGCATAAAATTGCTCACTCTCAGTTCACCGCTTGTTCTTATAAGCAGGTCCGGGTCGGGCAGGCCGGCTGTATAAAGATGTTCTTCCAGCAGCCTTTCGTCAATATCCTCAACTTTTAACTTTCCATCAATCACTTTCTTTGCTATTCTCCTGCAGGCTTGTACCAGCTCCTGCCTGGCTCCGTAATTTAATGCAATATTTAAAACAAGACCGTTGTTTTTTGCCGTAAGGGTAATTGAATCTTTGAGCGTTTTTTGCAGCCGCCTGCCAAACTTTTTCAGGTCTCCGGATATGATTACTTTTACATTATTCCTGTCAAGGGCTTTAACTTCTTTTTGTATTGTCCATAATAAAAGGCTCATTAACTCCCTGACCTCTTCCTCCTTGCGTTTCCAGTTCTCGGTAGAAAAAGTATAGAGCGTAAGTACTTTTACTCCCAATTCGCTGCAAGCCCTGACTATTTTTTTTACAGTCTTTACCCCCTGCCGGTGCCCCATTATTTTAGGCAATGCCCTTCTCTTTGCCCAGCGTCCGTTTCCATCCATAATGACCGCAATATGAACGGGCAATTTATTTTTATCAACTTTTTCAAGGAGTTTCATAATCTTTAATTTAATAGCAATTGGGATAGTCCACCCCGATACATCGGTGTGGAAGAATGCTAAGTCGGTTAGATTTCCATTATTTCTTTTGTCTTTATTTCAAGCAATTTGTCTGCTTCCCTTATAAAATCATCTGTAATTTTTTGGACATGCTCTAATTCTTTGCGCATTTCATCTTCCGATATTATCTTGTCA
>Ga0315284_10011457_pt1 | contig 12639 bp, 10 predicted proteins | sample YL17G09_16_MG_FD_203696 | JGI IMG/M metagenome (GOLD analysis project Ga0315284, IMG submission 203696) | Sediment microbial communities from Yellowstone Lake, YNP, Wyoming, USA - YL17G09_16 | ecosystem: Environmental > Aquatic > Freshwater > Lake > Sediment | place: USA: Wyoming | collected... | reverse complement strand
CAACAACATTGTTTGCATGTTCGACTGCCTGTTTTGCCAGGTTTTTGCCGATTCCCCCGAGCCCCACGATGATAATATACATGACTACCGGTTACCATCATCGGCATTGAAATAATTTGCGCAATAATCAATCCATGTGATCTGTGGAGTGGATGAGGCGGGAAAGGGATCCGTGCTGGGCCCAATGGTTATTGCTGCCGTGGGAGTATCCTCGGAGAATGTATTTGCCGAATTTGAGGTGGCTGACTCCAAGCTGCTATCCCCCCGGGTGCGGGAACGTCTCTATGCCATTATCAGGAAACGGTTCCGGGTGGCAACGGTACGTATTGACGCGCACGAGATCGATGAAATTCGCACGGCAATGACCATGAATGCCTGCGTTGCCAGGGCCCATGCACAGGCTATAGACAAGCTTTCACCGTCTATCGCTTATGTTGATGCATGTGATGTGAACGCGTTCCGCTATGCAGACATGGTGAAAAGTCACCTTGAACAGAGCTGCGAGATCGTATCTGAGCACAACGCTGACAAGACTTTTAAAGTAGTCTCTGCCGCAAGCATCATCGCAAAAGTTACTCGTGACCGGGCGATTACTGCGCTTTCAAAAAAATACGGGGAGATCGGAAGCGGGTATCCTTCGGATCCGGTTACCATCGCATTCCTTTCGGCATATATCGATGAACACAAATGTCCCCCGCCAATTGCCCGGAAGAGCTGGAAGACCATCACTGCCATGCTCGGAAAAAAACAGCAGAGCCAGCTGTCACACTTTTTCTGATCTCTTCTCCTTTCCCGTCAGATTGCTACGAGCCATTGTTTTATGTGGCCTGCAATGCAATAAATGACGAATGAACTGGATCCTCCTGATCATTTTTCTCATCGCTGCCTACGCTGCGATAGCATACTATATCCACTCCAGGAAACTCTGGGAGGATCATATCACCTTCTATGGCCCGATTCTGGCAATCAAAACGAACAGAGTCGGATTTTTTGACAAATTTACCGCGTTCCGCACGTTCTTCCGGATCTATGGGACGACCGGGGTCATCGCCGTCATCATCGTTTCGGTCTTCATTACCTTCATGCTTTTTATCTCTGTCCGCTATACGCTCCTCGTCCAGCCGGAACCCACCGGGATCTATAAACCGCAGAATATCCTGCTCATCCCCGGTCTCAACGAGTATGTTCCCTCCACCCTTGCGGTCTGGCTTGCGTTTATCATCACCATTGCCGTTCATGAATGCGGGCACGGGATTCTCTGTCGCGTTGAGAATATCAAAGTAAAGACCATGGGGGCGCTCATAGCCATAATCCCGATTGGATTTTTTGTTGAGCCAGATGAAGAAGAACTTGACAAGACGAAAGGAATGGCCAAGGTCCGCATGTTCGGTGCAGGGATCACCAACAACCTTGTCGTCGGATTTTCCTGTTTTTTCCTGCTTATCCTCTGCATGGGACTGGTCACTCCGGTCAGCCAGCCGGTCATTCATGGAGTCTATAAGGATTATCCCGCCGCCAGCGCCGGAATTCCTCCCGGATCGATAGTTACTGCAGTAAATGGAATTCCGGTCAACAGCCGGGCTGATGTTTCGACTATCCTGAATACAACAAAACCCGGAAGCACGCTGACCCTCACTGTTGAAAAAGATAAAATTGTGAAGGATTACCCGCTCACTCTTACTGCATGGCCTGGTGACACTCCGGACAGGACAAGCGGATTCATGGGTGTTGAGTATTATGACGGTGCAGCAGTCATGTCAGTCATTGGGGGAATGCTATCGCCCATTGGGTTTTTCCAGTTCCTGATAGTCCCCTTCGCAAATGATTCCGGTGTCCAGTTCCTCCGCATCCTTGCATTCGAAACACCTGACAACATCTACTATCAGGTCCCATTCGAGGGTTTCTGGGGTATTGTACACCTGCTTTTCTGGTGTGCCTGGATCAATATCAATGTCGGGATATTCAATGCGATCCCAATGATCCCGCTCGATGGCGGGTATATTTTTAAAGAAGGCGTTGACCGGTTGCTCGACCGCCGCGGGCTCCTGAAATATTCGAGTTATGTTTCCAGTGCCGTCAGCTACCTCATGCTGATTGTCCTGGTATCGCTGATTGCACTGCCGTATCTGCTGCATATCTGAACATATCATCAGGATGGAGAAATGGTGGATTTTTACCGCTTCCCATTCATTACCGTTTTTGCGAGATGATAGAGATCAGGATTTACCGGTTTTATCCGCGATGCGACTTCTCTGAGCGGGACTGTACCCACCCGGGTACCCTGCAGAGCCACCATGCAGCCGGTGTTACCAGCAATGATTTGCTCAATTGCTGAGACCCCGAACCGCGTAGCGAGGACCCGGTCGAATGCGGTGGGTGTTCCTCCACGCTGGACGTGACCAAGAACCGTTACCCGGGTCTCGATACCGAGCCGGTGTTCGAGTTCCTTTCCGAGCAGGTTCCCAACCCCTACAAATTTCTCGTGCCCGCACTCGTCGCGGTTGCATTCGGGGACCGCCGCATCTGCGATATCCTCATGATGTGTTCCTTCGGCAACTACAACGATGGAGAATTTTTTTCCTGTCATGTAACGGACTTTGAGATCCTGGCAGACCTCGTCAATGGTGAACCGTATCTCAGGGATGAGGATCACATCCGCTCCTCCGGCCATACCTGCCATAAGGGCGATCCAACCGGTATTGCGTCCCATCACCTCCACCACCATTATCCGGTGGTGGGATTCTGCAGTAGTGTGGAGCCGGTCGATCGCTTCGGTTACTATAGAGACCGCTGTGTCAAAACCAACAGCCAGATCAGTACCGAAAATATCGTTATCAATAGTTTTGGGTATTCCGACAAGAGGAATGCCGCTTGTGGTTAATTCATATGCTGCAGAGAGCGTCCCGTTTCCACCGATCACTACCAGCGCATCGATACCGTTTGATTTTATTGTGTTCCTGATCTTTTCCACATCGCCGGGTTTTTTGAGCGGATCTATCCGTGAGGTTCCCAGGATAGTACCGCCCAGAGATGTGATACCTGACACCGATACCTCAGTGAGCGGTTCCAGGTCACCTTCAATGAGTCCCTGCCATCCGTTATGTATCCCAAGTGCTTCAAAGCCATAGCTTAAACCCGATCGTACTACAGCTCTGATTACCGCGTTGAGTCCGGGGCAGTCTCCCCCTCCCGTCATGACTGCAATCTTTTTCATACGACAATTTTTCCTTTGTTTATAGTTCCCTTTCCCGGTATATTTTCATTGCCGTACGTGCGATTACTGTCCTGTCTCAATGAATATCCGGCGGTGGATGATTCGCCAGCAGAGAATCAGTTGTGCGAGATCCCCGGCCGTGATGTAATTCCGGCCTTTAAAGATGGAAATAGGGTGAACCTGTGTCTGTTGCTCGATGCTGCGTTCGAGCTTTTTCACAACGTGATCGCTCAGTTCTCCATCAATAATCATCTCCCCCATCTTGTGCCCATTATGTTCACTCGTCAGAAATTTGAGTGAGAAGTTGCGCTCTGAAAGGGACAGGATTGAGTAGAGGTCAAGGGAGAGATCAATATTTTCAATACTGTGTTTCATCCTGTTCTGGGAGAGGGTGATACGGTAGACATTTCTCTCCTCTCCAAGGTGCCGCCCGTATTCTGAATAATCAATCCCGATTACTGCATCAGCAAACTCTTTTTGGGGAGCGATGTAGCGCTCGTAATCCGGTTCCCGTTCGGCCATCTCCTTGATGACAGCATCACGGGAATAACCACGTATTTTCACATCACGACGGATTTTCCAGTCAGATTTTACCTCTTTTGTTGGATCCACGAAGAGAGTAAAATCAAGGTATTTACGCAGCGTGGGTGTGAACAGCGTGTGAAGCCCTTCGAGAATGAGGATTTTTTGCGGATGGAAGATGACCGGCGGGTCAAACACTCCGGTTGTATGATTATAGACCGGCTTTTCGACCGGCACACCGTGTTTGAGCTGGATAAGGTCCTGTTCGAGCTGATCAATCCGGTTTGCCTTTGGATTAAGTGCTGTAAGCCTCTGCTTCCTGCGGTCATCCCGGTCGAGACTATGATAATCATCGAGAGTAATGGTGGACACAAGGTCCTTGCCAAAGATGCTCCGTATACCTTCGGTGAACGTAGTCTTTCCCGATCCGCTGTCCCCGGCGACCCCCAAGGTAAAAATATAGGGTGATGCCGCGATCGTGTCCTTGAAATTCGGATAGTACATGCCTTATTCCGGTATAGGTTAAGATCTGGTAAAAAACCATCCACCCCCCGCCGTTTTGCGTGAATTATTATTAGAAGGATTGTTAGGTTCAGGTCAAAAAAAAAGATCGCGGCTGTCAGGTTTGTAACAGCGCGATCTTGGACCCTACGGGAACACCAACCTCATCTGCAACAGGTTTGCATTTCGCTGCCATCAGATAAGCAACCGGCGGGAGATTGTCCATCTCGGAAAGGGACTCAAAATTTGCCATCCCTTTTGCAATGATGATCGTGCACTTTGCTATTGCATGCCGAAGATCTTCAGGAATATTTTCCATACATATACCGATCTCCGCACCTCCGCCGTTTGTCGTGATCTGGTCAACAAGGGTGTCAAGTCCCAGTTCCTGAGCATCCTTCAATGTTGCATCATTGAGTATCGGGGCCTCTTTGACAGCAAGGGTAACATGAGAGCCCTGCGACTTGAGGTATTCGATCAAGAGGCGATCGAGCACAATTTCGCCGCAATTGTCGCTCAGATATACAACACGGGAGCAGAGAGGGGCGATTTTATCAGTATCATCAATGGTGAGCCCTTGTTCAAATTCCCTCTGGAAAAAAACAGCGAAATTTCCTTCAACGGTGTGACCTTTCACCCCATAATCAAATGTATTGCCGATTACTGATGCGAGAACATATTCGCGGAATGTTGACAGGTCCTCACGGACCTCTTTGCAGACTTCTCTTGCCTGTTGGTTCCCCAGAGCTTTGAGTTCCGCGAACGGATCGGGATTTCCCAGGATATCATAAGCCCTTCGATGGATACGGCTTGCGATCTGTGGGTGGCTGAGCGGTGCGGAACGAATTTCACCCATCAACCTCCTGCACTCAGTCATTGCTGCATCCGTGAGAGTGGGATCAGCATGACACAATGTACATTCAAGTTCCACACGGGAAAGTAAACAGTCAATGCATAGTTCGGTAATTTTCATAACAACAACCAAAAACAAGGACCAAAAACACTATCTGAAATGGGGCCACTGAGATTTGAACTCAGGTCAGAAGACCCCCAGTCTCCTAGGATGGCCAGGCTACCCTATGGCCCCGCTCTCTTACTATTGGCTCATTTCATTTATTTATCTTGTTATGGTAAAATTTGAAATATTTACATTTCAGGTAATTAATCTTACCAATCGGATAGTTACGCGTCGGGATAACCCCACTCTCGTATGAGATTTTTTTATCTGGTAATCCTGACCATGATCGTACTTTTGCTGTACCTCATTTATCGAGGCAAAAAAAAGATATGTATATATGGTTCAATCAGGTATTATGAATTACAAATGGTAGTGCAGCAGGTGCAAAGGCTATGGTAAAAGAGAAAATCTTTACAATCATTGATACTATTCGACCAGGAGCGGGGCTGCAAAGATGATCGGGGAGGCAATGTGATGTATACTATACTCGTTGTCGATGACAGTCCATTCATCGTTGATGTATTTGTCACTATGCTGGAGCGAGGCGGCTACCGAACTGTTGCTGCATACGGTGGGGAGGAATGTCTTGAGATCTTAAAGACGGTGACTCCCGACCTGATCCTGCTGGACATAATGATGGAACCAATGGATGGTTGGGAAACCCTTGAAAAGATAAAGGAGAATTCCCAGACCAAGGAAATCCCCGTGCTCATGCTTACAGCAAAACAGCTTTCTCCGGCAGAAGCACAGGAATACGGGATTTATATCGAAGATTACGTATTAAAGCCAATCACTCACCGCGAGTTGTATGATGCGATTGAGCATGTCCTTAACAGGAGACAGTCTATCAAATCTGATATTGACATTGCAAAACAATCCGGGTTTGATGCTGATATCATCACCGAATATGCCCGCTTAAGTAAAACCATCGATGTAAACAAGCGCCTCATGAAGATTCTCGAGACTACCTACAATTTCGATGACTCAAAAGTCAGAGTCAGTGAAGAGATCTCAAGTGCGATCAAGAATATGGAGATGAATGTAAAAATTCAGGAGAACCGGCTCCAGCAGATAAAAGGGGAATTATCGGGGGCCCCCTCATCCAAGTAAGTTTTCTTCTTTTATTTATCTTAAAAGAATGATCTGGTGTATATCAGATTGTATTTTTATCTATAGGATTATCTGCTGATAATTAAAAAATTTTTGGGGATTGAGCCCATTTGGCGAAGATTAAATGGGAATAAAAATTTCTCTATGAAAAAGCAATTTAAAAAAGTCTAATTTTTTTTAATTACAGGGGGAATCTTTATATAGTTTTTTGGCATTGTTATAATGCTGTACATCTTAATCTATATTGGGTTCGTAGCTCAGTTCGGTAGAGCGCCTGGCTTTTAACCAGGTGGTCGGGGGTTCAAATCCCTCCGGGCCCGTTGCCACGAGGAATCGTGGGTTTTTTGCGGTGATGCATCTGAAAGGAAATTTATTCATCTGTAAGGGGGTTTTTCATTGAGCACCAAACTGAATGTGTTGGAGCACGTGATGGTGCCAGACCATAAAATCATGAGTGAGGATGAGGTATCTGCGCTCCTCTCCCACTACAACATAACTACGGAACAATTACCTAAAATTTACCATGACGATCCAGCGGTCAAAATTATTGGCGCAAACGTCGAAGATGTTATACGAATTGTCCGGATGAGTCATACAGCCGGCAGGGCTGAGGCATATCGTCTCGTAGTCAAGAGACCGAAGAAATAATTTTTGGGGTGGTCAGTCTGATCGACAGAAGCATTTTATCGAAGGCGTATTTTTCACGGGAGCATGTTGCGCGCCACCAACTTGACTCTTTCAATTATTTCTTAAAGCACAATCTTCAGAAAGTGGTCAACGAGCAGCGGGTTATCGAGACTGATATCGAGAACCGGGGAAAGAACAACGAACCCGTATGGGTGGAACTAGGCGCGATTACGGTAAAACGACCGCTTGTCAGAGAAGCAGATGGATCTCAGGCAGAACTGTATCCCTGTGAAGCACGACTGCGCAATCTTACCTATGCAGCGCCGATCCAGTTAGGGCTCACTCTTGTTCATGGTGATGAGCGGCAGGAGCCAATAATCACTACAATCGGGCAACTACCGATCATGGTTGGATCGCATGCCTGCAACCTTTACGGTATGGACGATGCGCAGCGTATCTCCCATGGCGAGGATGCGTTCGACCCGGGGGGATATTTCATTGTAAACGGTACTGAACGTGTGCTCATGACCCTTGAGGATCTCGCATCCAACAAGATCATGACCGAGTTCACCGAGAGGTACAGCGAGCGGATCTATGTTGCAAAAGTTTTTTCGCAGTTCCGCGGGTACCGTGCACTGGTTGTTGTCGAGCGCAATAAAAAGAACCTGCTTGAGGTTTCATTCCCGTCAGTTGCCGGGCACCTTAAATTCGTTGACCTGATGCGTGCTCTCGGAATGACGAACGATCAGGAAGTCGTGAATGCGGTCTCTCCTGATGAGGATATCCTTACGTTCATGATGCAGAACTTAGAAGAGAGCGAGTGTGATTCTGTTGAGGGCGGTATCATGTATGTTGGTAAGAAGCTCGCACCCAACCAGACAAAGGATTACCAGCGCAAACGGGCTGAATTCGTTCTGGACAATTACCTGCTGCCACATCTCAACTACTCGATGCCCAAAAACTTAAAAGAAGGTGATGATGGTTACCTGGAAGCCGTGCTCTCTGTGCGACTTGCAAAGGGGCACTTCCTGGGACGTATGGCAGAAGCGTGTTTCGATCTCGTGCTGAAAAAACGCAGGGTTGATGATAAGGATCACTACTCCAACAAACGGCTGAAACTTGCCGGTGATCTTATGGAGGATCTCTTCCGTATTTCCCTTAACCGGCTTACCCGGGATATCAAATACCAGCTTGAACGCGCCAGCATGCGCCACCGCGACTTGTCGATCGCAACTGCGGTACGGGCAGATGTCCTTACCGAACGGCTCTTACATCCGCTGGCAACCGGCAACTGGGTTGGTGGAAGAACCGGTGTTTCCCAGCTGCTCGACCGTGTCGATCATATGGCTGTACTATCCCACCTCCGTCGTGTTATATCACCACTTTCGCGTTCGCAGCCACACTTTGAAGCCCGTGACCTTCACCCGACCCAATGGGGTCGGATCTGTCCAAGTGAGACACCCGAAGGTCCGAATTGTGGTCTTGTCAAGAACTTTGCCCAGATGGTCGAGATATCCAAAGGTGTTGATGATGAGGCGGAAGTTATGCGGCTGCTGCATAACCTCGGTGTTGAGCAAATCCGGGGTGAAACACGATGAAGAAGTCACGCGTGTTTGTTGACGGGGCACTTATCGGGCTGGAAGAGGATGCAAAAGCACTGGTGGCCAGTATCCGGTCCATGCGCCGCCAGGGGGCCATCTCATCTGAATTGAATGTATCACACAAGGAATACAACGGGGATGTCGTGATTCTCACCGACCGTGGCCGGGCCCGCCGCCCTCTTATTGTCCTGAAGAACGGTGAACCCCTTATCACCAGTGAAGACCTTGCAAAACTGGCAAAAAAAGAAGTCGATGTCAGCTCATTTGTCCAGCGTGGATTGATTGAGTTTATTGATGCTGAAGAGGAAGAGGATCTCCTCATCGCTATGAACCTGGAGAATGTGACCCCGGAACACACTCACCTTGAGATCGACCCCTCTCTTATACTGGGTATCGGTGCTGCACATGTCCCGTTCCCGGAACATAATGCAAGTCCGCGTGTAACTATGGGTGCAGGAATGGTCAAGCAGGCTCTCGGTTTTGGATGCGCAAATATGAAGCTCCGCCCCGATACCCGTGGGCACCTGCTCCACTATGTGCAGAAACCGCTCACCCACACCCAGACTTCCGAATTAATTGGTTCCGATGATCGCCCCGCAGGACAGAACTTTATCGTTGCTATTCTTTCCTATGAAGGGTACAACATTGAAGATGCACTAATATTTAACAAGGCATCCATTGAGCGGGGACTCGGGCGCTCTCATTTCTTCCGGACGTACGAAGGGGAAGAGCGACGTTATCCGGGTGGGCAGATCGACCGGATTGAAGTCCCTGAAGAGGATGTTGCCGGTGCACACGGTGCTGATTCGTACAAGAACCTGGACGAAGACGGTGTGATTAATCCCGAAACGGTTGTAGCGGAAAAAGATGTTCTGATCGGTAAGACCTCTCCTCCGCGGTTTCTTGAAGAACCCTCCGGAGAACTCATCGCTGTTGAGAAACGTCGCGATACATCGGTTACCATGCGCAGCAATGAACACGGTATTGTCGATACCGTGATCATCACCGAAGGAGAGAACAGTTCCCGGCTCGTCAAGGTACGAACCCGTGACCTTCGTGTCCCTGAAGTTGGAGACAAGTTCGCATCCCGGCACGGTCAGAAAGGCGTCATAGGGCTAATCACCCACCAGGAAGATATGCCCTTTACAGAGAGTGGACTCTGTCCTGATCTCGTTATCAACCCCCACGCAATCCCGAGCCGTATGACTGTCGGGCATATGCTTGAAATGATTGGTGGTAAGGTTGGGGCACTTGAAGGGCGTCGGATTAATGGTACCGCATTCCGCGGCGAGAGTGAAGCTGATATACGGTCATCACTCAAGAAACTGGGTTTCTCCCATAACGGACGCGAAATCATGTATGACGGCCTTACCGGTAAGCAATTCAAGGCTGATGTGTACATGGGTGTCATCTACTACCAGAAACTCTACCACATGGTGTCTTCAAAGATGCATGCACGGTCCCGCGGACCAGTGCAGGTGCTCACCCGCCAGCCGACAGAAGGCAGGGCCCGTGAAGGTGGCCTGCGGTTTGGTGAAATGGAGCGGGACGTCATGATTGGTCACGGTGCAGCAATGGCTCTCAAAGAACGTTTACTGGATGAATCCGATAAGGTCAATGAATATGTCTGCGCTCACTGTGGGATGGTCGCGATGCTGGACCGCAAACGCAATATGACCCGGTGCCTTGCCTGTGGTAATGAGACAGACATCTATTCTGTCGAGATGAGTTATGCCTTTAAGCTCCTGCTGGATGAGATGAAGAGTATGGGGATAGCCCCAAGATTAAGACTGCAAGATGTGGTCTAAAGAGGTGCGCCATGCCAAGCCCAAAACGAATTGGACAAATTGAATTTGGATTGTTATCCCCAAAAGAAATCCGCGAGATGAGTGTGAGGAAGATCATCTGGGCGGATACCTACGATGATGATGGGTTCCCGTACCCCCAGGGTCTGATGGACCTGAACCTCGGTGTCATCGATCCGGGTCTCAGGTGCAAGACCTGCGACCAGAAAGCAAGCGAGTGCCCCGGGCATTTCGGGCACATTGAACTTGCAAAACCCGTCATCCATGTCGGCTATACGCGCCTGATTAGAAAGCTGCTGCGGGTTACCTGCCGTTCATGCGGGCGTGTCCTGCTGAGTCCTAATGAAATAGAAAAAGTTGTCGGTACTGAAGACGATCAGACCGGGGACCTGCTCTCGGAGAAGGACGTGAAAAAAGAGCGCATCTGCCCGCACTGCGGTGACCAGCAGCTCAAGATAAACTTCGAGAAACCCACCACCTTTTCAGAAGTGATGGTAGAGGATGGCAAGAAAATTGAGCATAAGCTCACTCCTGCTGACATCAGGTCACGAATGGAAAAGATCCCCAATGAGGATCTGACCCCTCTTGGTATCAACCCGGATGTTGCCCGTCCTGAGTGGACTATCCTCACCGTGCTCCCCGTCCCCCCAGTTACCATGCGTCCGTCGATTATTCTTGAGAACGGCCAGCGTTCGGAAGATGATCTCACGCACAAGCTCGTGGACATTATCCGTATAAACCAGCGGTTCAAAGAGAACCAGGATGCAGGAGCGCCCCAGTTGATCATTGAAGATCTCTGGGAACTTTTACAGTATCACGTTACCACCTATCTTGATAATGAGGTGGCAGGCTGTCCACCGGCACGCCACCGCAGTGGCAGACCCTTAAAGACACTTTCCCAGCGTCTGAAAGGTAAGGATGGGCGGTTCCGTGGTTCACTCTCTGGTAAGCGGGTGAACTTCTCATCCCGTACGGTAATTTCTCCCGACCCGAACCTGTCGGTATCACAGGTTGGGGTCCCGCGTGCGGTTGCAAACGAGATGACGATACCTGTGCGGGTTACCACCCAGAATATTGAGGAACTTAAGCAAATAGTGCGAAATGGTCCCCTCCGTCCGGATGTCAACGATCCCTGCGGTGCCAACTACGTAATCCGTCCGGATAACCGGAGGCTCCGGCTTGCAGACGGCAATCTTGATACTGTTGCTGATTTGATCGAACCCGGTTATACTGTTGAGCGTCAGCTCAGGGATGGGGATGTAGTGCTTTTCAACCGTCAGCCATCACTGCACCGGATGAGCATCATGGCTCATCGGGTCAAAGTCATGGAAGGCAGAACCTTCCGCTTAAATCCGGCGGTCTGCCCCCCCTACAATGCAGACTTTGATGGAGATGAAATGAACATGCACGTTCCGCAGACTGAAGAGGCGCGGGCTGAGGCAACCATCCTTCTATCAGTACATGAAAACATCCTGTCACCCCGTTTTGGTGGCCCCATCATTGGTGGTATTCATGACCATGTATCCGGTATTTTCATGCTTACCCATGGTATCCGATGGTTCACCAAGGAAGAAGCGCTCTATCTGCTCCGGTATGCACATGTGGAGCACATGCCACCTGTTGGTAAAGAAGAGGATGGTGTCCATTACTGGAGCAACAAGCAGATCTTTTCCATGATCCTGCCCGACCAGTTGAACATGGTCTTCCATGCAAGTTCATGCCTTAACTGCGATACCTGTAAAAAGGAGATGTGTGAGCGGGATGCATATGTGCGGATCATTGATGGTATTTTGGAAGCGGGCACCATAGATAAGAAGGCGATTGGTGCATTCGATGGCCAGATCGTCAATCGCATCATCCGTCATTACAGCATGCGCAGGGCCGCAGATTTCATCGATGACCTGACAAAACTCTCGATCCGTGCAATCATGTTCGACGGCTTCTCATTTGGTATCGATGACGAAGACCTGTCCAAGACCGAGTATGGCCAGATCGATGAAGTACTTAAGACTGCAGCATCTGATGTCACGCGACGCATTAAGATATACGAGGATGGGCAGCTTGAACCTATGCCCGGGCGTACTGTTGAAGAGACTCTCGAGATGCAGATCATGCAGGTTTTGGGAAAAGCCCGTGACCAGACAGGTCAGATAGCCGGCCGGCACCTTGGCCTTGGCAACAGCGCTGTAGTCATGGCAGTATCCGGTGCACGAGGTTCGATGCTCAACCTGACCCAGATGGCAGGCTGTATCGGGCAGCAGTCCGTTCGTGGTGAGCGTATCGTCCGGGGGTACGATGAGC
>Ga0315284_10011455_pt1 | contig 12641 bp, 8 predicted proteins | sample YL17G09_16_MG_FD_203696 | JGI IMG/M metagenome (GOLD analysis project Ga0315284, IMG submission 203696) | Sediment microbial communities from Yellowstone Lake, YNP, Wyoming, USA - YL17G09_16 | ecosystem: Environmental > Aquatic > Freshwater > Lake > Sediment | place: USA: Wyoming | collected... | reverse complement strand
GAGGACGGTGAACAGACGTGCTCGGTTTTGTTGAATGGACTTTCGGTGGCAATGCGTTGTCTATGGCATGCGTCCCGTGTGTTGGTTTTGTTGTCGAGACAAAGTCAGGATTTCGTAATGGATCAAACGTCTGTTGAACACAATCAAGACACACCGGGATCGGCCCGTTTAGCCATTGTCATCCCGGCGACAATGTTTGGCTTCTTTTATGCTGCGATGCTGGAATATGCGTTACCACTCTACTTTAGTGCTGTTTCCGAAGGAGGGCAGCAAGCCTATCCCGCAAACGCATGGTCTGTGCTGATTAAGTATCAGATTCTTCCTTTTGTATTTACACCGGTCTTCGCAGGTCTGTTGGCTCACCGTTATGGGGAGCGAGCGGTTTGGTGCGGTGCCCTTTTGGGCAAGGCGATCATCCCTCCAATCTTGGCTTTCGAGCCCTCATTCACGACTTTCAAGTGGCTTGCCGTCTGGCAAGGATTGACGGGGGCACTGTTGTGGATCTCCGGTGTCTCTTTATCGCAAATGGTCCCTGCGAAGAAAAAGGGATTGGCCAACGCGATGATGATGATGGCCTTGGGGTTCGGCAGCATCTTTGGATCGTTGATCGGTCGTTTCCTGCTGTATCAGGAAGAACTTGTCCGTCTCTTGAGCGAACAGAATCTCCGCGAGTTTTTCTATCGACTGTTTAACTTTTCCAGCATGGTCGACAAGCCGCAAATCGCCGATTTTCAAAATATGTTTGTGGTTCTGACTCTGACCACCTTGGTCTCGAGCCTCGCCGTCGGCCTCTGGAGTCAACATCCAGGTCGCTTTGGATCTGATAAAAAGCTCGTCCAATGGGGAGATGTCATTCGCGACTTCGGACGACTGATACGAGTCCATCGCTTTTGGGCACTGGTTGTCACACTGTGTGTCTTAGGGGGGCCTTTGTTTCAGGCTTCGAACCAATTCCTGCCCTACCGCGCCGAGGAACTCGGGTTGAAAAACGGGTCACAAGATTCAGGGTGGATTTGGCTCAACTTGCTGAAAACATTGATGTGGATTCCCGGTGGGGCGGCAGTCGGACTACTCGCCGGTCGGCGCGCTCCAGGTCTTGCCGCGGTCCTAATGCTCGTCGCCTTTTCCGTGGCCACGCTGGGAATTGGCATCAGTCAACTTCCTTGGCATCTTTATGCCTCCGTTGCTGCCTTCGAGTTTATTCGGCAGTTGATGCGATGGTCGTTTTCAGGATATGTTTCGGAACATATGCCCAGCGATTTGCGATCCACCGCCATCGGTCTTTCAGTCACGTTTGCGGGATTAAGTAGCGCCATTTATTGCTGGGTCGCCGACGCACTGTGGACCCCAGACGCTTCTCAGATGAACCCCAGTCGCATGCCCTTTTATTCCGTCGTTGTTTTGGGCCTTAGCGGTGCAATTTTACTTGCCGTTTACGATTTTCGTTGGCCCATTCGGGACAAAAATCCGACCGCATAGTGCTTTGTCACTCTGCTGCCGATCCGCGTTTTTGAATCAGCAGATTCGTGCCTTTCTTATTGGAGAGGGCGATGTCTGGCAGTTGATCACCGTTGATGTCTCCAACATAGAATTGAGTTCCGATTCCGGTATCGGTTCCGGCTTCGATTTTGTGCCGGATAAATTGGGGAGTCGATTTTACTCCTTTGCGGACTTCGTACCAAATCATCACGACTTCACCAAGCGGATCGGGATCGCCCTTCGATCCGTGAGCGTAATACCGTTTGCCGGTAATCAAGTCTTTGACGCCATCACCATTGATATCGTGATATTGCAGGGCATGCGTTTGGGAAAATGTTGAGTCGATCTCGTGCTGAATGAATTTTCCGCTACCACGATTTTCGAACCACCATACGCCGTGAGCGTGAGCGGAACTCATGAGAATGTCGTTGTCGCCATCACCATCGAGATCGTCCGTGTACAGATCCGCTGCCGCGTGGGAGTTCCCTTCGCCGTTTTGGTTGAGGACGTGTTGATGAAACGTCCATGGTGCATCGTCGATCTTGGCTGGTTGCTCCCACCAACCGGCCGGAAGCAAGAGGTCAGGCCTGCCATCACGGTTCAAATCCCCAATTCCTAGGCCGTGATAAAAAGGTTTGGCGAGTCCACCAATTTTTTCGCCATTGACCGGATGAAACACCCAACGTGTTTTCGCCTTTTTTGAATCCGGAATTTCCAGATAGCCAATCATTTGTTCCGGTTCTGATGTGATGACCAATTCGGGCTGACCGTCCCCGTTAAGATCCCCAAACTGAGGTGACTCACCTCCCACACTACGCCAAATTTCGAACTGGTTCCACGGCCCGGGCTTGCCCTGCGGGTTTTCAAACCAATGGCAGGGGACGCCCGGGAAACCGATCACGATCACATCCATCCATCCATCGCCGCTGACATCATAGGGCCACAGGGCGAAACTATTACTGTACGCGTTGTCATCAACATAGCGACGAATCCCCTCGGCTCGAAGCGACCTCATGGTCCAGAGTCCGCTCGCAAAAAGCGTGCGTTCACCGGGTGCTTCGTACCACGCCTCGCCATTGACGATGTCTGGCCGTCCATCCTGATTGAAGTCCGCGACCGTAACCCCCTCAGCGCGAAAGGCAGAATCGAGTTGGATCCGTTCCCATTGAATCTGGGTATCGTCTGAAATTGCCCGGCCAGCAAAACCGGCCGCCATCAGGGCAAAGATCCAAATTACAGAACGAGACATAAAATTTCCCCTGAACTGTTTCGGTCACGTGTCAACCGAGGAATCTCGGCTAGCGAAACCAAGCACGATAACGAATGTTACTTTAGCGTAACTTTGGCATTGCTACACGCCATGAGCAACGATTATCCGAAGCGATTGCAAAGAGAGTTTACATTCCGGATTTTTGGATGGAGTTTTTGAGTGAACTTTGATCGCGGTCGGGTTTGGAATGACTCCATGCCGCGTTGTCTTCTCCAAAGGACGTGCGTTCAATTCTCGACCGGATCCGCAGGACCACTTTCGTGAAGCCTCGTCGACGCTTTACCCGGACGGCGGATAGGTTAGTTATTTGTTTGGTAGATCCGCAGGAAACGGTAATAGACTTCAAGGCTCATCGTACTCAGCGAGGTCGAGTAGATTCGTCCACCGATTCCCGCCCATTTGCCGTTCGGATCCCAGCTCCCTGCGTGGGGACCACTCACACGCTGCAAGCCGATCAGAGTATCTCGCAATGAAGAGTTCCATTCGTCCCACAGTTCGCCATTCATTTGAAACATGGCCAATGTTCCATAATACCAATAGTACTCATCGTAAACCGCCAGCCGTGGCAGATTTTTTCTGAGATACGCGACGGCTTCCAGTGAAGCCGCATCAGAGTGCGGGACGTTGAACATTTGGCGACAAAACAATGCTTCCGCAGTCATTGCCGTTGTCGGTCTGTCATTTAGTTTGTAGCCCGCCAGACCTCCTTGAATTCCCAGAGCCCGTGACTGTAGGAAACGGATCATGCCACGCCGTGTTGCCTCCGGAATCGGAACCCCGGCATTGCCCGCACTTTTCAACGCCATGAGTTGCCAACCAAACATACTCATGTCGGAATCGCTCCCTTTGATGTATCGCCAGCCACCATCTTCATTCTGCATGGAGACGATCATTTGCACGCCGCGTCGCAAGGCGTCCCGCAATTCGGTATAGGAACTGGGATCGCCTTGCATTCCGTAGGCTTCGGCAAGAGCGAATGTGGCAATCGCATGGCAGTACATCCGATCATATTTCGTTGCACGGCCGCCGAGATAACCCTCGGATTGTTGTTGTTGGATCAGCCAGTCGACAGCGTTCTTCACGCAGCCGGAATAATTTCCTTCTTCGTGTGTATAGCCCGCACCGAGGAACGACAGCACCGCCAATCCCGTGACTCCTGAATCGGCAAAGACCCCGCCATCAAGTCGTGTTTGACCGAGGGGATCAACCTTCAATCGTCCCCCTTCGTGCCGCGACGAAGACCACCTTCCATCGGTTTCCTGCACCTCGGCCAACCATTTCAAGCTGCGTTCAACGGCACGCTCGGATGCCTCAGAACCACCGTTTTTCAACGCGATTGAGCGGCGTTGTTCAATGCGCCGGGCGCGATACGTCTCCGGTGCTCGATTCATCGTGCCAGAGGAAACCGGGGGGGTGTCAAGACGTACAATTTCGGGTCTGGGGCGATCCTCCGAAAACAGATCCCCCCGCGCATCGGGCGATGCCGTCGCTCGTGATTTGAATGACAAGGCCTCCGCCGATGAACTTGTACTAACGTCGCGTGGAGTTGGATCAAAATCGGGATTGATTGAATTACGAATGGGACTCCGCGAAAAGGATGGCGTTTGACGAGCGGTGGAACTGGAGCCCACGGAATTCGATCGACGGACTTCGGCGTCCGTGGCATCCGTCGGAATGGAATCGGGTCTGAGTGGACGCGGAGTTGATTCATCAGGGGCGCCGGTAGGTTTTGGGAATGGCACTGCCGACTCAAGGTCACCCGGCGGCATCGGCGTCGCAACGGCTATTGTCGGTGTTCTGTCCGAGGTGTTTTGCGATAACTCGGAAACCGAACCCGAATCAGCATTCGTGGGCGGACGATGAATTGTTTGGCGCACGTTTGGTAAGGAAACGTTTGATTCAGGCCGAGCTTGGACGACGGGTGGATCGGCGGCCAATGCGGTCGAAGAGATTGACTGGGTGGGGAATTCCTCGAAAGCCTGTTGAGGAATCGGGGGGGGAGAAATGTCGGATGTTGAAACGAAATTGGGAACCTCGGAGGGCACGGCCGATGCCGTCGGCTCTTTTGCGATGGGGACCTGTTCTATGGGTGAGGGAACGTGCTCCGGCGGTTCGCTACGCACCAACGGTTGATTTTGGCGCTCCAACGATTTGGTCCAGACCGGCTGGTGATTCAATCCCGCTTCTGGATTCGCGTCTTCCTCGTTGGCAAGCGTAATGAGGACACGCGGTAACTCCGCTACGCCGGGCAGAGCATCAGGGGGGCTGCGCATGTGCGAAATATTCACCCAACCAAGCGCACAGCAACAATGCATCACCAGCGACAAAAAAAAAGACCGCGACAGCGTCCTGTCATCGCTGGGCCGCAGTTTGAACAGTGTCAGAAATTGAACAACCGCAAACAACGAACAAGCGATTAACGCAGACCAGAGCAGCACATTTTCCGTTGTCCAGTGGCTCGCACTTTGCGTCGTCAAGTGAATCAACCGTTCGGGCATCACCGCCCCCCAGCTTTTGGCAGGTGAGCAATCGAAATGTTGCGGACGCCAACATCCTTACAAACAGAGAAGACATCCATGATCTGTTGATACTCGCAATGACCGTCTCCGCGAATCACAACCGCTTGATTGGGGAAACCAGACTGAGCCGACTGGAGTAGTACCTTGAGTGACTCTGGCGTTTGAGGCTCTCTCTTGACTTGAATTGTTCCATCCCGGCGGATGTTGACGACAATCTCATCGGGTTGAGCTGTTAGAGCGGCGGTATCAGAAACGGTCGGAACGCGAATGTCCGTTCCGCGTTCATTTTCTGAAAATTTCGTCCCGATCATGAAGAAAATCATCAGCAGCATGACGACATCAAGCATTGATGTCAGGTCAATACGTGGTTCTTCCAAGGCTTCTGTCTTCAGTGGCATCCGACCGATCCTTCGGTACGACGGTACAACCTCAAATCAAGTTTTGAAATCCCACCGGAACAGGTGGTGTCATGGACCTCGCTCATCGTGGTGTCAGCAGCAACGGCCGCTTGGTTGACCAAGATTGTTTGTGATCATAACACATCGGCTTTGTGATCATAACACATCGGCAGAATTCGCAAGAGTCCATCAGCGTAGGGCACTCTAAACGGATTCGATGACTTAATTAGAAATCCTTACTTTGATGGGAAATCCGGATTCCCTAAATTCCAAAGCAGATCGGTGCTGGAGCTGACGCGTCGTACTCGGCGTGGGTAGCCTAGGGCTGATGCGCAGTCCGCTCCGCAATCCGCCATTCACACACGGTTGACTAAAATAGGACATCGTTCGATCTGCGGTATTTCGACCAATTCTTGTCGCTGTTTTAGCCGTTGCGGGCTGCCGGTTGTCGGCGCGCCAGGGCAAGGAATCGGGAGCTGAATCGTGCCCCATATGGCCTGAGGAGAATCCCGCTATCTTTATTCAATCCCATTGGTTCGTCGCTCTGGGCAGTGCCGCGGGCGAGCGAGTTGAAGAACGTGCAAAAAAGTCTCGGTTATGCGTGAGTGGCGTTGGGATCGCTGTCGGAGGCCGCGACGGTCTTCGGTCCCGAACTCGTCGGAAAAGGCCTCGATGGCGACAGGATCCTGATTCGGCGCAACGCTAGGCACTCGGCCAGATGCCGAACCGCGCTCTGGGGACTCTTCGCCAACGCACGGCCGTACGCGTTGATGTTCGTCGACGAGACATCAGCGTAGTAAACACGGGCAGGCGTTAAACGCCCGCGACACATCGGTCAACAGCGGCCGCCACTCATCGGAGTCAAATACGTGAGTCGCTCTCTGGTTCAGCTTGCCGGCCGCGTCCCCAAACGGCCCCACGCAGACGGAACAGAGGCCCTGCCAGTCTCCGCTCCGAGCACTGCATCCCAGTAGGCCTGTCCAGAAGAGGACCTCGTGCTCCCCACCGCTCCACGCCGAACTTCAGAAAACAGCGGACTTCAGTGCCATTCGTTCCGGATACGTTCCTGCTGCTAATTTAATCGTGCGATTCACATCCGGAATCGGCTCAAACGGCGGTGACGCAATGGCCTCCTCGGATCCCGAATTCCGTATTTCAAAGCACAATAAATCCGACAGAGTCTTTTGAATCATCCTCCTCAAGCGACGAATGTATCGCAGGACAAGCGAACGGTGGAAGGGAGCCTCAGGGTTGCCCTGAGTCTCCCTTCCGCTCGTGTGTCCAAACAGGAGACGTCTCAAACTTTGACTTCATACAAATTCAGGATCTTGTCGAGTTTTGTGATTTCAAGGACTTCCTGAATGTCATTTGATGCATTGTAAAGATGAACGTCGACACCGTGACGTTTGATGGACGCCAATAATCCCAACAGCCCGCTCGGGATCAGTCGTACGCCAGTCAGATCGAACGCCAAAGTCGAAACGTCATGGCTACGGATCAAGGCGGCGATTTCATCACGACACTCGGTTAAATTCATGTGATCGAGAACCTCACGGCCCCCAAACCCAATCACGGTCAGCTTACCCGCTTGGTAGACCTCCAATTCGGAAATCGTCTGCATTCTACAATTCCTTTTGAATCAATTCCAATTTTGGTACGAACGACCGCAAAAAATGCTGGCGGTCTTGGCAGCAATAGTTTTGGAGTCATGGCAGTTTCATGAAAAAAGGTTACGGAAACTAAAAAAGGCCACGACACCGCTCCACGGGAACAGCAATCGTCATGCCATGAGTCTTTTCCAGACACTAAGATTTAAAAGCGAATGAATGCCAAAAACGTAAGACGAATCGCGCCGGCAATATCGAGACGAATTATTGTGCTGTATTGATAGGCAACAGCGTTGCGCTTTGCTGGACGATTAAGAGACGTTGGTACCTCTTGATAATTTGTCTCAGATAATTCGGAACTCATTCTTCACACTCCGCACCGAGGGCATGGACCGAACCCAGTCACTAGCTGCCGACTTGCGTCACGCGGATTTTTTGTTGTTACGTCAGCAGTTGGGCCACTTTCTCTGAGCGGTTCCAATGTCACATGCAGGCTGCCAAGACATTAAGAACGAATCCGGATCAGGGGTCGTCATCAAGTGTCTGAAAGAATCACTGTTAGCCAGTCTGATCGCCAAGTTTTTTAATCATTCGTTGTCATCTGCTGGTATCGAATGGAATCAAAAACGGATCACTTTTAGAATCAACGAGTTAAGACAATAATGATCCGACCGTTTCCGTAAGTCGCGGAATGTTTTTTTTCGACACGGGTTCTTGATGTAAACGCTCCACGATTGATGTTGATCGCGTAGCGTGATTGATCACAATATTTGGGTTGGGCGAGGGGCCTACCGATCCGCTACTCTTGTGGCCGCTTTCTGTTGTGATGCCAACACCGATTACTGGCGTGGACAAATTCGGTCGGTCAGTCAATCACCCATGGGAATCGCACTGCTGGGCGATTTCCATTGATCATCGCTGAGAACGGTGATCGCTCAATCCCTTCTGGACTTTGTTCGGCCTTGAATCGTCCATGAAACAATTCGAGTGGCTCGAAATCATGACAATGCCATCACCGGCTCGGGTGCTGCGGAAATATCGTCATTGACCGAACCAATCGGACTCGATCGAGACCGAAGATGTGTAACCGTTTCGTGGATGCCAGTGATCGCGAAGAGTGGATTTGAGTGCAGCGACGAAGGTTCCACAATTCGGATCGTTGATTCAACGCCGCAACACGAGGATACTTATTGCGATATCACAACAAGTGGGCGCGGTGCGCCTCGTCCAGTGTTCCCGGATTCGGTCGAGACGTCAGTCGTTTCAAAAAATACCTGTTGGCCCTGACTTTCCGTGGATGAAAAAAGAATGCGTTGATGTCTCCGAGATCTTCCGACCACAGTCGTTCGCTAGGGAGTTTTTATACTCCTGACTGGATTGCGCGCGCGATGGTCCAACGATGTGAAATCCGCAATCGCCAAGAAATCTGCCACAGGATTGATTCGCCTCCATCTGCATGGCGAATGCTCGATCCCTCCTGTGGTGACGGGTCATTCGTGCTTGCCGTTCTCGCAGAGTTGGCCGCGACAGATCACGACAGACTGAGCCTGATTCGAGACTGTGTGTTTGGTGTCGATGTGGATCCGATTGCCATTGAATCTTTAAAAAAACGCGTCAGCGAATGGGTTTCCTCCGACGACGACCGAACAGACGAGTTAAATCGAGTTCTGGACACCAACTTCCTCTGTGGCGATGCGTTGCTCGGAGAAGACTGGTTGGCCTTCAACGAGGATTCATTAAATCAACACGGTCGTTTAGCCAACGTCGCGTCTTTTCCTCCGGCGATTCAATGGGCGTCCGCTTTTCCATCGGTGGCGCAAGAGGGTGGGTTCGACCTCGTTATTGGGAATCCGCCGTATCTTCGAGAGCTCAACGCCAAATCTGTTTTTGACCGGATTGCCGGTTCTTCCTTGGGCAGGAAATGGCGTCGGGCGCGAATGGATTTGTGGCATTATTTTCTGCATCGAGGTCTCGATCTGCTAAAGCCTCGAGGAACGCTCTGCTATATCGTGAACAGTTATTGGATTGGATCTCGAAGTGCCATCCCGTTGGTTGAGCGACTTGCAACGGAGGCAACCACCCATGAAATCATCTGGCTTGGCTCCGCCAAAATCTTTCCTAGCGTCGCTGGCCGGCATATGATTTTGCGTGCAACGAAGGGGGGTGACCGGGGGGTCCCGTGCCGCATCGTTGATCTTACGCACGTCGCTCGCGAACGACTAAAAGAAGAGTTATGTCGATCGCACATTTCAACGAAAGAAGAAATGCGCTCGCTCAGCGAAAGTCTTTCTCCGAAAGACGTACCCTCTCACGCGTCGGAAATAGCATTCTTGGCGGGTTTGCGGATCGTCTCGCAAGACGATTTGTGGCGTGAAGGTCGTTTGAATTCCACGACGGGTGGTGCGAGCGAGATCGTTCGGGATGACGGATCTCGACTCTCTCAAGGCTTCGAAGTGCGACAAGGAATTGCGGAGAATCCGCCCTTCGTGACCAACACCGTTGCGAAAGAAATGAATGATCTTTCATTGGCGGGAGGCGGTGTGTTTGTCCTAACAGAAGCCGAAGTTCAATCACTCACGCTCTCGGATCACGAGCGATCTCTACTAAGACCGTATTACTCGTTGTCATCGTTCGATCGTTTTTTTATGACCGAGACGCTTGGGCATTCGTTGCTTTACCTCACAAAGCAGACGGCTCCGTCGTTGCGGGAACTGCCACACATTGAAAACCATCTTCAGCGTTTTCGGGCGGTCCTCGAACGACGTCGCGAAGTTCGTCGGGGAGCGATTGCCTGGTGGCATTTGCATTGGCCTCGCGAAGAGCGACTCTTCATTGAGCCTCGAATTCTGTCCATCCAAATGGGAGCCATTCCCCGATTTGTGTACTCCGAGCGTCCGTCGTTTGTCGGATTTTCAATGCACGTCATCGTTCACAAAAAATCGCTCCCTGCAGTGTCAGAGGCCCATGTCAGCGGCTTGACTCTTCCGGCCTTGTCGGCCCTCTTGAATTCTTCACACGCCAGAGTTTGGTTTGAAAACCATGCGAAATACCGGGGACGAAATCTGGACATCAGCGGGACTGTTTTGAAACAGTTTCCACTTCCGAAAAGTCCGCGTCCCGATCTGGGGTTAGTGCTCGACCGACTCGCGCGAGATTGGCATCGCCAGGAAGATGCCGGCACAATCGATCTCGAACACCAGTTGGATCAACTGGTCGAGGAATGGTATCGGGACACTCGGCCGCAGGATGACTCTTAATTGCCTGTGTTAGGACGGCCTTCAAAAAGCTGGTCCAATTGCCGCTCAAAGCTGTGGTAATTCAAGTACTGATAGAGTTCGGCGCGCGTTTGCATCGAGGAGAGAAGTTGTTCTTGATTGGGGTCAATCAGCAGAGCTTTGTAGGCAACTTCGGCAGCCTTGTTGATCGCCCGAAATGCCGTCAATGGATACAAAGCCATCGCCACACCAACACCCGCAATTTCGTCGGTTGTAAACAGGGGCGTTTTTCCGAACTCGGTCAAGTTGGCGAGTACCGGAACCTTCACCTGCTGACAAAAAGATGCGTATTCCTGTAACGTTTCCATGGCTTCAGGGAAAATCATCTCGGCCCCAGCCTCAACACAGGCACACCCCCTTTCGATTGCCGATTGCATTCCTTCGACGGCAGCGGCATCTGTTCGGGCCATGATCACGAAACTTTGGTCAGATCGGGCATCAACAGCGGCCTTGATTCGGTCCACCATTTCTTCTTGGCTGACGATGGCCTTGTTCGGTCGATGACCGCATCGTTTTTGGGAGACTTGGTCCTCGATATGGATTCCCGCAGCTCCGGAACGAGACATTTCCCGAACGGTTCTCGCGATTTGAAATGCGCCTCCCCACCCTGTGTCGGCATCAACCAATAACGGAAGTGAACAACACCCTGTAATGCGACGAACATCTTCCAACACGTTGTCAAGCGACGTTATTCCAAGATCAGGCAGACCGAATGAGGAACACGCCACACCACTGCCAGACAGATAGATTGCCTGATGTCCGATTTGCTCTGCCATCATCGCACAATAGGCGTTGATCGCGCCCACGATTCGCAAGGGGCGATTCCTCGCGACAGCGGATCGGAAATTCTGGCCAGCCGAAGTCATTTTGCCATCCCTTGTCGAGTTCTCATCTCCATCGTACTCAGCAATCGGTTGTCGCAACGGTTGGGAGTTTTCCGATTGTTCCGCTCGAATATGTTATCGATCGATCTGCCGAGCGTCATGTGAAAACGCGAATTGTGTTGTCGTCAATGTTGGATTTGTGTCCACGAGGCCGACGCGTCGTTGATGATATCGGAGAGTCACTGTGTCACGTCGGATGTGCGGTGACCGAGTGATCTTGGCACTCTGTGTGCAAACATAAACGGCGGATCGAAGAACAGGGTGTTAGGTCGCGAAGTTTCCTCGCGGATCGGAGCCGATGATTTGATGCAATCAGCGATGTGAGAATCACCTTGCTGATTGCGGAGTGAGAAACGCTCGGGGTCGTGAACGCTGGAAATCGCCATCAATTGTCAAATGAGGAAGAACGGTGATTGTGTGAGGGTTCGGTTTGGTCATTGCCCGGGTACGATATACGAGTTCTCTGGCTGCTGATATTATTCTGGCGGAGATTGATCGTTTCAGAAAATCACTCCTGATCGGCTTCGAGTTTGACGATTGTTCATCCACTCCTGTTCTGCCGCCTGCTGCCATAAAAGCGGAATCCTTTCGGTAAAACAGCCAGATCTCAGGCGAGCTGATTCATTGTTGCGATTGACACCGGCCCATACCGAGGATGTTTGCGTTTCTTACCAAGGCTCTCAAACGTTGATGGCGGCGGTGATCTCGGTTTCCGTATTGTTGCTCACTTGAAGTCCACTCATTCAGAACAGGCGAGATCAGCACCATGGCAAAAATCCGATCATTCCTGTTCCCCTGTCCACGTCAGAGAGATGCCACCGCGATTGTTTTTTCGCTGTTCGGGATCTGCTGCGGATGGGTCGCCGCAGCTGCACCGGAAGTCAGTTCGTTGTTCCCGTCTGGCGGGCAACGTGGCACGACAACGAGCGTGCAGCTCCATGCTCCCGGTGCTGCGCCAGACCGGATTTGGTGCTCGCAAGCCAAACTGAAGGCGGCATTGTCGACGGAGCCAGGGCGGATGACTGTGACGATTCCGTCAAATGCCGATTTCGGTGTTTACGAGCTGCGGTTTATCAATCAAGAAGGCGTTTCTGCGTTGCGACGATTTGTTGTCGGCGATCTGCCGGAAATCAACGAGACGGAGCCGAACGACCTCTGGAATAAACCGCAAAAAATTCCATATCCGTCAATTGTTGTCAACGGTCAGCA
>Ga0315284_10011454_pt1 | contig 12642 bp, 2 predicted proteins | sample YL17G09_16_MG_FD_203696 | JGI IMG/M metagenome (GOLD analysis project Ga0315284, IMG submission 203696) | Sediment microbial communities from Yellowstone Lake, YNP, Wyoming, USA - YL17G09_16 | ecosystem: Environmental > Aquatic > Freshwater > Lake > Sediment | place: USA: Wyoming | collected... | reverse complement strand
GGCGGTATCTGCGTTTATCAATGGGATGATTGACCGCCCGGGACTGGGTTGTTCAGATCGCTTTCTAACTAATGCTTCGATCAGCTTTGATATGACCATTTACGAGATTTTTCTGCCACTTGCTGTGGGGGCAGAGGTCGTTATGACGTCGCGCGAAATTGCCGGTGACGGGGAGCATCTGGTCAAGTCGCTGATTGATTTCAAAATCACCTCGATGATTGCTACGCCCGCGACGTGGCGTCTTATCCTCACCGCAGGGTGGCAGGGGACTGCGGACTTTAAGGCCGTGTGTGGCGGTGAGGCCTTTGGGCGCGACCTCGCCAATGAGATGGTCGCTAGGTGTGGCTCTGTATGGAATATTTACGGCCCAACAGAAACCACGGTTATTTGTTTGGTTGAAGAAGTAAAACATGGGCAAACTCCCGTGCTTCTTGGCTTTCCAACCCGTGGGACTGAGCTTTATGTGGTGGACATACAGGGTGCTCTGGTAACACCTGGTGCGATTGGTGAGCTGCTGATCGGCGGACCGCAGGTTAGCCTTGGATATCTAAATGCTCCCGAACTTACCGACGCCAAATTTATTCGAAATTCCTTCAATGACTCAAAAAGTGCGTCCATCTTGTATCGCTCAGGCGACCTCGTGCGCCGTACTTCAGATGGCAATCTGGAGTATCACGGCCGCACAGATCATCAGGTTAAGATCAGGGGTTACCGGATTGAAATCGGCGAGATCGCCGCGGGATTAGCGAAGTGGCCTGAAATCAAATTCTCGCATATCGCAGTCCGCGAGGACCGACCTGGAGATAAACGCATAGTCGCTTATGTGATTCTTCAGGCGCAATTTGCCCGGCTTGCGGTCTCTGATTTAAAGGCGTCGCTGCGACAGTTTTTGCCAGAGTACATGCTGCCGACGCACTTTATGGTCATGTCAACATTTCCGATGACGGCCAATGGGAAGGTTGATCTGGCAGCATTACCGCAGGGTTGGACCTATCGGGATGATTTGGGGGAAGTCTATAAGGCACCCTCGTCGGATTTGGAGAGTAAAATTGCCGACGTTTTCGCCGGTGTCATGCAATTTGATCGCATTGGCGTCAATGACGATCTTTTTGCCTATGGCCTTAACTCTCTCCTGGCGACGACAGCGATTGCTTTATTGCGGCAACAGGGTGTGGGGCTGACAGCGGCGCAGGTTTATGATGCATTGACGGTGGCGAACCTAGCGGCATTTGCCGCAGATGGCGTGCCTCCGTCCCTTGGCGCAGGTGCCGTCCGGAACGCTCCTGATCCAGTCGTATCATCAAGGGACCGTGGTATAGCCATTGTCGGCATGGCCGGAAGGTTCCCCGGTGCTGATAACGTCAGAGAATTTTGGCACATGCTGACGCAAGGCGAAGAAGGCATTACCAGGTTTGATGCGAGCGATCTAAGCAAGCGACTGCCTCAAGCCACCAAGGTTGATCCTAATTATGTGCCTTCGCGGGGTATAATCAAAGGTATCGAATACTTCGATGCGAAATTTTTTGGCGTCGCACCGATAGATGCTGCGATGATTGATCCGCAGCAGAGGATTTTTCTTGAAGAGTGTTGGCATGCTCTTGAGGATGCTGGTCATGTTCCGCAAAGGTCAGGCGCCACCATTGGTGTCTATGCTGGCATGCATCGAAGTACCTATTATTCAGAAATGATTCGCACCAATCCAGATGCTATAGATCGCTATGGCGACTTTAATACCATGATCGCTACGGAAAAGGATTATATCGCAACCCGCGTCGCGCATCGCTTAGATTTGATGGGACCCGCCGTGAGCGTGCATACCGCCTGTTCGACATCTGCGGTTGCGATCGGTCAGGCGGTTACAGCTCTTCGAGCTGGTCAATGCGATATGGCACTGGCTGGGGGCGCTTCAGTGACCGTCCCACAACGAACTGGGCATATCTATCAGGAAGGCGGCATCCAAAGCCATGATGGCAAATGCCGACCGTTTGCGGCTGACGCAAGCGGCACGGTGTTTTCAGATGGTGTCGGTGTTGTGGTGCTCAAGCGCCTGGCCGATGCTGAACGCGATGGCGACCAAATTTACGCGGTAGTGATCGGCGTCGGCATTAACAACGATGGCAGGGCAAAGGCCAGCTTCATGGCGCCCTCGATCACTGGACAAAGAGCGTGCATTGAAGCAGCCATTGCGGATGCAGGGATTCATCCGCATGTTATAAGTCATGTCGAAGCGCATGGCACAGGAACGGTCATCGGTGACCCGATTGAGACAGCGGCTTTGCGGCAGGCCCTGACCGTAGGTGGCGTCTGGCCGGAAGTGGCGATTGGCAGCATAAAGGGCAACGTCGGCCACATGGTAGCCGCGGCAGGAGTTGCATCAGTCATCAAGACTGCGTTGGCAATTTCAAGGCGAGTCATGCCGCCATCGCTGCACGCTGGATCAGTAAACAAGGACTGTGGATTTGATAGCCGCTTTCATGTCAACACCCGGTTGCAGACCTGGCATGCCCCACAGGGACTGTTCGCCGGTGTTAGTTCATTCGGAGTGGGTGGCACCAACGCGCATCTTATCTTGTCTGCGTACAATCCAATTAACGAAGGTAAGGAAAAAAATAGGGAAGTAGTTAAAGCGGCATTGCCTTTGGACGCGACTGACTTCGCCATCTATCCGGTTTCGGCCAAAACGGCGGCGTCACTTGCGGCGTCGGTTGAGAACCTGGTAGGTGCCACCGTGGGCCTTGCGACGGCCCAAGACCGGGAACATGCGGCATGGACTATGCAAGTCGGCCGGCAAGAATGGGTTGAGCGCGCATTCGTCATTGCATCGGCAGCTCCCGGTGGTGAGGCCGGTGGAATTATTTTTAAATCGCCGCCATCTTCCGCCAAAGCAGGGACAACCCCAGAGCCGGTATGCTGGATGTTTCCTGGCCAGGGCACCCAATTTGTCGGCATGGCAGCGAGCCTCTATGCGCAGCAGCCGGCCTTTAGGCAGCATTTAGATGCCAGTCTCGATTACTTGCGTAGTCGGCACCAGCTCGACATGCGGCCGGCATTGCTCACACTTGGGCAGGATGTCGACGATTTAAAGAGTACCCGTTATGCACAGCCGGCCGTCCTAATTGTATCGCTGGCGGTCGCGCACCTTTGGCAGACCCTGGGACTACGACCCAGCGCGGTGATTGGTCATAGTATCGGTGAATTTGCTGCGGCCGTCACCGCAGAAGTCATGACTCTAGAGGCAGCGATCGATCTAATCGTGCTGCGGGGCGCATGTTCTGCGCAGCAGCCGACTGGGGCAATGGTTGCCTTTCGCATGGCAGCGTCTGAGTTGGAACTACCGACTGGTCTGGCGCTGGCAGCGATCAACGGACCCAAGCAGGCGGTCGTGTCAGGTCCCTCGGATTTAGTCGAGTCCTTTGTCGCACGGTTGACTGGTGACAAGAGTATACTTGCCACTCGCCTAGATACGTCGCATGCCTTTCACTCGGCAATGATGCAGCCGGTGGCAGCAGCTCTGCACGTGGCACTGAGTCAAATACCGCTACGGGCACCAAAAATTCCATTTTACTCTACCGTCAGCGGGGAGCTGCTGGACCACGACCTAGCTCGGTCGGCAAATTATTGGTCGGAACATGTGGTGGCTACAGTCCAGTTTGCTGGGGCGATCGCCGTAGCTAGGCAGGGCTTCAATCAGTTCCTCGAAGTCGGACCCAAAGCGACCCTCTGCGGCTTGCTAAGGCAAAATGGTCATGATGCATTTAGTGCACCATCGAGCAGTCCAAGCGGCAATCCCGCTTTGGATCACCAACATTTTCTTAGGGCAGTAGGCCAACTTTGGCAAAGAGGGCATAAAATTTCCTGGGAAAACCTGGGGTCTGGTCATGACCGCAAGAAGATCTCCATGCCAGGTTACGCCTTTGAACGATCCAGACACTGGATCTTGCCCGACGATTGATCGTAGGGACCACTGATCAACAATCATCACGATTAGTTCCACTTTATGCCCTGACGGAGAGAGCCCCATGAGCCAAGGTCGTAGCGATCAAATAGTCAACGAGCTGGTGTCAATTTTGGAAGCAGCTTCAGGTATTGACGTGCGGGACTATGCCTTGGATCAAAACTTCTTTGATATCGGCATGGACTCACTGATTTTGACGCAGGTCAGCATCCAGATTGAACGCAAGTTCCATGTAAAGGTTGGCTTTCGTGACCTATTTGAAAGCCTTGGCAATGTGTCGGCACTCGGGGCGTATCTTGCATCCGCGTCGACAGTATTTAAGGACGCCGTAGCCGCTACGCCGGTCTCAGGTCCCACCCAGGCGGCCGCCGCTCCTGCGCCCAAAATCCCGATTGCGCACCCAGACTCAGGTGTCGCGTCGCCCGTAGGACTCAGCCTCTCTAGTACCTCGGCGGCGCAGGTCGCGGGCCTCTTGCAGTTGTTCCAATCCCAGCTTGCCATGCTGCAACAGGCTACCGGAGTTGAGGCGCAGACGGTGCCGGCGGCAAATATGCCAGCGGTACCAGCAAAAATTAGTGCCGTCGCTAGTGAGGCGCCCGCGAAGCCCTTTGGGGCAATCGCCAGGATTTCGAAGGATGCGTCGGTCATGACAAGGCAGCAGGAGGAGTTTTTTAAAGACTTCGTCAAACGCTACCAGGCCAAAACGGCTAAATCCAAAGAGCACACCCAGGCCTTCCGCTCAACCCATGCTGATCCACGTGTGGTCACTGGATTCAAACCACATTTAAAGGAATTGATCTATCCCTTGGTCATGAACCGCTCTAAAGGCGCCGAACTTTGGGACTTGGATGGTAATCGCTATGTTGATTTGACATGTGGCTTTGGCTCAAATTTCTTCGGCAATATGCCGAGCTGGTTGGAAACGCGGCTGGTGCAACAGCTCAAGTCCGGCGTAGAAATTGGACCGCAGCATGAGCTGGCGGGGAAGGTCAGCGCGAAATTAACCCAATATATCGGTCACGACCGAGCGGCATTTTGTAACACTGGATCTGAAGCTGTGCTGGGTGCCATTCGGATCGCTAGGACTGTAACGGGGCGAGACAAGATCGTCACGTTTGCGGGATCCTATCATGGCATCATCGATGAAGTGATTGTTAGGGCGACAAAAACTGGAAAATCGATGCCCGCCGCGCCTGGAATAATGCCTAATGCCGTCGGTCAGACCATAGTACTGGATTATGGTGTGCCAGAAGCCATCCAGGCCATCAAAGAAAATAAAGATAATATCGCTGCAATTCTCGTCGAAAGTGTACAGAGCCGGCGGCCGGATTTTCGTCCCGTGGATTTTGTCAAAGAACTTCGCCGCATTTGCGATGATGCTGGAATCCTGCTGATTTTTGACGAAATCATTACGGGATTTAGAAAGGGCCGGCATGGTGCTCAGGGGTTCTTCGGGGTGCAGGCTGATTTAGCCACCTACGGCAAGGTCATCGGTGGTGGCATTTCGATCGGTGTCATCGCTGGTAAACGGAAATATATGGACGCCCTTGATGGTGGTCATTGGCAGTTTGGTGATGGTTCGGTACCTGAGGTGGGTGTGACCTACTTTGCTGGTACCTTTGTGCGCCATCCCTTAGCGCTCGCGGCGATGGATGCTGTGCTAGACTTTTTGCAAAGCAGTCCCGCCAGCCTTGCAGCAGATCTTGATAAAAAGGCTGATGCCTATGTGGCGATGGTAAACAAGGTCTTTGCGAAGCACAAGGCACCTTGGCACTACACCAATTGGGGCTCGATGATGAAGCTGAATCCATCCGAGGAGTTCGCCAATTTAGAGCTGTTGGTGTACCTGCTACGTTACCGCGGGGTGCATACTTGGGACGGCTTCCCGAACTTCCTTACCCTTGCTCATAGTGACGCCGACATCAATTTCATTGTCAATGCTATCGATGAATCGGTGCAGGAGCTTGCGGCTGCTGGCTTTTTGACTCACTCCGGCCAGTCGTCTGCTGCTGGTGGCTCCGGAATGTTCGGCAGGGACGCGGCAGGGGGACGGGCCGCGTTTATTGCTGATCCGCAAAACCCAGGATCCTACATTCCTGCTCCTAAGTGATCGAGGACTTCGATGCAAACAGCGCCTGCACAACTGACACACCACGCGACGACGGAGTCCCAACGAGAGATTTGGACTGCATGCCAACTTGGGGCAGATGCCTCCCTTGCCTATAATGAGTCCGTAACGCTGGTTTTACAGGGTGCTATTGATGTCGATGCGATGTGTCGGGCGCTGGTTGATCTTGAAAAAAGGCATGAATCGTTGCGCCTTAAGATCGCGGCCGATGGATTGACCTATACGGTTTCCCACAGCAGCGGTCGAGCAGTGCCCATATCGTGGCTAAGTAAGGACCCTGCGGCGCTTAAGAAGGCCAAAGCAGGCGCCGTGACCATTCCCTTTGACCTCGGATCTGGGTCCCTTTTTAGGGCGGAGATCGTTGTTGGTAGCGGTGAACACTATGTCCTGTTGACTGCGCACCACATGGTCTGTGACGGCTGGTCTTCCGCAATCCTGATGCGGGACCTAGGCGCCCTCTATTCGGCTCAGTGTCAGGGCAATACAAATTTTATTTCATTGCCGGTCCCACCGCAGTTTTCAGGGTTTTCTGCTGATTGCAGTGCGTATCAGGAAAGTCTTGATGAAAAGTCCGATTCTACCTACTGGAGGTCCGTCTTCGCAGCTGGCGCCCCGGTCATGGACCTGCCAAGCGACAAGACTAGACCTAAGATGCGAAGTTTTAACGCTGACCGCATCGACCAGGTGCTGCCGATAGATATCGTTAAGGCGCTCAAAAAAGCCGCTGCAAAAGAGCGAGCAAGTTTTTTTATGGCGCTGCTTAGTTCGTACCATATCCTGCTGTGGAAGATCTTAGGCAGTGATTCAGTCGTAACGGCCGTTCCAGCCGCGGCCCAAGCTGCGGATGGACTTTTTGACCTGGTAGGGCATTGTGTAAACACCCTGCCTATTATGGGATCACCGGCGGAGGATGCGACCTTCGCCGAGTATTTGCGGACCATTAGGGCACTGGTGATGGACGCGTATGACCATCAAAAGACCTCATTTGGCCGAATTTTGCAGCTTACTTCGGTGGAGCGCGATCCAAGCCGCCTGCCTTTAGCCCCAGTCATATTTAATGTCGACAAGAAATTCGAGAATAGCGACCTTGCATTTGCGGGGATGACGGCGACTTATCAGGCTAACCCTAGAGCCTATGAAGCCTTCGAAATTTTTATCAATGTCGCCGAATCAAATGGCCAGTGTGTCATCGAGTGCCAGTTCAATACGGACCTATACACCCATGATTGGATCCGTAGCCACCTGGATTCGTATGAGGCACTGCTGCGCAGCATAGTCGCCAGGCCTGACGCGCCAATTCGTGCGCATAATTGGGCGCCACTAAGGCAGCTAGAGCAGCAGTATTTTCAATGGAATCAGCACGAAGCCAAACTCGGTGCATGCTCGATTTTGCAGCTTATAGATGCGACTATTGCCCGTTGTGGTGACAAAGTCGCGGTGATTTCTGGCGAAGAGTCGTTGACCTACCAGCAGCTCGGGGCGGCTTCCAATCAGTGGGCGAGGCTGCTGCAGAGTCGTGGTGTAGGCCCGGATTCGTTCGTTGGTGTCATGGTGGTGCGCTCCGCTAGAATGCTACCAATTTTACTTGGGATTATGAAGGCCGGTGGCTGCTATGTTCCGCTGGATCCCGACTATCCTAAAGACCGACTGAGTTACATGATCACGCAATCAGGCTGTACGGTGATCGTTGCAGACCTTGCGGTATCTGACTCGGTGCCGCAGTCCGCAGCTGTCAGCGTCATCATGACAGATGCTTTTGATGCGGAAAAAGGCAGTGGAGATCCCATTGATTACATGGAATATGTCACGGGCGATACCCTGGCCTATGTGATTTTTACGTCCGGTTCGACAGGATTGCCAAAGGGGGTTCTAGTCCCGCATCTAGGTGTAGTGAATCTCTTGCAGAGCATTGCGACGACGCCCGGATTTGACGGTGCTGATCGGCTGCTGGCGGTAACCACCTTGTCCTTTGATGTTTCCGTGGCCGAACTTTTCATGCCGGTGGCGGTTGGCGGCACCCTTGTCATTGCACAGTCGCATGCAGTCAAGGATGCCACGATTCTGATCGAACTTATTGCCAGTCAGAAAATTTCATGCATGCCGGCGACGCCGGCGACGTGGCGCATGCTGCTCGATACGGGATGGGTCGGTGCGCCGCTTAAGGCCATAAGCACCGGCGAGCCGCTGCCCCGTGAGCTTGCCGATCAGTTATTGCCTAAAGTTGCATCGCTATGGAATTTCTATGGCCCCACAGAGGTCACAGTTTGGGCGACGGGCGAGCAGGTAAAGAAGGACGAGCCTATCTTAATTGGGGCGCCGATTGCGGGAATTTCTATATATGTAGTTGACCGCTTCGGTCACCCAGTGCCTTGGTATATGCCAGGGGAATTATATTTAGGTGGCGTCGGAGTGACCAAGGGATATGTCGGGCGTACGGATCTAACCGATGAGCGTTTTGTGGTATTGCCGGGAATACCAGAACTTACCAAGGTCTACCGAACCGGTGATCTTGTTAGACTGCGCAGTGATGGCAGGGTTGACTATATTGGACGCAACGATAGTCAGGTTAAAGTCCGCGGCTATCGTATCGAGCTTGGCGAGATAGAATCAGTGGTAGCCTCTTGCGTGGGAGTCTTGCGGGCTATTGTCTTAGTCCGCGAAGACCGGCCGGGCGATAAGCGCATCGTGGCCTACGTCGAGGCGCAGGAAAGTGGTGTGACTGAGGCTTATTTAAGCCAATGCTGCCGGGAGCGTCTGCCAGCTTACATGGTGCCTCAGCATCTTGTCATTCTGAGCAGCCTGCCGTTGCTATCTAATGGCAAGGTTAACCGCAAGGGATTGCTCCCGCCAGTAGCGGACCTGTCATCTATGGCTGAGGATGATTCGCTGCGCGGCCCTTTCGAGGAAAGACTTGCAGCCATTTGGGGTGAGCTTCTGGGGTTAGCGCAGGTGCCAGCAACCAAGAGCTTCTATAATTTAGGTGGTCACTCGCTACTGGCGATGCGGATGTTGGCGACCGCGCAACGCGAATTTGAGGTCGCCATTTCGCTAAGGACTTTGCTTGAGCATAACTCCGTGCGCGCGTTGGCGGCGATCATAGCCGGACCAAAGGCCGAGAAGCTGAGTAAGTTGCCCCAACTGAGCGATGGCAAAAAGGCGCGCCTATCGATCATTCAGGAGCGAGTGTATTACCTGGATATGCTGAATCCAGATGATGTGACTAATCTCCTGCCAGACGGACGGATTATTCGTGGGCCACTTGATGTTGCGTTATTCCAGCGAGTGATTCGCAAGATCATTGATCGGCACCCGCTGCTGCGTGCCATCGTCGTCGACGATGCCGCAGGACCTATGATGTTGGTTCGAGACCAGATTGTCCTAGATCTCTCGCCAATTGATTTGTCGCACTTAGAGTATACAGATCAGCAACTCCAAATTGCTGCGGTTGGCCGTGAAATGACCTCGCAGCCGATGAACGTAACAGCTGAAAACTTGATTAGGTTGAAAATATTTAGATTGGCCCCAGATGTGCACGTTTTTGCGACGGTGTTTCATCATTTGATTTGGGACGGTTGGTGTTTTGATATTTTTTGGTCTGAGATTCACGAATTATATTTGTCAGCTGCTAAGGGACAAATGAGGGAATTGGCAGATCCGGGCTGCCGATATTTAGACTTCGCGATGTGGCACCGGCAGCAATCGGTTGGTACAGAGCACATGAGTCAACTGCCCTTTTGGCAGGACTACCTGAAGAACATGCGGTGCTTGGAGCTGGTAACTGATTGGCCGCGTCCTGCCCGCAAGGCCGGTCGTGGCGAGCGCCAGCAGTTTTATTGGGACCAGCGACAGACAGATCTTTTGCAGTCCTTAGCGCGGAGTGAGCAGACTACACCTTTTGTAGTCATGCTGGCCCTCTATAAATATCTTTTGGCACTCTACAGTGGTCAAAGGGATATCATTGTTGGGACTCCGGTCCAGGGCCGTGGGCACCCCGATTTTGCCAATGTCATCGGGTATTTTGTTAATACCCTGGTGCTTCGAACTGAGCTTGCGGGGCTCGGCAATTTTCGCGAGGTCATTCGCGCGGTGAAGTCTTCGTCCGAAAGGGCATTTCGCCACCAAGACATCGCCTTTGAAGAAATCGTCAAGGTCATGGATCTAAAGCCGGAGCCAAGTCGGACGACCATTTACTCGGTGATGTTTGCTTATCAAGACACCTCCAATCGGGCATCTGATTGGCTGCCTCTTACACTTGAGCAAATCAACCTGCCGCAAAATGCAGTCGGCACCGATTTAGTGCTCTGGGTGCGCAAACATGGCGGCGGACTAACCGGCGGTTTTGATTATCGGACTGATCTGTTTTCCGAGCAGAGAATCGCCACCATGATTAGTCATCTGACGCTACTGCTTGAACGGCTAGCTGCCGACCCAGACCAAGCGGTGATGACGAATCTTATTCTTATGCCGCCGGCAATGGTTGCAGCAGTCCAGCCTGGGCTAACGGGACAAGGTGCAAAAATCGGCTCGGACTTGTTGAGTCTCATTCGCGATAGTGCAGAGGCGCATGGGAATGAGCCATTTTTGACCATGGGCACAAATGCCTATACTGGCAACAGGTTTGTTGCTGAGTGGGGGCATGACGCTTCAACTTGTGTTCCTGGTGATTCCCTGGTGCTTAGTCGTCAGTCGTGGAGCCAGGCGGAAGTTGCTGGGGTCATTAGGGCAGTGGTACCTGTAGCGACCGGCGCCACCGCTACCGTCGTTGATGGCAAGATTGCTTTTGATTCTCACCAGGCGGCTAGCGCGGTGCGTGCCTTAAAGCACGAACTTGGCGGCGCAAAGGTAGTATATGTTCCAGATCAAATTGCGGGTATTGATGACCTGCGCTGGCTGCTATTTGCTTTAGGGTGTGGTGGCAGCGTGGTCACCCAGGCCATTGAGAGGGACAATCCCTATGAGTTTGCGCGATTCATTCGGCGTTCGCCGCATCTAACTTTCCGAATTTCTTCGGCCGAATTGGCTAATTTCAGATCTTTGGATATTGATTTGCCAAGGTCCAGTCATTTGGTTATCAGCGGGCCGCCGCCAGGATTGGCCCTGAGCAAGTACCTGGCAGAGTTCTGCAATGCTCGGGTGGTACTAGGGCTCCCGAACTATGGCATGTGGAGCGGTTGTGGGGTCGTGGGTGTTGGTCCGGATGGGCAGGTCCGGACGACTTGGCAGTCGTTAGCCGGGGAATTGATCATTACACCACGGGGAGTTCGGGTCACTTCGGAGTCGCAGGCTAGCGGTCTTTTTATGGCCGGTCCGTTGGTAGTTCGTGCGGTCGAAGGCGGTGGCGGCGGGGCGTTGAGTTGCCGTGACACGGGCTACTCGGGATTTATGGCGCCCGAAGGTCTAGTAATTCTCGGTCAAAGTAATGGAACCGAAGAATATCGAAACTATATGACTATCCGCCGCGAGGAGAAGGAACGCAGCCTGTTGAATCAGAGTCAGATACTCTATGTCCATATTGGCGATTCAAACGCTCAGACAACCGCTTCGCTGGTGGTCCCGTCAGCAACATCGCTGGATGAGTTGGCCGGAATTAGTGCGGCGATGCGCCGCTTGGTACCTCACTACCTAATGTGTGATCAGGTCAATTTACTCGAGGCATTGCCGATTGCTGCAAGCGGTGAGGTGTCTGGCGACCATCCTTTGCTCAAGATTTCGTCTACAGACAGGTCAGACGGGGATGAGCCAGTGACCGTTGCCGAGAAGGCAATGGCTGAAATTTGGTGCCGGGTTTTGGCTACGAGTAGAGTTTGTCGGCATGATAATTTTTTTGATCTAGGTGGCTATTCATTGCTGCCTCTTTTGGTCATTAACGAGGTCGAAAAAAGGACAGGGGTGCGGCTAAATATTGCCGCATTTCTTACCCAGAACCTGCAGTCCATTGCAGCTCAAAGCGGATTTGACCGGTCTAATCCTGCAGAAACCGTGGTGCAGTCGTGAGTGTAATGAAGCGTCTAGATTCTAAATTTATTATTGGGCCGCATTCACGCCTGTTTTCGGTTTATAGTGAACCAGAGGGAGGTCTCGTGCGGTCGAGCGCAGTGCTTCTTCTTTATCCGGGTGACCAGGAATATAAAATGGTTCACTGGGCCTATCGTAGTCTGGCAACACATTTGGCGAAGGCCGGCTGGCCGGTTTTGCGGTTCGACTACACGGGTACTGGTGATTCGGCGGGGGAGACCGGTACCGGTAACCTGGACTTGTGGCTAAAGGATGCTGAAGTAGCGGCGGACTATCTGCGCCTGCGCAGCGGTTGCTTGCATATTCAGGTGGTGGGTGTGCGGCTCGGGGTATTTGTCGCCGCGCGGCTGTCGCGGAGTCGGAAGCTACTGAATACGGTTCTTTGGGATGCCCCGGTTAGTGGGGCGGACTACCTCGCCGATTTGGCGAACCTCGAAAGCGGGCAGCGTGCTGTCGACCGCTTTAGCAAAATTGCCCGTCCGGCCAGTAACAACGGCTTTCTTGATTGGACCTTCGGATTTCCCATGCCGATCTGGCACAAGGA
>Ga0315284_10011453_pt1 | contig 12644 bp, 11 predicted proteins | sample YL17G09_16_MG_FD_203696 | JGI IMG/M metagenome (GOLD analysis project Ga0315284, IMG submission 203696) | Sediment microbial communities from Yellowstone Lake, YNP, Wyoming, USA - YL17G09_16 | ecosystem: Environmental > Aquatic > Freshwater > Lake > Sediment | place: USA: Wyoming | collected... | reverse complement strand
ATTCTACCTGGGACATATCCTGGCGGCATCCCAAACCATGCTAGTCCTTTGACAGGAATGTTGTTTGGCGGTATGGCTGGCTCTGGACTTGGTTACGGACTCGGAGCTATCGCTGAATCAGTATTGCCAGAGAAGTGGAAAAAACAAAAGCTCAGACGAACAATGGCAATACTTGGAGGTGGACTAGGCGCTATGCCTGGAGCTGGCATGGGTGTCATGAACAGCCTCAGCGGTAAGCCGTTTAATTCTATGTCTATGTGGCATTCGGACATTAACGGTAATCCGCGCACGTTCGAAGTAACGCCTGACAAACTGGACATGGCTAGTAAATCAGCTGAGACATCTGCTGGCATGTTTAACTCCGAACCTATTGACGTTAACGAGTTCAATCAGATAGTTTGGAAAGATCCCAGGGTTTCCAGGTCTCTGTCACCACAGATGCAGGCTGCTGCTACAGGACTAGTAACTGGTGCAGCTAATCTTCCTGGTAAGGTAAATAGCAGGTGGGTGACACCGATGGACATTGGTAGAATGGCTGCAGGTATGGGGGTTGGGTATCTGTCTGGTTCTCTTGTAGGAGCTGGACTAGGGGCGCTAATGGGTATGCCAGAGGAAACGCAGGATCGGCTCAAGAGTACTGGGATGTGGGCTGGGCTGCTTACGGAACTGGTACCCAAAGCGTTTGGTGGGTAATACTGTAAGTTAGACAAAGGGTTGAAGCGTGACAACTATTATCGGCGGTTCTCATGAGAAAGCTCGCGTAGCTAAGCTAAAGAACACTATATGGTGGGCTGAGGATGGTTGGATCCACTGCCAACATCCGACTGAAGGGCACACGCAGATGCGTGTCAAAGACTGTTTGCTGCGCGCGCAAGCTCTGAGCGAGATGTTGGGTAAGTCGGCGCAAAAAGATCTCATCAAGTACGATGATCTGCGAAAAGAGATCCAGAACTTCCTCGACGATGTTGTCGAAGTGTGTAAACAGGCCCGTGAACAGGGCGAGTATGATGATCCTAGTATGGCCCGAGACAAGAAACGGCGAAAAGCTGTTAGTGTTCCCGTGGCTTTTCAACTTGACTGAGGTGCATAGATGCTAACGCAGCGAGAAGCGTTTAAGGTGGCTTTCTTACATAAGTGCGCTGAGCTAGGGCTAACACTAGAAGAAACTCATCAAGTTGTTAAACGGGCAGGAGTGGTGAGCGACGCCACAGGCACAGTCAGAGATTTTGTTGGAAACGCTACCAAAGCGATTCTGTCCGGAACCGTAGGCGGCGCTAAATACCTTGTCGGGGGAGCTCTAGTAGCCCCACCGCTTCTTGGATATATTGGCGGACATCTTCTGGCCAAGGGTTCTGATCTAACTGATGAAGACGCGGCTGAAGCTAAACAGAGGCAATTAGCAGCTGAGTATAGACGTCTCGCTAATGATTTAAACTCCAGACAAAAACGACAACTATAAGAAAATAACCGCGAAATGAGCTTTCTAAAATTTCGCGGGGAAAGTGATGGAAACGGACGAGGTCAGGTTTTCTGGTCTCGTGCACAGCGTGACGGCTTACCGTTTCGAGGCGAATTTCCACCGCTTCTTCGCGATGAAGAATTTGACGAGTATGCAGAGCGTGTTGACGATGTTAAGTACGGAGTATTTGACACGTCCAAACCAGAACAGCTTTTACCAGAAGGCGATCCCAAGGCCAGAACGTACCGAAACGTTCTGGATGGCATCGTGGCGGGTTGGTTCAAGATGCTGTGCAGAGAACATAAATGGGCGGAAAGTAGTGATGGACAACCCGTTATGTATGTGTACATAGAGTGGACCGAACCGTACATGGAAGTAGATACAACTCGTATACAGAGTTTGCAGGGAGGCATAGGTAAATAGAATGATTACAGTCGAAAAAACTATCCGGGCTAGCCACAACTACAGAAGCAAAAAGTCGGGAGATATTGTCGATGACCCGGCAGCTAGCGCAGTAGCTAGACTAGCTGAGTTAAGTGCCGAACGGTCGAAACTATTGTATTCCAAGATGTTCGAAGAGGCTAAACCAATATTGTTAGGTTCATTGGGACTCGGCGCAGCGGCAAGAGGCGTCAAAGGTCTGGTCAACGTTGTTCGGCGTAACGTGTCAGAACCTACAGAAGTTCCCGAGGAAAGCAATGTTGTAGACATGCCTGTGCCATTCAGGAACAAGGGTGCTGAATACTGGAAAGATCTATTTAGCGGAGCTAAGGCAGAAACAGTCAAGGATTTGCCGCTTGACCTACCAGTGAAAATTCTTGGTAGCATAGGAGCGGGTACGGCCGGATATAAAGGCGTAGATTATATCATGGACCGTTTACGAAGATCTGATCAAGCATCCGAACTGGAAGATGCCAAAAAGGACTACGAAAAGGCTTTGGGACTTGGAGTAAAAACTGCCGAAGACGGCACCTTAGCTAGTGACCTGGACAGGTTAGCTGATCGTTTTGAAAAAAGTGGTGTGAGCGTTGGCCAAATATTGGGATTGTATCTAACTGTTGCGGGAGGATTGGGAGCGGGTGGACTATATGCTGGTTATACTAGTGGAAACGCCAATTCAAAGCGTAAGTTGTTGCAAGACGCAACCGACCAGAAACTACGTGAACAACCTACTCAGCCTGTCTTTATACGGTCTCAACCACAGCCGCAAAAACGGCAGCAAGTAACTCTATGAGCAGTGTGTTAAACCCGCCTCAGGGTATTCTATCGGCACCGGCTGCTATAGACACTGGTATCGATGATGAACAACGCGAGTTTGGCGATACCGTCAAAACTCGTAAGTTCATATACGATAAGGTGTTACAGTCTGCGCAAAACTTAAAGCCTATAGCCAACGTCCGCCATACAATGCGTTTGCGGGACGTTGGCTACATGGACCCAGACAACTACACCATTGAAGCGCAGAAGCGAGCTATCCTAGAGGGCAAGACTCTAGGCCGAAGAATACAGGGCACATGGGATCTTACTGACAATCTAACTGGTCAAGTACTAGATACCCGTAAGCAGGTTATTGCCCGAGTACCACACATGACGCAACGTGGTACATTTATTAACAATGGCAACGAATATACTCTCATCAATCAAGCCCGTCTTCGCCCTGGTATATTCACACGTGTAAAAGAAAACGGTGAGATAGAGGCACACGCCAATATTATGCCGGGCAGGGGAGTCTCACATAGGTACTTCCTTGATCCTGACAAAGGTATCTTTGCACTTCGAATAGGTCAGGCGAAGATCCCAGTCATGCCTTTGCTCAAGGCAATGGGTGCAACAGACAAGCAGCTGCAAGAAGCCTGGGGCAATGATATCTGGCAAGCTAATGCTCAGAAGAACAATCCAGGCGAGCTCAACAAGCTGTACCAACGGCTAGTCCGTAAACGTGACGACGCTGCTCCAATCGAGAGCAAGCAGAAGGCAGTAGCTGATGCTATGTCGTCGATGGAACTGGATCCTAAGGTTACTTACAAGACTCTAGGTACTGGCTACAACAAAATGGACTTGTCGGCTATTCTAGCCACCACTAAGAAGTTGTTGTCTATTTCTCGTGGAGAACAGGAAGTAGACGACCGAGATCACTTGGCATTCCAGACGGTACTCGGTCCTGAAGACTTACTATCTGAACGGTTAGAAAAAGATTACGGCGGCATGCAAAAAGACATGTTGCGTAAGGCCAGCTTCAAAGGCAATCTAGGATCCATAGCCAGCGGTCCACTAACAAAACAATTAGAATCAGTGCTGATATCTTCAGGACTGGGTAGCAACCTCGAAGAGATCAACACAGCTGAGCTACTGGACAAACAGTATCGTATTACACGCATGGGTGATGGTGGTATCGGAAGTAGCGAAGCTGTCCCAGACGAGGCGAGGTCTGTACAGCCATCGCACTTCGGTATGTTGGATCCAGTTCGCACGCCTGAAAATCTAAATGTAGGTGTAGACTTGTTCCTGTCTAGCGTAGCTAGGAAGGGCCGTGATGGACACATCTACATACCACTGAGAGACGTAAAGACAGGTAGCACTGTCTACAAGTCTCCCCAAGATCTTATCGAATCATCTGTTGCCTTCCCTGGGGAACTCAACCGTAAGACTAAACGTGTCGGCGCAATGCAGGGTGGTGTGCTTAAGTTTGTCAACAGGGACCAGATCAACTACGAGTTGCCTGCCTTCGAGAACGCATTCTCTCCGCTTGGCAACCTAGTACCGCTTAAGTCTGGCGTAAAAGCACAGCGCATGGCGATGGGTTCCAGAATGACCTCCCAAGCTCTGCCGCTTGAGAAACCAGAAGCTCCGTGGGTACAGTCAGGAGTTCCTGGTAGCGACAACGATAGCTACGAAGCTAAGTATGGACAGCAGATGGGAGCCATAAGGGCAGACAAGCCTGGGCGTATCATGTCTGTGTCGCCTAAAGCTATCACTGTCAAATACGACGACGGTAAGACAGATGACATCGAACTGTACGACAACTTTAGTTTCAACAGGAAAACTAGCCTCAGTAACACACCAATGGTAAGACCGGGCGATGTCATTAAGCCTGGGCAACTCCTTGCCAAGTCCAACTATACCGACGATGAAGGTGTTACAGCTCTAGGTAAAAACCTAAGAGTTGGTTACATCCCTATGAAGGGTTATAACTTTGAAGACGCTATCGTTATCTCTGAGTCTGCGGCTCAGAAGCTGAAGTCAGAACACATGTACCAGCATGGCGTAGATCTGTCAGATACTATGAAGACTGGTAAGAGTAGCTTTATCTCGCTGTTTCCAGCTACGTACGATAAGCGTGCCCTGGCCAATATCGATACTGACGGTGTTATTAAACCCGGAACAGTAGTCAACTTTGGCGACCCTCTCATACTAGCAGCTAGGCAGAGAGACGAGTCTAAGAACAAAATCCACAAGAAGAAATCAGCGTCATACACAGATGTAACTGATACATGGACACATCATAGTCCCGGCGTAGTAACTGACGTGTACAAGGGACCGAAGGGAATTACTGCCTTCGTCAAGTCGTTTATGGCCATGGAAGTTGGCGATAAACTAAGTGGTAGGTATGGAGACAAAGGTGTTCTATCTGCTATCATTCCAGACGAAGACATGCCACAAACAGCAGATGGTGATCCAATTGAGGTGGCATTAAACCCACTTGGTATTATCTCGCGCGTTAATCCTAGCCAAATAGTGGAGGCTGCACTTGGTAAGATATCTGCCAAGACAGGTAAGCCCTACAGGGTGCAGGATTTCGATAAGATCGAAGACCTTGTCGACTATGCTGAAAAAGAACTTAGCAAGCACGGCATGAAAGACCTTGAGGATGTTACTGACCCAGAGACTGGACAGAAGATTCCTCAGGTACTAGTTGGTAATCGTTTCTTCATGAAGCTACACCATACATCAGAGAGTAAAATGCAGGGCCGTAGCACAGGCGGCTACTCTGCTGACGACACGCCTGCTAAAGGTGGATCCGGCGACAGCAGTAAACGACTCGCGCTTCTTGACATGAATGCATTACTCTCACACGGAGCTACAGCTGTAGTTAACGACGCTGGGTCAGTCAGAGGACAAAAGAACGAGGACTATTGGTTGTCGTTTATGCGAGGGGTTACTCCTCCTAAGCCAAAAGTCCCTCTAGTATACGAGAAATTCGTGAGCCAATTGAAGGGTTCCGGTATTAATGTGGTGCGAGACGGAACTCAAATCCACATTATGGCTCTCACCGACAAGGATGTTGGTGAGTTGGCCGGAACTAGATTCCTGCAGAATGGCGACACAGTAAAGTTTGACAAGAACCTGGAACCAGTGAAAGGCGGTCTGTTTGATCCTGCGCTTACTGGCGGTCACCACGGTAACAGGTGGTCAGCTATCAAACTGCATCAGCCACTGCCGTCTCCGGTCTTTGAAGAACCCATCCGTAAGTTGTTGGATCTTACGCAAGACAAATACACAGATATCATATCTGGCAAAGAACGTACTCAGTATGGCACAGGCCCGCAGGCCATCGTTAAAGCGCTGGGTATGATCGACATAGACAAGTCGCTTGAAGTTGCTAGGGCTCAGATAGCGTCTGGCAAACGCACGCATCGTGATAATGCTATTAAGAAACTAGGTTATCTGAAGTCGGCTAAAGAACTCGGTATCCATCCTAGGGATTGGGTGCTGTCGTCTGTGCCAGTACTGCCGCCTAGGTTCAGGCCAGTGTCTACGATATCGGACAAAAAACTTCCATTAGTGTCGGACGCCAACTTCCTGTACAAGGAGTTGATGGATACTAACGATAACTGGAAACAAATGTCGGAGTTGTCAGACGATACTGGTGAGGAGCAGTTGGCTGCCTACAATTCATTTAAAGCAGTAGTAGGATTAGGTGATCCTGTACATCCTAAGTTACAAGAAAAGGGTGTACATGGGCTGCTGAAGACTATCTTTGGTAGCTCTCCTAAGTATTCATCGATCCAACGAAGATTACTGTCAACGCCCGTGGACATAGTCGGACGCGCTGTTATTGCCCCGAATCCAGAGCTGGACATGGACCAAGTAGCCATTCCAGAGGATAAGGCGTGGAACCTGTACAAGCCGTTTATTGTTCGACGACTTAAGCGCAGAGGTATGCCTGTATCAGAAGCGTTGAAAGCAGTAGAAGTTAGAAACTCGTTAGCCAAGTCAGAGATGATGGCTGAGATGAGCAACAGACCGGTTATCATCAATCGGGCTCCTGTTCTTCACAAGTACGGTATCATGGCGTTTTACCCGCAGTTGACGAAGAGCAACACCATGGAAGTGAGTCCATTGGTAGTCGGTGGCTTCAATGCGGATTTTGACGGTGACCAGATGAACTTCCATGTGCCTGTCAGCGAAGAGGCTAGAGCAGAGTCTATCAAACGTCTTCTGCCTAGCGCAAATCTTCTCAGCGCTAGCGACTTCAAGTCTCCAGTACACAAGCCAAGCCAAGAATATACAGGTGGTTTGTACACAGCGTCTGCGTTTAAGACAACGAGAAAACCTCGTACATTTAGAAACTACAAAGATCTTAAAGCTGCAGTAATGCGTGGAGACGTAGCATTTAATGATCCTGTTGACCTACTGCAGTAGCGTATAATTTTCAAAAGAGTCAAAATTATAGTCACCACCCGTACTATGGAAAATTAACTGATGGCACAACAAATGGCAGATTTCGATAAATTGGCGGCTCTTCTGGTGATCGCGAAAGACAGGATGCAGAAAGCTGCTAATTTAAAGCGCGCTTTTGTTCCTACATCTGACCCGGCTATGACCGGTGGCGCACCTCCTATGGATCCTGCAGCAATGGGCGGAGCTCCTCCTATGGACCCTGCGGCTATGGGCGGTGACCCAGCGGCTATGGGCGGTGCTCCTATGGATCCAGCTGCAATGGGTGGTGCACCCCCTATGGATCCTGCTGCAATGGGTGGAGCTCCTCCTAGCGGTGATCCTATCGAAGCTTTCAGGTCTATCGTGAAAGAAGAATTGGCTGCAGCTGGCATGGGAACCGGTGGAGCTACCGGCGGTGCTGGCGGGATTAAGCCCAAGATCGACGTTAACGTAGAACTGATGCAGATCAAGAAGATGTTAGCGCGACTTGCCGACACGATGGGCGTGCATATTCCTGCTTCTGAGATGGTTGCTACTCCTCAAGATCTGGGAGCAATGGCCCAGAATAGTGGTATGCCAGCAGCTGGTGGGATGCCCAAGTCGGCTGTTGAAACTGGCTGTGCCTATGACAACATGATCAACAGCGCCAATGACACACGTAGTCGAGCTGCGGCCTTGGCAGCTGTGCTAGGCAAACGTTAATGCTGCATATTACAACGTCTACAGGTTTAAACGGCAGTGTCCAGAACACGCACGGGAACCTAGTTGTCGTTAAGGATACATACGATAATCCTCTAGTCGTTGTACAAGAGGTTAGTAACGGTGTGACTATGGTAGTACCTGCCACAGATCCTGACTTCAACAGGGTGCTGGCTGGTCTGGGCTTAGATAAAGTTGTCGTGTGCAATAAGTTGCTGGTTGATAATACACCACCAGATGGTGCAAAACTTGTGTGTGGACCGGGTCGAATTTTAACACTTTAAGCAGGTATGTAAAAATGGCAGAGGGAAAAAAGTACACGTTTACTATGAGCGCTAGCGTTGTTGACACGGATGGAAATGAAATGTTCGACGCTAACGTCACATACAAAAACATGGGCTATGATGATGTTGTTTTGGTAGAGGGGGCTTACCTTCAGTGTTTCGTTAACCTGAATGAGTATGCCAAGAACAAAATTAAAGCGTAGGGGGTTTTTGTGAGTCGTGACGACAAGGTTGAAGAGTACGAGTCCTGGATCAGTGGCAAGTACGTCGAGATGCAGCCAGACGGATCGATACTAGCTGTGCCGATGACACAGGCTGATATTGATCGCAGGATCAAAGTACTGGGTCATAAATACGTTGATGATATTAAACACGCATTACAGCTGAATGCTGATGAGATCTTCTGCAGCTGTGCCGATAAAGACGTGTTTGACTGGGTTGTAGCGCAGTTTACGCCAGCTGAATTATCTAAGGTGACGTTTACATACATGGGTGTGCCAAGTCCTACTGTCACTAAACGGATCTAGTAATGGCGTTTACCGTAAATATCGGGTTCCCAGAGCCCCGAATGTATTCTACGGATCACAGTGATACAGCGGCGAAAACCAGTGTAACGTTCAAACGTGTTTTACAGGTCGTTGTGAAACACCATGGCAATTGGGTTTGGTCGTCTATAGCAGTAGCCGACAGCGACAACGAACTTCGCAAATTTCTATCTGTATGGCTGTCCGCTGAGCATAACAAGCATATTTTCAGCGGTCAATCCAGGATAGAGCTTGTACCAGACATCAGTAGTTAATCGTATGCGCCACTCAACAGCAGGCCAGATTCTCATTAACGAACTCCTCCCAGAGGAGATGCGTGACTATCGAAGAACGCTTAATAAAAAGAATCTAAGTACTCTACTATCTGATCTGGCCAAGACGCACCCAGAGCAGTACAGAGATATATCCTTCAAGCTTGGCGAGCTAGGTAGAATTGCCTCTTACAGAACCGGAGGTCAGTCTTTCGGTCTTAAGCACCTGCGCCAAGCTGTATCAGCTAAGGCTAATCGTATTGGGCTTCAGCAGAGCATTGATGAGCTGTTGAACCGAGACGACATAGACGACAAACAGCTAAACGATGAGTTGATACGCAGCACAGGAAGACTGCAAGCTACGCAGCAGGACGAAATCTTCAATGAGTCTAAGGCAGAGGACAACCCTTTGGCTCACCAAGTAGAGGGTTCTGGCCGTGGTAACAAGATGACCTTAGCCAGTCTTCGTGGTAGCGATCTGCTGTATCAGGACTACAGAGGTCATATTATTCCTGTACCAGTGACACATAGCTATGGTCAGGGACTAACACCGCTGGAATACTGGGCCGGTACGTATGGTGCTAGGCTAGGCGTTATTAGTACTAAGCTGGCAACTGCCGACAGTGGATTCCTCGGTAAACAACTAGCGCAGATATCTCACCGGTTGTTGGTGACAGCAGATGACGACGAGAAAGAACCAGCTACTCTGCGCGGTTTGCCCGTAGATGTCACTGACATGGATAGTGAAGGGTCTCTATTGGCCCATCCAGCTGCCGGGTATGCTCGTAACACTATTTTAACACCTAAGATTCTACGTGACATGCAGAGCAAAGGTGCTAAAAGGATCCTCGTCCGAAGCGCTGCAGTCTCTGGTTCGCTAGACGGAGGGCTGTACGCTAAGGACGTTGGGATGCGCGAGTTCAATAGGCTCCCTGTGAGACATGAGAATGTTGGGTTGTCAGCTGCTCAGGCACTGACAGAACCTATCTCACAGTCAGCCTTGTCACAGAAACACTCTGGAGGTGTTGTAGGAACAGCCAACGCCATTAGTGGTTTCGACAGGATCAACCAGCTTATTCAGATACCTAAGACGTTCAAGGGCGGAGCTGCGCACGCGTCTATCGATGGCGTTGTTCAGTCTATTGAACCCGCTCCTGCTGGGGGTAATTTCGTAAACATAAATGGTCAAAAACATTACGTTGCCAAAGAATTCAACCCGATTGTGAAGAAGGGTGACAAGATAGAAGCTGGTGACGTGATATCGGAGGGAACTCCGAACCCAGCTACTATTACAGCCCACAAGGGTATTGGGGAAGGGCGTCGATACTTTATCGAAGCTTTTAGGAATACATTGCGTGAGGGCGGTCTTACTGTTCACAGGCGCAACACAGAAATACTGTCCCGTGGTCTCATAAACCATGTGCGTATGGTAAACGAGTATGGTAAATACGCTCCTGACGATGTAGTGCCGTATTCAACTTTAGAGCATGAGTATACTCCCAGAGAAGGTTTCAAGGCGGTAACACCGTCAGAAGCAGTTGGGAAATACCTAGAACGACCGTATTTGCATTACACGATTGGCACTAAAGTACGCCCGTCTATGCTTGAACCGCTACGAGACTTTGGAGTAAAGTCATTAGATGTACATGAGGACACTCCAGCGTTCGAGCCAGAAATGGTACGAGGCATGGCAAATCTTCAGCACGATCCAGACTGGATGGTTAGAATGTTTGGTTCTGGCTTAAAGACTAGCTTGATGCGTGGCGTCCATAGGGGCGCGACCTCAGACGAAGCTGGTACTAGTTTTGTACCAGGACGTGCCAGAGCAATTGATTTCGGACAAGTAGGGTTAGTGCGCACCCCTAAAGCGCCTGAATAACTTCACTAGAGAGCAAGACGTCTAACCTGTTAGAATTACAAGGGTTAACGCGGATAGAACACACAGTTTTGCTCTTTGCTGCAATAAACGAGTACCGCTTACATAATAGCTGATATTTAGCTCCTAGCCCCGGATGGCAGCATGACACATTTTGAGAAGTCCAATCTGGCGCAAACATTGCGCTCGTACAAGATAACTGGCCTGCAAAAAGTATCCGCAATCGGCGGAGATCCAGAGTCCAGTTTCGAGAGTTCATTCGCGTCGTTGGCCTATGTCTATATCAGAGACAAGGCACCGGCGCTTCTGGATTATATGGTTGGCTTCCAGTTAGTAGACAGGAATGATGACAACACAAAAGCTGTTGGCATCTTCGGGTTCAAACTGGACAACCAGTGGGTGTATGCCCCGGTGTTCTTTTTGAACGGCGACTTGAAGGGACACGAGTTACTGTATTTAAAAGACCAGGACACGTTTGTACCTATGAAAGAGAACTGGGTTAATTACCTAGTATCTAAGCAACCGACTGTGCTTGGTAAAGGTACGTCTGAGTCGATGCGCTCTTTGGGTGCAAGGCAGCCCAATCTGTATGAGCTCAGCAATCCGCCGTCAATGGGTAAGTTCTCGTCCAAGATTATGCCTAAGATGGCTGAGTGGGCTGAAAACATACTTCCTCAGTTTGCGCAGTGGTGTTCGAAGCATCCTGACCGCATGAGTAAGTTTGCAGGTCTGTCAAATCGTTTGAACCTAAGTAGCGTTCTAGCGTCTGATTTGCGTCTTGTTAAGACAGCAGTTAGCGCTATTAAACAATATCCAGGGCTCAAACAGGCGTTCTATCGATACTATAATACACAGACTTTGACAGATGCTCTGTACTCACTACGGGACGAAGCTATTCAACGTCCTGTCGGTATCCTGTCCAAGTCAGCTGCGGCTACTAAGCCTGCTAAAGTAGAAGTCATAGCTGATTCGCTTATCTCTGATAATACTACAGAGTTGAACGACCAAGAGCGTGAGCGCTTGCTTAGAGATGGCGTGTTGATTCGCGATCACCGTAATGGTGAAGAAGTCTCTAAAGCTTACAATGTTCAGATAACTCAAGCTCTGTCTTCGCCTGATACAACAGACACATACGAAGTACTCACTAAAGATGGTGAATTCGACAAGTGTCTAATCGTGCATAACCCTCACGGCAGTAAGGGTCGTGCTGGTAATGTAGTAGTGATGCGATTGTCTGATAAGAAATACGACAACTACAACGCTGCTAACGTGTTTGTTCGTCAAAGCAGCAGCAGCCAAAGCGAAGTAGAGAACTACGCAGACTGGTACGACTCTCTCAGCGACAGCAAGACTATGTCCGTAGGCGGTAAGTACATTGTCGTATCGCAGAACAGGACGGGTAGTTTGGCTTTTGAAGTCGATGAAAAAATCGATGATAGTTACTACCGCGTATGTTGGTCAACTGGTACGTACAATGAACCACCGTCGTATATGGCAGAAACAGCGCGACGAAGTGTTTTTGACTCTAATGACTCTGGCAACTACGTAGTACTGAACACACGAGAAGGCACTGGCTTTAAGTCTGTAGGCGGAAAGTTGTTTGTTCCTCCAACCATCAAGATCATTGAGTTAGAATCGCCTAAGCAATGCACAGAATGTAGTAAAAAGCAAGGTGACTGTACCTGCAGTTATTTCCATAGCCCCAGGAAACCCGATACAGATAAGCCTCTCAAGCCGGGCAATATCGCTGACCTTCAGTTGCACATCTTCCAGAAGACAGCCGAGATTAAGCTGTGGCATGACGCTAACGAAGTTGTCATCAATCGGATCAGGATGGCAAAACTGGCGGGTCTTGTCCATTTGGTACGA
>Ga0315284_10011450_pt1 | contig 12645 bp, 15 predicted proteins | sample YL17G09_16_MG_FD_203696 | JGI IMG/M metagenome (GOLD analysis project Ga0315284, IMG submission 203696) | Sediment microbial communities from Yellowstone Lake, YNP, Wyoming, USA - YL17G09_16 | ecosystem: Environmental > Aquatic > Freshwater > Lake > Sediment | place: USA: Wyoming | collected... | reverse complement strand
CTATGATGAATTGGGCGAGACCGAAAAACTAAAGCATATGTGCGAAGAGGCTATTAAAGAATATCCTGACAAAGCAGTTTTTAAGAAATTATTGCAGAAAACTGCTACATCATCAAAATAGGAAAGAAATTTTTCGGGTGATGTACGAAGGCTTTTGTGAACGGCCATTAGAATTTTTTCGGCAATGTAAGCTATAAGATTGTCAGTGTGCAAGGATTTACGTCGAGCGAATGCAGGAACTGACCGAGGGCCTGAAAGGCCCGAGGGAATTCCTGCAAATGAGCGAGACGTAAACCGTAGCACACGGCGAAAAAATTCAGGCCGTGAACAAAAGCCTGAAGTACAGTAAAACCCGAAAAATTTCTGAAAGGTGACATATGAAAATTAAACCAAATCTGCAATTCTCAGTGCTTTGCGACGATGTGAGGCAGGAGAATAACGGTAAATTCATACTGATCGGCCTTTTTGAGGCGATCAATGCGCGGAAATTCCCCGCGACGCACCAGACGCTATTTGTTGCGAACAGGTGGTGCAAAGGTGAGGGGACATTCACCCAGCAGATACGCATCGTAAATCCAAAGGATAAATCCATCGTCTTCCAGACGGACGACCAGGTATTCGAGCTCGGCGATATAGACAGGCACCATACACTGATATCGCGATTCAATAACCTCGTCTTCCCGAATCCCGGGAAATATTGGGTTGAAGTACTGCTGGATAAGGAGCTATTCCTGAATTATCCGATCATGTTGAAAGAGGTAACCAATGAACCGCATAGATAAGAAATTTAAGGAACTTAAGAAGACAAAGAAGAAGGCGTTCATAGCTTACATAACCGCCGGAGACCCGAATTTGAATACAACCAGCCGGCTTGTACAGGCATTAGAAAAATCGGGTGTCGATATAATCGAGCTCGGCATACCGTTCTCGGATCCGCTTGCAGACGGGCCGACGATACAGGCGGCGTCCCAAAGGGCGCTTAAGGCAGGCGCGACTTTAAGGAAAACTTTTGCGATCATCGCGCACCTAAGGAATAAGGTTGCGATCCCGATCGTCTTAATGACGTATTTTAATCCGGTCCTGCGTTACGGGCCGGCGCGATTTTTCGAAAGCTGTAAGGCGTGCGGTGTTGACGGCGTTATAGTCCCGGATCTGCCGTGCGTCGAGGCAAAAGAGCTCGTTCGGCTCGGTCATAAAAAGGGCATCGCTACTATATTTTTGGCCGCGCCGACATCGACAGCCGAAAGTATAAAACAGATAGCGAAGAATTCTTCCGGATTCATCTATTACGTATCGCTTACAGGGGTGACCGGCGCGCGGACTAAACTGGCTTCGGATATTGCCGCGAACGTCAGGCGCATAAAAGCCGTAACCAATAAGCCGGTTGCCATCGGTTTCGGAGTGTCGACGCCCGGCCAGGCGGCCCAGATGGCTAAAACAGCCGACGGCGTGATCGTCGGCAGCGCGATCGTCAAAATTATCGGCGAGAAAAAGGATATCGTCTCGCGTGTTTCCAGATTCGCGCGTTCTTTGTCAAAGGCGATACATAATGCCTAAACGATCCACGATCCACGATCCGAGATCCACGAAAAACATCTACGTCGTCATCCTGGTAGGAGGCAAGGGTAAGCGATTACGCCCGCTATCTACCGACGCAAAGCCGAAGGCATTCATATCGGTCACTAAAGACAGAAAGACGATGTTCAGGCGCACGCTGGACAGGGCAAGAAAGATAACGGCCTCTTCCAATATAATTGTTGCCGCAAATGCCCGCCATGAAGCGCTCGTCAGGAAAGATTTTCCCGGCATAAAAAAAGACAATCTGCTTCTTGAGCCTGTCTCGAGGAATACCGCCCCGGCTATCGCCATGGCGGCATCGATATTAAAGAAGAGATGCGACGGCGCCGTTATGCTGGTGGTGCATTCCGACCAGTACATAATAGGCGAGAAAGAATTCTTTGACTCGGTAAGGAACGGTGTAGATTTTATAAGAGGCCGCAAAAGCGCAATAGCAATTGTCGGTATCAGGCCGTCAGTTGCTTCTACGGAACTTGGGTATATAAGGGTTCAGGGTTTAGGGTCCAGGGTTCAGGGGATATTCAAAGCAAGAGAATTCGTCGAGAAGCCGGACGCGCGGACTGCCGAAAAATACCTGGGAAGCGGCGATTACCTGTGGAACGCCGGCGTTTTTATATTCAAACCCGAGATGATCCTCAATGCGTTTAAGAAACACGCCCCGAAGATTTATGACCTGGCTGTAAGAGCGGCCGGCATAGACGATACATATGAAAGAATGCCGGATATATCGATCGACCATGCTGTATTGGAAAATACCTCCGGCATCTACTGCGTAATGGGTTCTTACAGGTGGCTGGACCTGGGCACTTTCGAAAATATCCGCAAAGTACTGGAACGAGAGTCGAGAGATTTCGTATTGAAGGACGGGAAGATGATAAAGATAATATGAGAATACTGGCCCTGGACGTCGGTACAAAGAATATAGGAGTCGCGGTAAGCGATGAGCTGCTCTTGACGGCGCAGGGCAGGCAGACGATAAGGCGTAGAAACTTGAAGTTCGATCTTAGCTCAATCGCCGATATTATACGCGACGAAAATATCACGGAAATAGTCGTCGGGCTTCCGCTAAATATGAACGGCAGCCATGGCCCGAAGGCAAAAGAGATTACCGCGTTCGTGGAAGAACTGTCAAGGTTATCCGCAGTCCCCATAAAGACATGGGACGAGCGCCTTACGACTGTGCAGGTCGAGCGCGTGATGCTCGAGGCCGACATAAGCCGCGCAAAACGTAAAGCCAACGCCGACAAGCTCGCGGCGCAGGTAATTTTACAGAGTTATCTCGACTCGAGAAGAAAAGGATAAAATGTATAAACTTATTACGCTCGACAATCTCTTCAGGGTAGCGACGGAATCGATGGCTCACATGGAATCGGTAGCGCTCGGCGTCTGGATACGCGCCGGCGGAAGGTATGAAAATCAGAAAAATAGCGGCATAAGCCATCTCCTGGAACACCTCCTCTTCAAAGGGACCGAAAAGCGCGACATGATCACCATAAAACAGGAGATAGAAGGCCGCGGCGGCAGTTTTAACGGATTTACTTCGGAAGACCATACCTGTTATCTAGTCAAGATCCTCGCCAAGGACGCCGAGCTCGGCGTAGATATCCTGAGCGACATGGTCCAGCACCCGCGCCTCGCGCCGGAAGAGATAGAAAAAGAGAAGAACGTGATTATTGAAGAGATCAACATGTACAGGGACATGCCGCACCATTATGTGCATGAGATACTGGCTGAGATGATGTGGCAGGATCAGCCGCTGGGAATGCCGCTTGCCGGCACAGTTGAGTCGGTGATGTCGATCACGAAAGATGCGATCCAATCGTATAAACGCGGCCATTATTCAAGCGCCAACATGATCCTGGCCGGCGCCGGGCTTGTAAATGAGACAGAACTTGCCGGGCTTTCGAAGAAATATTTCAAGGACTCTTCGCCTGCTGATGTCGCGCCGTTCGAGAAAGCGCGGATCAGCCAGAGCGCGCCGCTGGTCCGCATCAAATCCAAAGAGACCGAACAGACGCACATAGCGCTCGGGCTTCATACGATCGACAGGTTCCACCCCGACAGGTATGCGCTTACGCTCCTCAACATCATCCTCGGCGCGAACATGTCCTCGCGCCTCTTCCATATAATAAGGGACGAGATGGCGCTCTGTTACGAGATATCGTCGAGCGTCCGCCGTTACGAGGACTGCGGCGCGCTCGTCATCTCGATAGGCGTTGACCACAAGAAGCTCGTGAAAACGCTCGAGACGGTCCTGAAGGAACTCAAGCGCCTTACGACCGAACCGGTAACGGCCGACGAGCTCAAGCGCGCAAAGGAATATTACAGGGGGCAGCTGCTGTTTGCCCTTGAGGATACGATGTCTCATATGTTGTGGATGGGCGAGAAGATCATCATGGGCGAGAAGGATTTCAGCCCAAAATCGATATTGAAGAATGTCGAGGCCGTCAACGCGCAGGAGATCATGAGGGTTGCCGCCGGACTTTTCAGGAACGACAACCTGAACCTTGCGGTCATTAGCCCCACCAAAGAAGAGCGGTGCGTGAAAGAGGCGCTAGCCCTATGAGAGGTTCGATAAAATTAGTCGAGGTCTTCGGCATCTCGATCAATATCCACATAACATTCTTCCTCCTTCTGCTTCTGGTCCTGCCCGGCGGTATAAAGTGGATCGTCGTCGTTATAGCAGTCTTCTTCTTCGTTACCGTTCACGAGCTGTGCCACTCGCTTGTCGCGCGCCGTTTCGGGGTAAAGGTGCGCCAGATAACGCTTCTTCCGATAGGCGGGGTGGCTTCGATGTCGAAGATGCCGGAGAAGCCGATCCAGGAATTCCTTATATCTATCGCCGGTCCGCTGTCCAATATCGCAATTATGCTGATCCTGTTCTTCCCTTTAAAGAGTATTTTAGGAGAGGACGTCCTGCTCGATTTTGTCCGGACGAGGGGCAAGTTATCGACGGCCACATGGCCGCTCACGATCGCCTATATATTCTGGATAAATCTATTCCTGGCTGGTTTCAATATGCTGCCGGCATTCCCGATGGACGGCGGCAGGATCTTAAGGTCGATCCTCGCGGCGCCACTGGGTTACAGGAGGGCGACGAAGATAGCTGTCAACTTCGGCCACGTCTTCGCGCTTATCTTCGCCTATTTCGGCATAGTCAGGTTCAATATAATACTGCTCATTATCGCCTTTTTTATATATTCCGCCGCATCGAGCGAAGAGCTGCAGTCCGACGTAAAAGAAACCTTGAAAAAATTCAAGGTTCGCGATATACTCCCTCCCAATTGCCTTACGCTGGCGAGCGATACGACGCTCGCGAAAGTATTGGAGCTTGTATTCCATTCGCACCAGGAGGACTTTCCGGTCGTCGACGGCGGGGCGCTCGTCGGTTTCATTACGAGGCAGGATATAATGGCCAATGTCCATCAGCACGGCACTGACAGGCTCGTAAAAGACGTGATGAGGACGCGATTCCCTAAGGTCAACTTAACGGATTCTTTGATAAAGGTACAGGCGATCATGGAGGAGAGCCGGCTGCGGGCGCTGCCGGTTGTGAAAGACGGCTCGGTGGCGGGAGTCGTTACTCTCGAGGATATCGGGCGGGTATATGCGTTGGTGTCACAGAAATAAAACAGTAACTCGTAACTAGTAATAAAAAAAGGAAAATATATGAATAAGATTTTGATTGCCCCGAGTATTTTGTCGGCTGATTTTTCGGAACTCGGCGAGGAAATAAGGGACGTCGAAAGGGCTGGCGCCGACTGGATACACGTCGATGTCATGGACGGCCATTTCGTTCCGAATATCACGATAGGCCCGGTAGTGGTAAAATCCTTAAGGCCGCTGACGAAACTTCCGCTCGACGTCCATCTCATGATATCGAATCCGGAGGCCTACATAGAGAGTTTTGCCAGGGCCGGCAGCGATATTATAACATTCCACATAGAATGCGATGTCGACCCCAAAGAGGTGATAAGGCTCATACGCTATTATAAAAAGAAGGTCGGCATTTCGATCAGGCCTAAGACGTCGCCGGAGGCGATCGAAAAGGTCCTGCCCATGGTGGACATGGTACTTGTCATGACAGTCGAGCCGGGCTTCGGGGGGCAGGAGTTCATACCCGACTGCGTCTCGAAGATCGGAGCTATCCGTAAGGTATTCAAGAAAGATATCGAGGTCGACGGCGGCTTAAACGAGATGTCCGCCGCGGAAGTTATTAAGGAAGGCGCTAACGTGATAGTCGCGGGGACCGCGGTATTCGGGTCGAAAGATTACGCGGCAGCGATCAAAAAACTAAGAGGAGGCGCATAGATGGGCGGAGTCAAATTCGGGACGGACGGCTGGAGGGCCGTAATAAGCGAAGATTATACGTTCGACAATGTCAAGTTGGTCGCCCAGGCGGTCAGCGACTATGTCAAGGAAGCCCTGACGAGCAGCCAGGAAGCGAAGGTGAAGGACAAGAGGTTCGTCATAGGTTACGATACGAGATTCTTGTCCGATAAGTATGCGGAACTTGTCGCGTGTGTCATGGCCGCAAACGGTATCAAGGTTATCCTCTCCGACAGGCCGACGCCTACGCCGTCGGTCAGTTTTGCCATTACCGATAAGGGCCTGATAGGCGGTGTAATGATAACCGCAAGCCACAACCCCGCGCGGTATAACGGGATAAAATATAAAGCATATTTCGGCGGGTCCGCAGGGCCCCAGATCACAAAGAAGCTGGAAGCCGGTCTCGGAAAGAATGAACCGGCCTTCATGGATAAAAAAGAAGCTGTCGCTAAGGGCCTTATATCGACGGAGGATATCATCTCGAAGCACCTGGCCTTCATCAGGTCATACGCGAAGATAGCGCTGTTAAAAAAGACGCGCCTTAAAGTGCTGGTAGATTCCATGTACGGCACGGGCAACGACTACATTGCCGAACTGTTAAAAGACGGTAAATGCAAAGTCGACACTATCCACAACGAAAAGAATCCGGGTTTCGGCGGGATAAACCCGGAACCCATAATGCCGAACTTAAAAGAGCTTGCCGAAAAGACAAAGAAAGGTAAATACGACCTGGGCATCGCCACCGACGGCGACGCCGACAGGCTGGGCATCGCGCTTCCGAACGGCAAGCTCCTGACCGGCCACAAGGTGATGTCGCTGCTGCTACTGCACCTGTTGGAAGATAGATCGATGACAGGCGGCGTAGTCCAGACACTGTGCGGAACGGTCCTCATAAACAAGGTCTGCGACAAGTACGGCTTGAAGAGATACGAAACGCCGGTCGGTTTCAAATACATCTGCGAGCTGATGCTCAAAGAAGACATTCTCATCGGTGGAGAAGAGACCGGCGGCGTGGCCTTTAAAAATTCCATACCCGAAAGGGACGGTGTCCTTTCCGGGCTACTGATGCTCGAGATGATGGCTATGAGGAAGAAGAAGATGCTCAGGATCCTTGAGGACGTCGACGACGAATACGGCACATTTGAATACCGCCGGCTCGACCTGAGATATCCCGACGACAAGAAGGCGAAGCTGATGGCCTATCTCAGGAACAATCCGCTCAAAGAAGTTCTTGGCAAGAAGGTCGTAGACATAAACAGGCTGGACGGCGAAAAGTTCATCTGCGAGGATTCATCATGGCTCATGATGAGGTTATCAGGCACCGAGCCGATCTTAAGGGTTTACGCCGAGGCCTCCAGCGAGAAGAAGGCATTCGCTATTTTGGACTTTGGAAAAAAACTCGCGGAGGGCATGTAGCCGGTTAAAATGGATAAATCATTAATCAGAAACTTCTCAATAATCGCCCACGTCGACCATGGAAAATCGACGCTGGCAGACCGTATATTGCAGTTCACCGGCGCGATCTCGGAACGCGAGTTCCACGACCAGCTCCTGGACGACATGGACCTTGAGCGTGAGCGCGGCATAACGATCAAGGCGAGCGCCGTCCGCATCTATTATAAGGCAAAAGACCAAAAGACTTATGAGTTCAACCTTATTGATACGCCAGGCCACGTCGATTTCACCTACGAGGTCTCGAAGTCGATCGGCGCCTGCGAGGGCGCGCTTTTGGTCGTCGACGCGGCCCAGGGAGTCGAGGCGCAGACCGTCGCCAATCTGTATCTTGCCATGGAGCACAACCTGACAATAGTGCCGGTCATAAACAAGATCGACCTGGCCAACGCCGAGATAGAAAAGGTGAAGACCGAGATATCGGATATACTCAATCTCGATAAGTCCGGCATAATACTCGCCAGCGCAAAACAGGGCATAGGCACCGAAGAAATCTTAGAGGCGATCGTAAACAGGATACCAGCGCCGTCCGGCGAGAGCACGAACGCCCTGCAGGCGCTCATATTCGATTCCAAATTCGATGCATATAAAGGAGTTATTATACTTGTGAGGGTAATGAATGGCCATCTAAGGAAACGGATGAAAGTTATGATGATGGCGACAAAGAATGTATACGAGGTTTTGGAGGTGGGCGTTTTTAATCCCCGCCCTGAGCAAGCCGAGGAGTTATCATGCGGATCGGTCGGGTATATCGCCTGTAACGTAAGGGACGCGAGAGAAATCTCCGTCGGGGATACGGTTACAGACGCCGATAATCCGGCGATAATCGCGCTCCCCGGTTATAAGAAACTGCAGCCGATGGTCTTCAGCGGCATCTATCCGGCAAACTCCGCGGACTTTCCTGCGCTGAAAGAGGCGATGGAGAAACTGCGGCTTTCGGACGCGTCCTTCGTATTCGAGCCCGAGAAGTCCGCGTCGCTCGGCATGGGTTACAGGTGCGGATTCCTGGGGCTTCTCCACATGGAGATAGTCGAGGAGAGGCTCGAGCGCGAGTTTGACTTAAACCTCGTCGTTACCACGCCGAGCGTCATATACAGGGTGATGAAAAAAGACGGCAGCCTCGTCGATATCGACAATCCGGTAAAGCTTCCGAGTTCTGCCGAGACGGAGGAAGTAGACGAGCCGTACGTGCGAGCGTACATAATAACGCCAAAGGTATCCATCGGAAATATACTTGAGCTGTCCGAATCGCGCCGCGGCGCGTATGTATCTACTGAATATCTCGACGAAGAAAGGGCCGAGATAATCTACGACATCCCGCTCGCCGAGGTCATTATTGATTTTTACGACAGGATAAAATCCGTTACGAAAGGCTACGGTTCGCTCGATTACGAACTTTTGGATTACAGGCCTACGACTATCGTGAAGCTGGACATACTGATAAACGGCGAGGTCTACGACGCGTTCTCTTCGCTTGTTTTCAAAGATAAGGCGTACGCCAAAGGCAAGGCGGTCATCGAAAAGCTTAAAGAGAATATACCCCGCCACCTCTTCCAGATAATTCTGCAGGCGGCGATCGGCGGGCAGGTGATAGCGCGCGAGACGATCAAGGCGGTCGGCAAGAATGTCACCGCCAAGTGCTACGGCGGCGACATCACGAGAAAAAGGAAACTCTGGGAGAAACAGAAGGCCGGCAAAAAGAAGATGAAGCAGTTCGGCAAAGTCGAGATACCGCAGGAGGCGTTCTTCGCCGCCCTGAAGGCATCATAGCTGCGTAGGGCACCTTTAAAGGTGCCCTACAATAATATAAAGGAATGATACATGAATAAACAGCGCATCAAATCGGAAGCCAAGGAATGGATCGAATCCCTGATAATAGCGCTAATCATAGCGCTTTTTATAAGGACGTTCGTTGTCCAGGCGTTCAAGATCCCGTCCGGCTCGATGATCCCTACCTTTAATATAGGGGACAGGATATTCGTCAATAAATATCTTTACGGCGCGAAAGTCCCGCTGAGCGGTTTCAGGCTTCCCGCGGTGAGGCCGCCGCAGCGCGGGGATATAGTAGTCTTCATTTCGCCGGAAGACAAGAAAAAGGATTTTGTCAAAAGGCTGATAGCGGTCGGAGGCGAGACGGTCGAGATAAGAGAAGGCAAGATAATAATTAACGGTAAAGTCATAGACGAACCCGCCTCGGTTCGCTCGGTCTATTACCTTAACGGAGGCGACTACGGCAGAGAGGGCCAGGCCGTAACAGTGCCGAAGGACTCTTATTTCGTGCTCGGCGACAACAGCGCCCATTCCCGCGATTCCAGGTACTGGGGTTTTGTGCCGAAAGATAGCGTTCTGGGCAAGGTTATCTTTATACACTGGCCATTGAACAGGATGAAGTTCATAAAATAGGGAAGAAGCCGACGAAGTGAATTTAGCCAACAAAATATCCATAGCGCGCATAATATCGATACCTTTTTTCATCGCCGCAGTTGTCTATTCGAGAATGGACATAGCGCTCATTATTTTTATTCTCGCGGTCATATCCGACGGAGTTGACGGCATGATAGCGCGGGGCTTGAAACAGAAGACGCAACTCGGCACTATCCTCGACCCGATGGCGGATAAGCTGCTCCTTATCAGCGCCTATCTGTGCCTTGCCGTCGCGAAGAGCGTGCCCGGGCATCTAAGGTTGCCGCCCTATGTCCCCCTGATAGTGATCTCGAGAGACGCGATAATAGTCCTGGGGTCTGTAGTGGTATTTCTCGTAAAAGGCGACCTCAAGATCTCTCCGAGCTTCTGGGGAAAGGTAACTACCTTCTTCCAGATGATGGCTATCGTGAGCATTCTCGTCGGATTCAATTATTCGTTCGTGATGTGGAATATGGCGGTTGCCATGACCGTGATATCCGGAATAGATTATGTTATAAAGGGTAGCAGGACCTTGAGCGAAAATCATGTTGCGGTAAAGAAGGCGGTGTAGGGATGGGCTCATACGCGATGTTCATCCTCTCGGTATTTGCGGCATATATCATCGGTTCGTTTCCGACGAGCTATATAATGGGAAAGCTCGTGAAGGGCATCGATGTGCGCGAAGCCGGTTCCGGGAACGCCGGGGCGACGAACGTCTTAAGGACCGTCGGGAAGATACCCGCGCTCATTACGCTGATCGTTGACATGGCGAAGGGATTCCTGGTCGTGACCGTTCTCGCGGATTATTTCTATTCGATGGACGTTCCGTTCGTTTACGAATTCTATAAACCATTACTCGGTTTCGTCGCGATCTGCGGCCATATCTGGCCCGTGTGGCTCAAGTTCAGGGGAGGGAAGGGTGTGGCTACGACTTTAGGCGTGGCGCTCGGCCTCGCGCCGCTCGTCCTTTTGCCGTCCCTTGTCATCTGGATTGCGGTATTTGCCTGGAAAAAGTTCGTTTCCCTGGCATCGATCCTGTCCCTGATGGCTTTTCCTGTATTTGCCTGCATATTCGGCTGCCCCGTCTATACCACCGTCTTCAGCGTCGCCATCTGCGCTATAGTCATCTACAAGCACAAAACCAATATCGCCCGCCTTATTAAAGGCCAGGAAAGCAAAACCACGATCTTTAAAAGGGGTCAGACCCCTTGAGACCAAAAGTGTAACCCCCAGTGGTGATTATAACATTGATGTTAGTATTTCAAAAAGTAAGATATAGTGCCTTGACAGTAGTAAGTTCATCGGGTATACTTGCTGTGTAATAGGGGAAACCCTATTTTTTTAGGTATTCAATTAAAAAGTTTTAAAAAGTTTTTACAATTGAGGACCATCCAATGAGAGAGATCCTGTTCAAAGATTTGACCTCGATTGCATCAAGAAAGAAAGACATCTTCTTGAAAGAGGTCTTTGAGAGAGATGGGGTCATCGCAAAGACCGAGAGAAGGTGTTTTTATTTTATAAAGGGCGTATTGCCGATCGACGGGCCCGACGGGCTTCAGGAGTGGCTGAATTCCCAGAACGGAGCGCCATCCCTCAAGAAGAGACATTTCTATATTATGAAGGAGCATAACGATTCGCTTGGCGAAGATAGGGTTGTATGCAAGATCGCGGGGACGTTCTACGCTGTCGCTGGACAGAGCGTTTATACCATCGCGTTTTTGCATTCCTTCAAGGCCCGTTTCTCGAAGGCGCACGTATAAAAACAGGAGGTAGATGATGCCGTATTTGCAGACGAGAAGGCAGCACAACATGTTTGCGAGAAAGATATCCAAATTCCTTAGTTACAGGAGGGCAAAAAAGCTGTATAACGCGATAAGCCGCGACATGGATTTCCTCGAAGCGAGGTTCCTGAGGTCCAGGCTTAATCACGCCTAAATTAGCCATCGTATCCCTCGGCCTCTACGGGAGCGGTTCCCGCGTCAGGCTCGAGGATTTTGAAAGAGGTTCTTGAAAAAGGGGGTAAAGACCTAAAAGAACCTCTTTTTTTATATACACCCCGGGGTGTATTTCCGTGCCTGCCTTGACAATATTAATATTATGTGATATACTTGCATTTCTTTAATCGGGGCAGGTATGGATATAGTCGCAAGGCTAAATTGGATAGACGTAATTGTCATAATTGTATTACTGAGAACAAGTTACGTCGCTTTTCAGGATGGGTTAAGCCATGAGATATTCCCGCTAATAGGGGCCGTCTCGGCCCTTATTTTAGCCCTCCATTATTACAATACGTTAGCCCTCGTAGTAACCCGCAATATTTTACAGGTCAATTCCGCGGTAGCTGTCTTTTTCAGTTTTCTGGCACTTGTCATAATCATAGGTATTATATTCAGGCTTTTAAGGGGTGTCGCGGATACCATAGTGAAGGTGAGCTGGCACCCTGTCTTGGAGAAGTTCGGCGGGCTGGTTGTAGGGGTGATGAGGGCGTCGGTGGTCGCAAGCACGATACTCATAATCCTGGCCCTTTTGCCTCTTCCGTACATCCAGTGGTCTATACGGGATAAGTCGGTAACTGGCATGTATTTTTTGAGGATAGGCCCCGAGATCTACACGAAGACTGCGGGCCTTTTGCCGGGCGGGAACAAGGCGGTCACAAAGGAAAGCCTGATAAACGACATAGTGTCGGATAAATTCGTGATGCCTGAAAAAGCCAAAAATAAAGACAGCGGGCAAGAGTGGGAGAAGCTGTAGAGGAAGCGCCGACTTCAAAATCATCCAAGAAATAAATAATAGGATTAGATTATCATTTGGCTGAGCGGCCTTATTTTTTCGAGGCGCATGGAAGGAATTTTTTTTCTAAAAAAATGGAGGTATCGATGAAAC
>Ga0315284_10011449_pt1 | contig 12647 bp, 23 predicted proteins | sample YL17G09_16_MG_FD_203696 | JGI IMG/M metagenome (GOLD analysis project Ga0315284, IMG submission 203696) | Sediment microbial communities from Yellowstone Lake, YNP, Wyoming, USA - YL17G09_16 | ecosystem: Environmental > Aquatic > Freshwater > Lake > Sediment | place: USA: Wyoming | collected... | reverse complement strand
GATGTGGTAAATCGGGAATCATCCAATTAATTTCACAACAGTTAATTGAAAAGGATGGTATTGTATTAAATGTTAAAGATGAGGAAGATGTGGACAGATTTACATCATTTATTGCGACATTTAGAAAAGTTGAACCAAACCGACCGTTAGTTGTTTTATTGGAGGATATCGACTCTTTGGCTGGTGAAAACAGATTTCAAACTGCTAGACTATTAAACATCCTTGATGGTGTAAAACAAATCGATGGTGTGGTATATATCGCAACGACTAACTACCCTGAAAAATTGCAAGAGCGTATCACAAACAGACCCTCACGATTCGATAGACGTTACCAAGTGGAATTACCTAACGAAGAGATTAGAAGAGCATACATCAACCACAAACTAAATGAGGATGATTTAAAAAATGTTAATATTGAAGAGTGGATTAAAAAAACTGAAGGTATGTCATTGTCACATCTAAAAGAAGTTGTAATTTCGGTTATAGTTATGGGTCGAAGTTTTGAAGAGACGATGAATAATCTCGAAGGATTAAAAAAGGCACCAACGATTAAGGGAAATGGTAAAGTAGGTTTTTAAATAAAAAAAACGGTATGAGCAGAAATTTTGAAATATTCTTATTGGTAATTTACGGAATTAACATGGTGATGAATATAATGTCAAAAGATTGGATGGTTGCCAATGGTTGGATTTGCGCGGCATTAGCACAAGTAAGAGTACTATCTTTAATACGTAAAGATTAATATGAGACATCACGCAAACTTTTTTGTTAATAGGTTAGTGACCGAATGGTTAACTAATGGTAGAATCATAATTGGTTGCGATGTTGATGATACGATCATCCCTTACAATGAAGAAATTAAAGACAACTGTAAAAAAATGGTTGATTTGATTTTAGAATGTCAACAAGAGGGGATCGTATTTTTAATTAATACCGCAAGAGGGGAACACCAATTAACTGGTGTAAGGCAGGAGGTTGAAGACTTGGGTATCGTCGTTCATGGTGTTAACAAAATGCACGATGAATGGGATAAACCATACGGACTGAATGGTAAATTATATGCTAACATTTTTTTAGATGATAGGGGGGGATTTTGGGAGACGTATCGGACATTAACAACTACACTAACAATAGTTAAACAGGAAAGGAAAAAACTATGAAAATTTTGATGCTTGATCACGACGGAGTTATTGCTCTTTCCAATAATTGGGGTGGACGAACAAAGAAATTTGCGAAGTATCGTTCGGCGAATCCCGATTCTAGTAAAGACATTAAAGATGCCCCAGTATCTTTTCGTTTTGATGATTTTGATAAAAAAGCAATTAAAATTCTTAACGAGATACTCGAAGAAACAGGTGCTGAGATTGTTGTAAGCTCTGATTGGAAATTACATGCAACACTTGAAGAACTTGGAGATTACTACGAAAGTCAAGGTATTATCAAACGACCAATTGCTGTAACACCAAACATAGAACATTGTAAAGATTATGATAGTAATTTTATATGGTCGACAATGTGGGATTCGGAACAAATGCGAACAATTGAAATAAAACAATATCTTCACGATCATCCTGAAGTAACACATTGGGTGGCTATTGATGATTTAAATATGGGTAAAATTGGTGAGCCATGGAAAGATTTATGGGCGATAGATAATTTTGTGTTAACTCCGAAGTCTAACGAGGGGATAAAACAATTGGGTATTAAAGAAAAGATTTTAAACTACTTAGGGTGAAAAATATAAAACAAATATTCAAAGGTAATGAGCATCTAATGGATTTAAGTCCTGTTGAAGAGTTAATTGATTATACCCAAGAACTTGAAGGACAAATATTAGAAAGAAAAGTTGAAGATAACTATGATAAAGAACATATGTTAAAATCGATGTTACAGGATATTTTAAGTAGTTGTCGTGACATGGAAGATACAAATCAATTGGCTGACAGATATCCTGGTATGTATGAAAAAAGTGATGCGGAATCTTTAGTTAAAAACTTAAAGACTTATATTTTGGATATGAACTATAAAAATAAATTAGGCATATGAAGGAAATAAAAACATTAATAAAATTAAGAAATGAAAGAAATATTTAAATTATTTGTAGTTAAAGAGGAACCGTACCTGACAATCGATGAGGATGTTATTATTGGTGATAAGGCGATTGTGACGGTAAACGGAATGTTCCCAAGTTTGGTTGATTGCGCTAATAATGAGCAGATAGATTTATTTCAAAATCCGATAACAACAATGACAAAAAGACATAAAGTGGTTATGGGTCCTAGCGATTTCACAATAGAATCGGGGATTAAAGAACAATTAATCATGAGTGAAACATCTATTAATGTTGGATTTGAGAATGGTGAAGTAATCTTTATCGATAAAGGTGCGATATAAAGATTCGTTCGTATTTATAATATATGTCAATTGGAAACGCGGTAAAAAGTTATGTTAGAGAATTTTATGAGGTAACGTATTACCCCAAAAAAAAACAAATAATATTACACGACGAAATTGAATCACACAATAAAAAGACTTTTATTGATATCGGCAGCGTTGGTGGTGTTAAGATAACATTATGTTGGGGTAAAATTGAAGAAGTTACTGGGATTCAATACCACCACAAGGAATTTCAAACAGAATTAAATAAATTATTTTTTGACTTAATAATGGAAAAAAAGGCAAAAGATTTTTTTAAATTACTACTGGATGAAGGAATTCCAGTCAATTTAGAGTTTAAAGATGTGATTAATGAGTTCACATTATTAAATGAATAGATATTTATAGATATGATACGTAAAGTTTTAATAACCGAAGAAGAAAAAAACGATATATCTGATCAATACAATGATATTGATAGATCCATTTTAAATTTCCTTTTAAGACGGTTAGAAAAAAAAGAAAGACAATTTGGTGAGGATCCCCCAATGAATGTTATTGAGATATCATTTAAGGGATTACCAGGTTATGGGTTCAATAATTTTCATGGTCGAAAATCGATGGAAAAAAAAGTTATCGATATGTTAACGGACAAAGAGGTGATTGATTTGGGGGAGTATAACCCAAACATTTTAGATGCGAATAGACAAAAAATGGTTAAAACTGTTAGAAATTTTTTAAATTTTATAATACCAAAAAGATGAAAAATACTGACACAAAACTAATAAATACTTTAAAAAAATCATACGAAGGACAACAGTACATAACGACTTTTGAAGATGAGGTGGTTTCTTGGTTTCAACCTGATGAGGAATATATTGAAGAGTGGGAAATTAAGTATTATTTAATACTTAATGATGTTCTTGGTAATGGTTCACGGGCGATTGTAAGTTTTGATGTTATTATTACTGATATAATTGTTGATGGTGATAGTAGATACTATGTGTGGGAAGATGAAGACTTTAATCAAAATGAATGGTATATAAATGAAGTTGAACATGATTTATATAACACAATAGGTAAGGACTTTCCATTATCATTTCATTTTACTTTTTATGACGAAGACGAATACAATAATTTACCTTCTGAATAAAAAATCTTATTATTAAATTAAAAAAATTATGGCACACCCAATATTACATGCAAAAAGCTCATCAAAAAAATTCGGAGGAAAATGGGAGGATTATATTCATCTTCATAATTATCTTGACGAAACTAAGAGTTGGTATGGACATTCCTTTCACAGAATGTGGAGACACCACTCAGAAGGGATTTTTGAGATGGAACAAAGGTTTGGTCCTGAGTTTAAAAATAGTGATGGTAAAACCGTTTATACTCGATACGTTGGCGAGCAACACGTAAAAGAAGACTGTGATGGGTACATACCAACGGCGAGAGAATGGTTCTTAATTGTAGAAAATAAACAAAGACCCCTATGGGCAACAAGGACTCAAAAGTTAGAATTTGAGGATTGATATATTTATTAATATGAAAAACATTAAAATATCAGAAAAATATAAACAAATACTAAATAGGTATAACCACTTTTTAATGGCGGTTGTTGGTGAAGAAGGGATATATACGTATGCAAATGTATCTGAATATGATGGGTTAGATTTGGTTGATGAGTTAAGAAGTTCAGGGGGTCATGAATTAGATTTAGATACTAAAAGTGAGGGGTATAACCTATTAAATGATTTAGTTGATGGGTTTTTAAGAGAAAATACTATTGAATTTGTGGATTATCTTTATTGTGATGAGTGCACAGGGTATGGGTACGTTAATGTGAGGTATAATCCATTTAATAGTACCTTTAGTGTTAATATGGATATTGGAACTAGAGGTTATAATACCTACGAACATGACTCCACTTTTGAAAGGTTAAAAAACCAACCACAGGGACAATGGGGAGAAAGATATGCGGAACTTAAAAAATTGGGCGATTCTAACTTCATTGAAAAAATGAAAAAAGATTATGGAAATACTTTAGAGATATCATATGAGGGTGGTGGTGATAGTGGACAAATTAATGACTACGGAGATACCGATCACGGAAGTGTTCGTATAAATAGTGATATTGAATATGTCGGTTATGAGGTAATTGCCACCCATTATAGTGGTTGGGAAAATAATGAAGGTGGTGATGGTAGAATAACATTTGATTTTGAAAATAAAACAGTAACATTACATCACACCGAAAATTTTGATGATTCAGAAACGGAAGAGCTAGGTGAATTTAAATTAGTATAATGGAAAATTTAAACGAAAATATTAGTAGAATTAAAACCCTGATGTTGGTTGAAGAGGACGAACAACAGGGATCATTATTTGCCAACAGGGGTACACCCATCAGCATAAATTCAAACGATTTTGTGGTAGCATTTAAAGAAAAGGTATACTTTATTTTAAAGGACTTATACAAATCAAATTGGGATAGTGATAGTAGTAGAGGACCTGGAGGTCTTGGTGGTGGGGTTGTTGGTATACATACTGTATATGATTTGTTAAATAAAAAAGGATTAACTGATTACGACCCTGAAGGTGGTGATTGGTCGATACTAAACTATTTTGATACCAACCCACAAGTTAGAAAAACTATTGTTGGTGAGTACGAAAAAGAGACAGGAAATATAATGGATAACACTGAAGTAATGAAGGAATTTATTACGTGGATGTCAAAAAATAGAAATAAATTATTTAAAAATGGGCCAATATTTGATAGTCTAATTTTAAAAAATACGGAATCACTTTATCAAGGTGAGTTAAACGAAAGAACAGCGTACGACTACTTAACCAACGCATTGAAGAAACTTAAAAATTGGAAATTAAAGGGTAGATCAATTCCTGGGTCTAAAACAGATAGAGGTGGTGTTGATTTTGTTATGGTTAATGAAATAAACGGAAAAGAGGCGAAGTTCCAAGTCAAACCATTAAATAGTTTAAAAAGAGTAGGAAATTTTTATAAAATAATGAGTTATAATATACGGGAAATTGATAAAAAACCTGTAGATTATTTGGTTTTCGCATCTAGCGACACTGAAAAAGTTTACATTTTTAAAAATACGACAAGTAGATATACTATTTTAGATAAAGACAACATCCAATTTGAGGATGCACCAATAGCGTTTTAATTATGAATGTGGACGATTTAGTTGATAGTTTTAATGGTGATAAATATGTGGATGACATCCAACCATATTTTAATGACATTCTCAACTTTTTAAAGTACGCCAATAAATATGGGTTTATTGATGATTTAGATTTAGATTATATCCCTTACGACGAATTTGAAGTCGCTTTACCATACTTGGAGGAGTTGGGTAAAGTTGGTGATTTAGATTATGAGAGTGTCCCTGATGGACTTAAAAACTCATTATTAGTATATCAGTTAGATAATAACCCACAAAAAACATTACAATATGTTGCTGATACATTGGTTACCGACGTTTATGTTATGAATGGAGGTTATTATCTTTATATTAGAGATAGGGATGAACTTGCGGAACTTTTTAGTAGTGGTGGTAGAGATAACTCATCTTATGAATATGCGAAATCTGTTTTGGGTGATGATTCATGGGAACCATATTGGGATACTACGGAAAATGTTTATAATGATGTTATTGATGATTTAGATAAAAAGAATCTTGGACATTTGGCAGAATATATTATTAGACACATTGGAGATCAGGAATTATCAACCGATGATTATGATAACGATTTATTTAACACTTTTTCTAATGAACAAGGAGTTGAGGGGACATTTAAAATAACCAAAGAGAATGTGATGAGGTTAATTAATGATAAAAGTGCCATGAAGGAAATGTTAAATGGCGATTTATCGGATTTAAAAAGTGAATTATATTCTTTACATAACAATTCTTATAATAGTGCTTACGAAACCGAAATCTATGATGATGTGTGGTCAGAGTTATCTACTTATTTTGTTACAGGGTCTTGGGAAACAGAAACAAAAGAAAGGTACGATGGGAAGAAAATTTATCACGAATATATTAAAATCAATGATTTCCAACAAGTAATATATGATTTTATATCATCAAATAAAATATATTCACATTATAATGATGGCACATTAGAATATTATAGTTCGTACGTTGGGGTAATTAAATCAATGATGAACGATGGTGCCTACTCATACTTGGACTTTAGAGTTCCTGATTATCCAAGTTGGACCTTAACTAAAAAATACATAAATGATAGTTTTAACGATTATATATAAAATAATATTTATAAAAGATGGAGAATATATATTACACAATAGCTGAACAAAAAATGGAAAGACTAAGTCACGTTTTAAACGAGATAGAGGGTGAAGATTTAAAAAGACTTATGTCAAGGGAACTTCAAAAAATTAAATTGATTCCTTTAGATATGTTTAGCTCTAAAGATGCGATAAGTAACATTATAAGTGCTGAAATATCAAGAAAAACTATAGAGTTTAATAGGACTATTCCGTCTTTAATGTCCTTAAATCTTACACAAGTAAGTACACGATCTAAATTTAGATTCGATAATTACTATAAAAGATTTTACACATCAAGAAATAGAGGATTTGATTTTGAGGGGATGATAGCAGGATTTTTAAATGGAGATATATCAACAGATAAATCATCACCATTTGATATCACCGCTGGTGGAAATAAAATATCATTAAAAACTTTAAAAAATGAAGGGGAGTCTGTTGTTGTTAAATCTATCGCTAACAGCTTAAAAAAATATTATGAGTCTTATAACGGATCAGCTGAAAACAAAGCCGAACTTAGAACTATATTCTCATCAACAAACCCAATAAAATTTTTAGTTGATTCTAAAAACAACGATTTAGTAAATATTGCTGAGGACGTTATTAGAATGTCTTTAGAGGGTATCGACTCATTATTAATTGGAATACCAAAAGAGGATAATAAAATTGATTTATATTATTTTAGTAAAGAAAAAGTGGTGCAATTAGCGTCTAATCGTGGAACTGCAATGGCACCTAAAAGTTCTGGATCAAAACAATTAAGATTATCATCCAGTATTTTAAGTGATGCTGATATATCTGGAACAATAACCTTTCCCAATTTAACGGATAAAGATTATGAAGACTTTCTTGTTGGTGATGAAACAACAACCAAGACAATACAAACGCTAAATAGTTTTGGTAGTAAATACGGAGTAAGAGGATTGGGTGGACAATTACCCCAAGACATCATTATGGATTTAGCTAAAAGTGACCAATTTATTACTGACATGAACTTTATTCTCGGAAATCAAAAAGAGGAATGAATATTATAGTTACAAAGGAACAGTTAAACATATTAAGAGAAAACAATCCAAAAGAGTTTAATTGTGATAAGTGCGACCATACTTGGACAATAAAGCCAGAAGATAATGATCCATATTTTTGTCATATATGTGGTTATGATACCCATAAAAAAAAGTGTGACTATGACAAACTCGAAGACTTTTGGAAAAACCACAAAAAAGACGACATCGTAAAGGAAAACAAAAACAGTGAAGAGGTGCCTGAAAAATATAAAAATGATATTGCCACGTTGTTTGATATTACAACTCCCGAAATAAAAAATATTATTGGAGACGAAAACATTACAGTGAACTACGAATTAAAATGGTTCCCGCAATGGTTCGTTTATCAGATTACGGTAAGTATTGTCAATGACGAAGGACAACCAATACCGTTTAGTTACGATAAAGATGCCGAGATAATGGGAATCCTCCATGATAATATAAAATATATGGGATTGGATAATCGAGTTGTTATTGTAATTAAATAATCCATTAACGATTTGATTAATCGAATTAATTCCATTATATTTTTGTTATGGAAAAAAATAAAATCTATTTGGAGGATAATTTAGAAACCCTATCAAAAACTACTGACAATTATTATGATATGGTGATAACCTCACCGCCTTATGATGGTATTAGGAAATACAATGGCTTTGTTTTTGACATCGACACCTTAACTACCGAACTATATAGGACCACAAAAAATGGTGGAGTAGTTGTGTGGGTTGTCAACGATCAGGTAGTAAAGGGATCGGAAACAGGAACAAGTTTCAGGCAAGTTTTAAAATTCATGGAAGCAGGATTTCTATTACACGACACCATGATATATGAGAAAAACTCGAGTTCATACCCTGCAAGTTCAAAAAGTAATAGATACACTCAGATTTTTGAGTACATGTTTGTGTTTTCAAAGGGTAAACCAAAAACTGTAAATTTAATATGTGATAAACCAAACAAATGGGCGGGTCACACAAACTGGGGTAAAAACACAAAACGTATTGGTGATAATGAGCAATTGGTTGAGGTTGGGAATATTAAACCCGTTCCTGACTTTAGCCCAAGAAATAATATTTGGAGATACGTTAATGGTGGAGGGTTTGCATCAAAAGATAAGATAGCACATAAACATCCAGCAATATTTCCAGAGGAGTTGGTTAAAGACCATCTTATTAGTTGGACAAATGAAGGTGATTTGGTATATGATCCGTTTATTGGTTCAGGGACTGTTGCTAAGATGTGTATATTATTGAATAGGGATTACATTGGTAGTGAGATTTCTGAAGAGTATGTTGACATCTGTAATGAAAGGATAGAAATCACAAAAAAAACATTAGAAAAAGTTTGAATAATCGAAATAGTTTATATAAATTTGTACTATTAATAATCATTTAAAAAATAAACAAAAATTATGGCAACAAAAACAGGAAACAAAGGACGTTACATTTGCAAAGTTGGTTACTTGGATATCTACGCGAAAGATACCTTAAAGTCTAAAAAAGATACTACACGCAATTGTGCAAAAGGTGAGGTTAAATCGACAGTTTATAACATCCTTCACGGAAAAAAAGTGTCTTTAGCTAATTTAAATAGTAAAGAATCTGCAGTTGCCAAAGCGATTGAATTGATGGGAAATAAAGTGGGACTTTACGGGTTAATTTAAATCCATCTACTATAAATAATAAAGTCAGGATTATGTCCTGACTTTTTTAGTTTGTGTGGTATTTATTAATATGGAATTTAAAAAGGGGGATTTACGACTATTTGAAGAAAAAACTGAGAGCAGTGTTTTCAAAAGGGTGTTGTCCAAATTCATGGAGATTAAAAACAAAGCGAAGTTAGAAATCGAAGAAACAAAAGCCCTTGTTCGAATTATAGTTTATGCTGTAAAGTCGTACTCAAAAAACAGAGAATTCGATTTAGATAAAAAAGATATGAAGTTTATTCAGGGACAATCTGCCGATGTAATTAAAAACCTATTAATGGTTACCATATCACTCATCCCAATTCCAATTCCTGTAGTACCATTTTTAATTATATTTGGTAAAAAAATAGGTATCGATATATTACCTAAAGAACATGAAATTCCAGAAAAAGGTAAGAAAAAAGATAAACCAAACGAATCAGTAATCATTGAATCACCAAAGAGAAACTAAAATGAATATAATAATAACTGAAGCCCAATATAACTCATTAACGGAGGAAAGTCTTAGAGAGTTTTTATATTCTCTTTGGGATAACCAAAAAAAACATGGGGAAGAGCCAACTTTTGATGATATTATTTATCAGGTTAGTGACATTAAAAAAAATAGTAACGAAGATTATAAAATTATACGACCGATATGGTATGACTATAACGGGGGATATGATAAGTTACTCCAAGAAATAAAAGATGTGGTAGAGCATGATGAAATACAAATAAAAGGTGAAAGTAATCTTGATATTATTATTTTTGTAACTGATGTAATCTCTTATGGCGTAAAATACGAAGCGGGGATAATTGAAATTAACTGTAAAGTTGTTGGTGGTAAAGTTGATGGTTATGTTTATCATGACGAAACGGATGAACAGACTTTGGTACCAAACATGGACATATTTGAGATGTTTAGAGAATTAGAATACGATACGGAGTATTTCGAAGAGTTTATAAAATCGGAGTGTTACGACTACATGTATGAAAGACTAAAACATTTTGGTGTACCAATAGGTGTAAATCTCGAATTTTAATAATGAGAATAATAATAACAGAGAATCAATATAAAATACTTTTGGAATCAAATACTGAATCCATGCAAAATGTTATTGATATGGCTTTTGAATCATTAAAGGAAAAATGTGAAGAGGGGGATTTTGATGTGACGTATATTGAATCCCAACTTAATGTGACTGAAGAAATAAAAGTCGTTGATGTTCAGAAAACGACAGCAAAAAACTACTTAACAGGTAAAGAAAGTAACTCTGTATTTGTTACTGTTGACATATACATTCACTCAATTTATGAATCGATAGATGCTGATGAAATGATATATGAATTAAGATTAGAGTGTGAAAACGTAGTAGGTAAAAGAAATATTGGATTAAAGGTGAGAGATGTTATAAATAATAACACAAATAGACAGTGGTAAAATATGAAAATAATAGTAACGGAGGATCAGTTTAAATTACTCCAAGAAAACGATAATGATTTTATTAAAACTAAATCCGTTATAACATCTATGTATGATCAAGGAATGGGTTTTTCTGACATTAAAAAATATACTGGGTTGGATTATGATGTTATCATTCTATGTCTAAAGGATAAAAAAATAATAAGTGGGGGCGATTGTGAGGAGATTTATGAAATATTATACCATTATCTTTTTCGTAGTGAGTTTATTATTAAAGATCACAAATATAGTGATGGGTCAACAATTACAATTAGCGTGGACGGTGATAGTACTATGGATTTTAAGTATACTGCTACCGATGGTGACCAAGTATATGGTTATGGTACATTTTTATGGGCTGGTGATTGTAATTGGCCCTTAGATGTCGATTATTTTAAGTCTGGATATGATAGAATAGATGACCCTAAATTTTATGGTGACGTTGATTGGTCGTTATATAATGATGAATTTATAAAAATAGAAACGATGGATGACATAATTAATTTTTTTAATAATCATTATTTTGAATTAATAAAAAGTCCGATAGACATGTTAGTTGAACAATATAGGGCGGATTTACTTGAAATGAACTAAAAACTATTATATACTTAAACGATACCGACATCAAAAAATTAAATTAAAATTATGGAAATTACAACGTTAGAATTACAAGAAAAAATTAAAAATGGTGAGAAATTAATCGTGGACTTCTGGGCTAATTTTTGTGCTCCGTGTAGGATGATGAAACCTGTGTTCGATAAAGTTTCTGATGAGTTTAGAAACGAAAACTCGGATGTGAAACTTTACACAATGGACATCGATCAAAATAGAGAATATGTAACCACATTGGGCATTAGAAGTATACCAACGATTAAATCGTTTTCGGATGGTCAGATGACTAACACCGTTGTTGGTGTGGTTAGTGAAGAAGGTATTAAACAATTAGTTAAAAATTTAATAAATGATTAATGAAAAAATATATACTAGTGTTTACAATTTTAATTATATTTGTATCATGTAAAACCACGAAAGATGCGAACTGTGATGCTTATAGCCAAATTTTTAAAAAAACCGACGTTAAATACCGAAGAAATAAACAAGACATTAGACAAGATGTCTGTGTTTATAAACACATCTATTGAATCTGTAAATGAACAGGATGAATGTATAATCGTTATCGATAAAGATATTAATGCGATAGTGTTTTACGATAAGATTAGAAGTAATTTATATTACGACAGGAATATTTTAGGTAGGGGGCTGGAGAAAGGATTTCCCAATAATACTACGGAGACTAAAAATGGTGCGGTTGAAAAGTTCTTTAAAGAAAAATATCCCAAACTTATAGTGAAAAAGGTGACATCAAAAGTGTTAACAACATCATAAGATTATCGCCTCACGAATTGCCATACGATATCGTCAGATCATAATATTTTTGGTCAAAATAACCAGAACTTTTCCATAGTTTACGGTGGTCCACAATGACGTCGAATATTAAGTCATCAGAATAAACGTTGATATCATAAGTAATTTTATCACTATTAAACACATTAGAATCGATAAGGGATTTTATTTTTTTGTCCATAATAATAAATATATTAAAATTTGTTTGGCAGTATAGTAAATATGATATATCTTCGTAAAACATTTAAAACGATATAGATATGATGACATCAGAACAAATTAAAGCAATTGCACCTTCAATATTCTCAACTTCAGCATCTCCGAAGATGTCAGATAAGTACGTATTCGTACCAA
>Ga0315284_10011448_pt1 | contig 12647 bp, 10 predicted proteins | sample YL17G09_16_MG_FD_203696 | JGI IMG/M metagenome (GOLD analysis project Ga0315284, IMG submission 203696) | Sediment microbial communities from Yellowstone Lake, YNP, Wyoming, USA - YL17G09_16 | ecosystem: Environmental > Aquatic > Freshwater > Lake > Sediment | place: USA: Wyoming | collected... | reverse complement strand
GGCTGCCGAGCTTCAGCCCCACCATCGCCGCGCCCATGCCGATCAGCTCATCCGCGAGCGCGCGCAAGAGCGCCGCATCCGCCTGCGCGTTCAGATCATCGCCGCCGCGCTCCATCTCGTCGAAGCGCTTCCGGTTGAGCATGTACAGCGTCTCATCGAAGCTCGGCAGGAAGACGTCCACATGGAGCAGCGCCTTGCCCAGTATCGCGCGCCAGTCCGCCTTGCCGGCATCGGAGGCGGGATCGGGCCGCGCCATGTCGAGGGAGGTCGTCAACCCGCGTTCCTTCACCTGCCTAAGCAGAGAGGCAAGCTCATCTCCGCCATCCGCGAACATCCGCCGCATGAGCGGCGGGTAGCCGAAGTGGAACAGCCGCGCTCCCTCGAGCTTGCTGTAGTCCACATCATCCGCGCCGAAGGTGTCGTTCGCGCCGGGCGAGTGCAGGAAGATACGATCCACGCCCGGTGGGCTGATCACAACGGTGTAGCTGCTATGGCTCTCCTTCGTGACGATCATCCCGTCGGCGAGGTCCGGCCCATGCTGCCGCAGCACATCGAGGATCGCATGGCCGACCACATCATCGGAGATCTTCCCCATCAGCCGAACCGGGAAGCCGAGCCGGCGCAACGCCAGGCCAGTGTTCGACACCGGTCCGCCGGTCGAGGTGGTGAGCGGCCCGACATCAATGAGCTTACCTGGGACGAGCAGTTCGCCCAGGGCAGGAGCTTCGTCTCCTGCCCGAAGAGTCCCCCGGAACGTCGGGATCATATCCAGGCAGATATGCCCTGCAACAACGATCTCAGGAACGCCTTGACCCACGCGCACCCTCCTGGCGCAGGCGCCAGGCGTTCATTTCGACTCGTGGCTCTCATGACCTTGAGAGCCACGAGCGCCAATAATCGCTCCTAACGCCCGAAGCGCCTTCGGCGCGGCCGCTTGGCGGCGCGCTTGGCCGCCCCCGCGGCGCGGCGCTGCTGGAGGCAGGGAAAGCAACTGCGAGGCGGGGGATAGCCATTCTGGTTATCCCTCGCCTGCTCTGCCGCCGAGTAGACGAACGGCTGCCCGCACGCTTCACATAGAAGCTGCTGGTCAGGCATTCCTACCAGCGCCGCCCGCCGCCTCCGCCGAAGCCGCCGCCGCCGCGGCGCTCTCCACTGTCACTGCGCTCCCTGCGGGGGCGTGCCTCACTGACCGTGATGTCGCGGCCGCCGACCTCCCGGCCGTTCATCGCCGCGATCGCCTCGGCCGCTTTCTCCGCTGGCACGTCCACGAAGCCGAAGCCCTTATCGCCGATCAGCCTGACTGCGGTCGGCTCGTAGGCCGCGAACAACTCACGAAGTCCGCTCTCCGTCATGGAGTAGCTCAGGTTTCCAACATACAGACTCTTGTCGGCCACAGTGGCCTCCTTGTGCCGCAGCCTGGCTCCGCGGTGCGAATGTCCCATATCCGGCTCAGGTGTCAGCTCCCCGACCGCGCGCCAGGCCGCGGTACAGCGGAAGCGACATCTGGAACGACACTCCCCTTGCTTACCTGCGACGACCCCGGGCAGACGGTCGCCCCAGGCGTCGAAGACGCGAGCGCGAGCCGCTCGGTGCGGGAGTCGGGCGCGGATGCTCCGACTCCGTGAGGCCGGCCACTGCTACCCGGGGAAGCGGCCGGCCCAGAGTGCGCTCGATACTGGCGAGAGCGGAGGCGTCCTCCCTGCTCGCCAAAGTGAGGGCATCGCCTGATGCCCCCGCCCGCGCGGTGCGGCCGATGCGGTTGAGGTAATCGGCCGCCATGGCGGGGATATCGTAGTTCACGACATGGGTAACCCCCTCCACATGTAGGCCGCGAGCGGCCACATCGGTCGCGACCAGCACTCGCACGGAGCGCTGCCGGAAGCTGTCCAGCGCTCTCTCCCGCTCGCCCTGCGTACGCGCCCCGTGGATGCATGTCACGTTCATCCGCTCCCGCTGAAGGCGCTTCACAAGCAGGTCTGCCCGGCGCCGCGTGCGGACGAACACCATCACACTCTCCATCTCTTCCTCGCGAAGCAGCCCGAGCAGCAGATCGGTCTTCAGGTCAGACCGCACGAGGTAGACCGATTGCGACACCGTCGCGGGAGGGACGGATTGAGAGCCGACCTCGATGTGCTCCGGGTCGCGCAGAATCTCACTATAGGCAAGCTCCAGCAGCGCGATCGGCATCGTCGCGGAGAACAGCATTGACTGACGCTCCTTCGGCAGCATCCGCAGGATGCGCCGCAGGTCGGGGATGAACCCCATGTCCATCAGGCGGTCCGCCTCGTCCACCACAAGGATCTCGACTGCGTCGAGACGGGCGGCGCCGCGGCGACAATGGTCGAGCAGGCGGCCCGGGGTGGCCACCACGATGTCGCAACCAGCTACGAGCGCCCGGCGCTGCGGGTCCATGCCGACCCCGCCGTAGACTGCGACTGTCCGCAGGGCCGTTCCATGTGTCAGCTTCACAGACTGCTCCGCCGTCTGCGCTGAGATCTCGCGGGTCGGGGAGAGAATCAGCGCGCGCGTGCGGCCGGTTGGTCCGTCCTGTAGGCGCTGGATGAGTGGGAGAAGGAAAGCGGCGGTCTTGCCGCTTCCTGTCTCAGCGGTGGCGATGAGATCGCCGCCGCCGAGTGCGAGAGGGATCACTTCTCGCTGCACGGGCGTGGGGGAGTAGAAGCCCATACGACGGGCGGCCCGGAGCAGTCCGGGGGAGAGTCGGAACTCGCTGAAGATAGTCGTTACCTCGCGTGCTAGAGGAAGCCATATCGCCAAGGCGACCTGCTAGCCGACGAGGTGACTTGCTCTGAATTGCGCCCTGATGAGCCCTGCCATCGAACAGGGGGCACACCGGGCACCATAGCTAATATACCCCAGTCCGGCGGTTGCGTCAAACGCCGCCGCGCCGTTTGTAACAGCATGGAGACCATCCGTCTATGCTGCCCACAGCGGGCGTACCGCGTTCGGAACGCATCGGAACCGCCAATGGGTCCCGGTTGACACCATTCGCATGGCAGCTTATGCTCTAGGTGAAGGCATGCGCGACCGGCCCTTGCAGCGGGCCGGTCTGGTGTTTTGCGCGCGATCCAGGTCACAGGCGAAGGTCAGCCGCACTGCTCTATCACGAGGTAGATGATGGTCAAGGAAGTCTGTGTTCTGCCGGTCTTCGAGTGCTCGACAGAGGACTTGGGGAAGCTCACGAAGTTCTGCTATCAGCGCACCATCGCCGATGAGATCGGCTCGCGGCTGACGAAGGACGAGGCGATCGGGCTGCTCGAGTGGGTGCTCACGGTTCGTTCCTTCGAGCAGATGATCGTGGCGCTGAAGGACGGAACGGTTAAGCCCTATGACGGCTTCGAGTTCACCGGCGCAACCCACCTCTCCATCGGACAAGAGGCGGTCGCCGTCGGGACCATGGCTGCGCTGCGGGGTGACGATTACATCACCTCGACTCACCGGGGACACGGTCATGCAATCGCCAAGGGCGCCTACGCGCTCACGCGCATGACCGCGCAGCAGCTCGCCGAATGGATGGGGGAGGAGTACGCAGGACGAAGCCGTGAGGAGCTGCTGTCGGGCGCTCTCAAGCGCCACCTCATCAAGACCATGGCCGAGCTGCTGGGGCGCGAGGACGGCTACTGCCGCGGCCGCGGCGGCGGCATGCACATCGCCGACTTCCACGTCAACCACCTCGGCGCGAACGCCATCGTCGGCGGCTCGCTCGGCATCGCCACCGGCGCCGGGCTGGCCGTGCAGAAGCTCGGCAAAGATCAGGTAGTTGCTTGCCTTTTCGGCGATGGGGCGGCGAACAACGGCATCTTCCACGAGTCCCTCAACTTCGCATGTATGGACCAGTTGCCCAATGGGCTGCCGGTGGTCTACATCATCGAGAACAACCAGTACGGGATGACTGGCCAACAGCGAGGCGAGGTTTCCGGTATCGAATACCTCGCCCGTCGCGGCGCCGCCTATAACCACGACAACATGCACGCCGAGGTCGTCAATGGCATGGACGTGCTCGCGGTGTGGGACGCGGTCGGGCGCGCCGCGGAACTCTGCCGAACCAAGCAGGGGCCAGTGCTGCTGGAGTGCCTGACCTACCGGTACCTTGGCCATTCGCTCAGCGACCAGCGGGTGAAGTACCGGACTACCGAGGAAGAGAGCGCCTGGCGAGCGTGCGACGCCGTTGACACCTATGAGTCGCGACTGCTTGCGGCGGGAGTGCTGACTGATGCGGAAGCCAAGGCGCTGAGGCAGGAGGTGGACGCTCGCATCCGCGAGGCGCTCGACGCGGCCGTTCGCAGCCCCGAGCCGTCTCCGGCGACGATCATGGAAGGGCTGTTCGCGGACTCGACCTCGGAGGGGATCGGGGAGGATCTGCGCACGCCCGAGCTGCTGAGACCTCTGCGGCAGTATCGTCGCGATGGCGAGGGGCGCATCATGTATCGCCACGCGGTGTGCGAAGCGCTCGGGGAGGAGATGCTGAGGGACCGGCGGGTGATCGTCTACGGCGAGGATGTGGCGGACTACGGGGGAGCGTTCCAGGTGACGGTGGGGCTGCTCGAATCGTTCGGGCGCGAGCGCGTGTTCAATGCACCTATCTCCGAAGCCGCCATCGTCGGCGTGGCAGCCGGGGCCTCGATGGTTGGACTGCGGCCGGCGGCGGAGATCATGTACATTGACTTCATGCCCCTCGCCATGGACCAGGTCGCCAATCAGGCGGCGAAGACCCGGTACATGTTCGGCGGGAAAGCGACACTGCCGATGGTCGTGCGAACCACTATCGGTGGGGGGCGCGGCTACGCGGGGCAGCACTCACAAAGCCTCGAGGCGATGCTCACCCAGGTGCCGGGGCTGAAGGTCGTCGCTCCTTCGACTCCCTACGACGCAAAGGGGCTGCTCAAGTCGGCCATCCGCGACGACAACCCGGTCATCTTCATCGAGCACCAGCTTCTCTACACGGAGAAAGGCGTGGTCCCCGAGGAAGAGTACACCGTGCCCATCGGCAAGGCGGTGGTGCGCCGCGAGGGCAAGGACATCACCATCGTTGCCTATCTCATGATGGCCCAGGTGGCGATGGAGGCGGCCGAACTGCTGGCCGCCGACGGCATCGAGGCCGAGGTGATTGACCCGCGCACTCTCATCCCGCTGGACGCCGAGACCATTGCCGCGTCTGTGAGAAAGACCGGCCGTCTGCTGATCGTCTGCCAGGCGCCGAAGACAGGATGCTTCGGCGAGCACATCGCGTACCGAGCGCAGGAGCTAGCATTCGCGAGTCTAAAGGCACCCGCGCAGATCGTCGCGGCCTACGACATCCCGCCGCCTATGGCGCAGACGCTGGAGTCGGAGAACTTCCCCAGCCCGGAGAAGGTGGCGAAAGCGGCGAAGGGGATGATGGCGGGAGAGGCATTCGGCCAACGCCGATAGACGCTGGCCAGTGCTCTCGGGAATGAGTCGGTGGCCGCTCTGGAGCTGATGCTGTGCTGTGTGCAGCTTCGCCGAAAGAGGAGGCTAGAGAGTGCCACTCGAGATCTCTGAGGACATCGTGAGTCTTGCTTACCAGAGCCTTGGCTACTTCGTGATCGAGGGCCGGAAAGCCGGCAGACGTGAGGTAGACCTGCTGGCGATCCGCCTGGGCCAGAACGGCCGGGTCGCCGAACGGCTTCATGTAGAAGTCAGCATCAGCATCACCCCTGTGGGCTTCCTTCGAGAGAAGCCAGGTGTCGGTAGCTCTGGCAGGGACCCCACGGAGAGTGCTAGCGCCTGGCTGAAGCGGAAGTTCATGGATCCCGCCATTGAGCCGACAGTGCATAGGACTTTGGGCGGGAAGCCGGATAGGCGCGTGTTCGTCTACGGCAACCTCAGCAGGGAAGAAGAGCAACTGAAGGCCTTCGAGCAAGCAGGAATAGAGTGCAGGAGCATCGGAGACCTGATACACGAGGCGAGCAGCAAGGGTGAGCACAACCGGCTGAAGCGTGCCCTAGACATCGCGAATCTGGTAACGCGGCGGCAGACATGAGGGACTGCACAGCTAAACTTGGACGACAAGGCGAGTTCACACTCCCCCACAGACTGCGGCGTAAGTACGGTCTGGCGGAGGGTGACGTTCTCAGCCTGCTCGATCTCGGAGGCCTGATCCTTCTCAGCCCCAAGTCGTCTACCGTCGCCGGTCGCACCGCCGAGATGGAACGTCTGCGGCGCGAAGCCGGTGTCTCGATAGCTGAGCTTGTGGGCGGCGTGCACCGCGAGAGGGGCCGCAGGAAGTAGGCGTCTTTCCTCCGAATCCTGTTCTCAGCCGCTCTCGCGGTGGGATTCATGTCGCGACAAGAATGTCGCTCCTACGGGTGCCGTTGTTCTCCTTGGAGACAGCATGTTCCACGTCCTAAAAGAGGACGTCTACATTCTCTCGGCCGCGCGAACCCCTATCGGCCGCTTTGCCGGTGCTCTCTCGGCATTCGATGCCATTGACCTGGGAGCGCTGGCGATCGGCGCGGCGGTGGAGCGCTCGGGTGTTGATCCGGCGCGCGTTGACACCGTCAATATGGGCATGGTGGTATCGGCCGGACTGGGTCTGGCGCCGGCGAAAGCCGCCGCGGTCAAGGCCGGGCTCTCCGCCGAGGTGCACGCCCGCGCAGTCGAGTCGGTCTGCGGATCGGCGATGGACGCCATTGCGCTAGCAGTCCAGTCCCTTGTGCTGGGCACGGCGAAGATCGCCGTGGCCGGCGGCATGGAGTCGCGGACAAACGCTCCGTACCTGCTCGGGCCGAAAATCCAGCGAACCACCGATAGCTATCCCAGGGGACACCGCCTGCTGGTCAAGCGAGCAGGCGCTTACCGATTCCAGCTCACCGAGAACATCGAGGAACAGCTTGCGGCAACAGGTCTGGTTGATCCCACCACCTATGACGGCCTCTTCTGGCCGGCCGAAAAGAAGTTCATGCGCCAGTACGCGCTGGAGTTTGCGGCCGCCAACGGCATCACCGTTGAGGAGGTGAACAAGTACGCGGCGGAAAGCCACCGGCGCGCCCGCGATGCCACGGAGAAGGGCTACTTCCGCGACGAGATCGTCCCCGCGGGCGAAGTGGACGAGGACGACCTTGTCCCCGAAGAGCGCCTCCGGCGTGAGCTGGAGGAGAAGCCGGATGACGCCGCCTCCCTCTATAACTCCTCCACCCCGGCGGATGCCGCGGCCGCGCTGGTGCTGGCGACGGCAGCGACGGCAAGCGAACTCGGCATCGAGCCGATAGCCCGGGTGATGGGCTTCGCCCGCATTGACGGGCCGCCCTCGGAGTTCCTGATCGCGCCGATCAAAGCGGTCAGCCTCCTCTCGACGGAGATGGAGGCGGCCGGTAGCCCGACTGACTTCAGCATTGCTGAGGCGAACGAGGCCTTCGGGGTCCAGCTTCCCCTCTTCCATCGCGCCTTCCAGGGCGTCGAGATCAACGTCCACGGTGGCGCCATCGCGCTCGGCCATCCGCTTGGCGCGGCCGGAGCCAGGATCACGACGACGCTCCTCTACGCGATGAAGCGGTACGGCCAACGGCGCGGGTTCGCGACGATCTGCTATGGTGGAGGGGGCGGCTACGCGCTGGCGGTCGAGAGGGCAGAGTGATGGCGGTACCGGAGACGATGTTGGCATTGCGGCTTCACGGACCGGGCATGGACAACCTGCGGCTCGAGGAGGTGCCCAACCCGCACCCCGCACCCGGCCAGCTCCTGGCGAGAGTTGACGCCTGCATCGCCTGCGCCTCGGACAGCAAGATCATAGACCAGGGCGGCGAGCATACCCTCATGTACGGCTGGGACCTCAGCCGCCGCCCTGTGCCCATCGGGCATGAGGGCTGCGTTACGGTGGTGGAGGCAGGGGAGGAGCTGCGGGACCGCTATCCCCTGGGCGGGCGGTATGCTGTCCAGCCAGCCGTCCCGTCAGCCCCGACGCACCACCGCGAGCGCTACCGCGACAACGCCGCCGTTGTCGAGAAGGTCGCCATTGGCTACACGCTCGACGGCCTCTTCGCCGAGTACGTTCTGATCACAGAAGAGGTGATCGAGACCGGCTGTCTGCTTCCGTTGCCGGACCCGGCGATGCCGCACTTCGCGGCTGCGCTGGCCGAGCCGCTCTCCTGCGTAGTCTCCGCCCAGCAGCACTCGGTGCACATCGTGAAAGATGGTTCCGACGCTTCGCGCCGCGCACATCTCGGCCTCAAGCCCGGCGGGATCGTCGCCATCCTCGGCGCCGGGCCGATGGGCCGCATGCATGTCGAGCTGGCGCTGCGCTATCGGCCGCGTGTTGTCATCGTCTCCGACCCGCTCGCCGCGCGCATCGCCAAGATCAGAGACGGTATCGCTGAGAAGGCGAAGCGTCTCGGCGTCAAGCTCGTGCTCACCGATCCCGACCACTTCGAGGCCGTGCTGAGCGAAGAGAGCGAAGGTCACGGCGCGGACGACATCATCGTCGCCCTCGGCATCCGGCAAGTGCAGCAGCGCGCCTTCGAGCTTCTCGCCAAGGGCGGCGTGGTGAACCTGTTCGGCGGCCTCAAGCTCGGCGATCACATGCTCTCTCTCGATTCGCGGCGCATCCACTACGACTCCGTCATGGCGGTCGGCTCCAGCGGCGGCGATCCATCCGATGTCGTCGAATCGCTCTCGCTCCTGGCCGATGGCACGGTGGATGCGGGCAACTACATCGCCGCGGTCGGCGGGCTGGACGCGAGCAAGCAGCTCATCGAAATGGTGCGCTCACAGGCCCTCGAGGGCAAGGGTGTGATCTACCCCCACGCGCGCGGCCAGCTTCAGACCGTGGAGCGGTGGGACGCCACGGCCGAGCAGGGGTACCTGCGTGCTCACGCGGCCGACCAGTAGCGGAGCAGCGCGATGAAGATCGTCGTCTTCGGCGCCGGCAACATCGGTCGGTCCTTCGTCGGCCAGCTCTTCGCCCGCGCTGGTTACCGCATCGTGTTCGTCGAGGTAGATCAGGCAATTGTGGCCGCCCTCAACCGCGAGGGCCGCTACCGCGTCGAGATCAGAGATCGCAAGCCGGGGACCATCTTGGTCGAGGGTGTCTCCGCCATTGATGGCCGCGACCGAGACCGCGTTGCCCACGCCCTGGCCGACGCCGACATCGCTGCAACTGCCGTCGGCCCCAGCGCCTTGCCACACATCTACCCCGTCATCGCTTCCGGCCTGCTGCTCCGCCACAAGTCCGGAGCGCCTCCGCTTGACATTATCATCTGCGAAAACCTCCGCAATGCTGCCGAGGCGTTCGCGGCAGGGCTCCGCCCTCTGCTGCCAGCCGACTTCCCGCTGGCGCAATCGGTCGGCCTCATCGAGACCAGCATCGGGAAGATGGTGCCGATCATGCCGGAGGAAGCGCGCCGCCACGACCCGCTCCTACTCTACGCCGAGGCCTACAACACTCTCATCCTCGACGCTAAGGCCTTCAGGAACCCCATTCCCAACGTGCCCGGGCTCGACCCGAAGCAGAACATGGCCGCTTACGTTGACCGGAAGGCCTTCATCCACAACTGCGGACACGCGGCCGCGGCCTACTTGGGCTATCTGACTGAGCCGCGTTGGGTCTATCTGTCGGAAGCGATGGCCGATGACCGCGTGCAGGAGGGGGCGCGGAGAGCCATGTGGGAATCGGCGCGCTCTCTCATCCGCCGCTATCCCGATGAGTTCGACGAGGCGAACCAGCGTGAGCACATCGAGGACCTGCTGTTGCGCTTTGCCAATAAGGCGCTTGGCGATACCATTTACCGCGTCGGCCGCGACCTGCCCCGCAAGCTCTCCCGCGACGACCGGATGGTTGGCGCGCTGCTAACGGACGCTGCGGAAGGCGTTCCCGCGCCGTACACGACCCTCGCCACTGCCGCTGGCTTCCTCTTCCGCGCCACCGACGAGCGCGGTGGGATGTTCCCGGCCGACGCGCGCTTCTCCCAGGACTTGGCGAGCAAGGGGATCGAATGGGCGCTGGCGGAGGTATGCGGACTGCGGGCCGGTGATGCAACAGAGGTCGCCATCGCGGCGAGCATCAGAGCGGCATTCGTGGGGCTTGAGAACCGCGCGGATGGATGGCTGGAGCGCCTGCTTTCGCCCTGACGCTACTGCCGTTGCGGGAGTACTGCTGGGTGTGGTAAGATGACACAAGAGCGGCGCTCCGCGATAGCTCAATCGGCAGAGCGGGTGGCTGTTAACCACTAGGTTCCAGGTTCGAGTCCTGGTCGCGGAGCCAGATGTAAGGCAGGAACGGGTCCCCTGCCCGAGCGCCCTTCATCCCCTCCGCCAGCAATCACACCCGTGGTAGAGCTTGCGCAGCAGAGGATCGACCTTCTGGTGGAACCGCGTCTGCTGTCCGGACCCTGGAAACGGTACATCCTCCGTTGTGAGTAACCTGTCGTACTTATTCATGTCGCACAGCTTCGGCCTCACGAACCGGCAGACGTCCACCTTGACGAGCAGGATGCGTCTGGGATTCAGGTCGCAGATCTCTTGCCGAGTTGTCGGCCACCAATACTCCATGGTATGCGACAGATCTTTGCACAGGTCGATTAGGAAGCAGCCGCAGGCTCGGAACCTGCGGAGAAGGGCTATCTTGCTGTCTCCTGCGCAGGGCATATCGCACTCCCGGGATCCCGTTGCCTGTGCCATGGCCCGCATCACCTCCCTGAACAGAGAGTCGCGGCCGCTCATCGTCTCGAAGTAGAAGTAGCGCTCTCCTCCTTTGGGCGGCGCGTGGGCGATCCACAGAAGCTTGACGCGCTTCGGCCTGTACTTCTGGGCCGCCCGCGAGTAGATAGCGACATCGTTCATCGCAAGCACCTCCTGCCTACGCCACCCAAGAGCCACCCGCGCCGCGCCACTTTGTGAGAGTCACCGACACCCCGCGCCGTCTGTCCCAGTTGATGTCAATGGCGTCAACCAACTGGCTCAGGCGCAGCAACTGCATCTGGCCGCCGCAGTCCGCTGCAAGGAGCCACAGGTCCAGCGCTTCCGGCGCGTCCTCATCCTTCCGCACTTCGACTGCTATACGGGACGAACTCACGAAGAAGTCGAGCAGTATGGCTGGCCGCAGCCGTCCGGCGCTCGACCTGATCAGGCATCGAAGCACTTCCGTAACAGCTTGCGTTACCTTCCTGGCCTCCCCCAATGTGCACCCCGCCTGCAAGGCCAGGCTCGATGTTGTCAGCCTCGCGACAGGAACGAAGGCCAGCTTCCCCGGCACTCTGAGTTCGACCCTGTAGCTCCGGTTCTCCATGCAGTTCCGCTTGCAGGATACCCAGGGCCCGGGCGGGGTATGCGATCGCTTAAAAGCTCCCCGGGGTAGCAGGGGCAAGCCCTTACCCAACGCGTCATGCGGCGGGGATGCGGAGACATCCCCGCCCTACAAGAGCCGCTTCGTCCACCTTTCTTCAATCTCCCTCAACTGCGCGGACTGCTCAGGCGTGACGGTCGGTTCCTGCGGGCGAGAGAGGATCTCCTTGACCTTCTCCGCGGCGCGCTCGCCCAGGGTTGGTCGGCCGGAGGCCTCCCACGCCTCGCGGCGCCGGAGGGCGAGCAGGTCGCCCTCGATCTGCTCGGCGCGGAAGTGGCTGAGGGTGTGCTCGTGGGTGAGGAAGTCGCCGCTCTCTGCGCAGGCCCGGATGACCTCCTCGGCGATGGTTTCAGGCGTCACCTCGATGCCGCGCTGGGCGCGCAGGAAGATGCCCGCAAGCTCGTTGTCTATCACCGCCTGCTCCGGACAGAGGGTGAACTCCGTTTCGAGCTGCCCGATCCCCCAGATGATGTTCACGCCGCCGAGCGCGTGCAGCATCCCCGTCGTCGCCTTCTCCAGCGCCGACTGCTCGTCACACAGGAAGTTGTCGCTGCTGACCCATGAAGCCGATGGCAGGCCGTGATACCGCGCGAGCTCCGCGCCGGCAGCTGCGATGAGGGCGTCCTGCACGCGCCCGCTCGTCGCCAGCGCGGACCGCATGTCCAGCATGTGCGCGAAACCGAGGTTGAAAACACATGGCCGGCCGGGCTCCAGCACTTGCAGGATCACGATTCCCGACAGCGCCTCCGCGTTCGCCTGGGTGAGCGCGCCGGCCAGCGTCACCGGCGACGTTCCTCCGGCCAGGGGCTCCGCGTTCACCATCATCGGCAGACCGCGGCCGGAGGTGTTGAGGAACAGCTCCATCGCGGCGCGGCCCCAATGGAACGGGCTCACGATCGAATAGCCAAAGCTGACGATTGGTCGCTCAGAGAGAGCCACGCCCTCTGCCAGCACCTCTGCCATTTCGATAATGGCAAGAGGTCCATTGCCGGTGAAGATCACCGGCCGGAGATGCTTGGTCGAGTTCTCTGCAAGGATGCGAAAGCCAACGAAATCGCGCACCTGTGGCGGGTAGTCATTGATGCTCGTCCCGACCACGCCATGCACGTGCTCCAGCGCGTCGAGCAGTCGCGTGAACTCCGCCAAATCCGCCGAGGCGATCTCCTTGCGCTCCCGGCCGCGGGCGATGCAGAGCGCGTTCCCACCCCAGAACACCGTGCCGCCGTCGGCGCCGACCTCGGCGCACCCGCCGCGGCGATCGGCGAGCCGGATGTTACGCGGCGCTTTCTGCAGGCACTCGGCGACGAGCCGTCGGGGAATGCGAACACGTGCG
>Ga0315284_10011446_pt1 | contig 12649 bp, 10 predicted proteins | sample YL17G09_16_MG_FD_203696 | JGI IMG/M metagenome (GOLD analysis project Ga0315284, IMG submission 203696) | Sediment microbial communities from Yellowstone Lake, YNP, Wyoming, USA - YL17G09_16 | ecosystem: Environmental > Aquatic > Freshwater > Lake > Sediment | place: USA: Wyoming | collected... | reverse complement strand
AAGCCCGCTCGCAAACTCGATTTCGAGCGACTCGATGAGGGCGTAGTTTGCTATGTGCAAGCTTTTGAGCATGAGGCGGAGTAAATGTAGGGATTTTTCTGTGACAACTCAACTTGGAAGGGCGCGGCAACGAAAAAGGCCGACGCTGAGATTACGGCGCATGACTTGTTGGAAAAGAGAAGCTGCGGCTGGTGCTTCTCAATCAACATCGGTTTCCTCGCTGCCATGTAGCTCTCCGCCAAACCGATGGCGGTCGAGGGATTCAATCTGGATGTCGAAGCGGTTCTTCGCGGCTTCCTTCTGGGGGCTATTTGAAATTTGCTCGCGTGTGTTTTAGCTGCGTATCAAACCGATGGTCTTTCACCCAAATAATCATCCTGAATCAGTACTGTCCGGTTAAAAGTGAAATAGATTCAATTGGTTAGCGGGACAAGGGTCCTGCAACGTGTATCGGGTGTCCGTAAGTACTTGAGTTATCAACTCTTTTTCAAACAGCGTCACACTCAAAATCTGTAGAATACTGTAAAGCGACTGCTCCAGGTGGAGTTGTTTTTTGACGATTGCAACCAGGACGTAGATACTCACCGCGATCCAGATTTGTGTTCGAACAGCATTGGGACTGGTACCGAAGAAGGCTTTGATGCGCAGAGGCTGCTTTATCCATCGAAAGAACAGCTCAATCTGCCAGCGTGAGTGATAGAGTTCGGCAATCGTCAACGCATCGAGGACGAAGTTGTTGGTCAGAAAGATGAGCGTTCGGTCGCTCGCCTGATCACGGTAGCGGATGCGTCGTAAGTGATCGGGGTGACCTGCCGTCAATATAATCAAAAACTTCCCAAATCGAACAACCGTCCGTCATCGGAGCGACCGAGTCCGCCAGAAGACGGCGGGCTTCGCCCAGGATACGCATCGGGACGACGCGCTACAACGTCGGGCCAGAAGCACATGGCCGGAAACCTGGAGAAAAGCCCTCGCAGCCGTCGTGAGGTGACGGGCAAGGAAGTAGCAGTAGGGGAAAACCCAGCAATTTCCCCTGCATTTTTCCTTCTTTCTTCTTATCTTAGGCCACGCCGTTATTATTTGTGCCGTCCTCCCACGATAATTCCAAAGGAATTTCCGATGGCCGAAACCGTCCTTGATAAGTTTCTCCGTTATGTCGTTATCGACACGCAGTCAAAAGAAGACTCGGAAACGTATCCGAGCACGTCGAAGCAGTTCGATCTCCTCAACCTCCTCGTCAAAGAGTTGAAGGAGCTTGGGATCCAGGACGTTGAGATAGACAACTATGGATATGTGGTGGCAACGCTCCCGTCGAATCTCGGTCAATCCGACAAGGCGTATGGAAAAGTGCCGACCATCGGCTTCGTCGCGCACGTGGACACTTCGCCCGAGGTGAGCGGAGCGAACGTGAAGCCCCAGCTGATGACATACAAGGGCGGCGGCATCGTTCTTCCAGGTGATACGTCTGTCGTAATTTGCGAAGCCGAGAACCTTCCACTGAAAAACAACGTCGGCAAAATGATTGTGACCTCCGACGGCACAACGCTGTTAGGAGCGGACGACAAAGCGGGCATCGCAATCATCATGACTGCCCTTCAGAAGCTCATCGCCAACCGGAGCATCCCGCACGGCGATCTCCGGATTGCATTCACGCCGGATGAGGAAGTCGGAAACGGCACGAAATATTTCGACATCAAGAAATTCGGCACTCAATTCGCGTACACAGTCGACGGCGACAACCCCGGCGAGCTGAACAAAGAAACGTTCAGCGCGAACACGTGCATCGTCACCGCCCACGGCCGCGACATCCATCCGGGCACGGCCAAGAACATCATGGTGAACTCAATTCGTGCCGTCGCGGACGTGATCGTGCGCCTGCCGCGCGACATTGCACCGGAGACAACTGAGGGCTACGAGCCGTATATCCATCCCTACGTTCTCGAAGGATCCGTCGGGAAATCGTCTGTGAAGATTCTCTTCCGCGATTTCAAGACCGAAGGATTGGACGCGTTGAAGCAGCGGGTCGAGAAGATCGTTGCGGAAGTTCAACCGCTGCATCCGAAAGCGAAGATCGAAGTGCAGATCATTGAGTCGTACCGCAACATGCGCGAGGGACTTGAGAAAGATCCCCGCGTCCTCGAGTGTCTATGGGAGGCAACCAAGCGAAGCGGCCTTGAGCCGCAGTGGGTTCCTATCCGCGGCGGCACCGATGGATCGCGGCTTACGGCCGCAGGCCTACCAACGCCTAACATCTTCACGGGCGGGCAGAACTTCCACAGTCGCACAGAGTGGGTCTCCGTCGAAGGGATGGAGAAATCGGTTGAGACCGTTCTGAATCTTGTGCAGGTCTGGGTCGAGAGAAGCAGAAAATGAGAGACACTCTACCCAGTGCGAACGCAGTAGAGAGGACCTTCGTCAGTACCTTGACAAATCCGAATTACCAATAGGAGCACTCTTATGGAAATTCCGAAAACGACGAGCGGTCTCCCGGAGAACGCGTACAAGGAGCTTAAGGAGGGTGAAGTATACATTCCGGTAATGGACCCGCGTTCCACGCCGCTCGAAGTGACCCCGTGGTCGGTGATCTGGGGTGTGGTGATGGCTATACTCTTCTCCGCCGCGGCGGCGTATTCCGGACTTAAGATCGGCCAGGTGATGGAGGCCGCCATTCCGATCGCAATCCTCGCCGTGGGCGTAACGGCAGCGGTCAAGCGGAAGAACGGCCTTGGGCAGAACGTTATCATCCAATCGATCGGGTCGACTTCCGGGGCTGTGGTTGCAGGTGCGATTTTCACGATACCGGCGCTGTACATTCTCAACCTTCCCACAAGCTTTTATCAAACGTTCCTCGCCTCGCTATTCGGCGGGTTCCTCGGAATTCTGTTTCTGATTCCATTCCGAAAGTACTTTGTGAAGGACATGCATGGGAAGTACCCGTTTCCGGAAGCTACGGCAACTACCGAGATATTGATAGCCGGAGAGAAAGGTGGAAAGCAAGCGCTCGTTCTGGTTGTGAGCGGACTCATCGGTGGGGTGTACGATTTCATCGTCACGTCGCTCGGCCTCTGGTCGGAGGTCATAACGTCTCGATTGATCGGCGCGGGAGAAATGCTTGCCGACAAGGTGAAGATCGTATTCCGTATGAACACGTTGGCGATGGTGTTCGGTTTGGGTTACATCGTCGGACTGAAATATGCAACGATCATCTGCGCAGGTTCATTCCTCTCGTGGTTCGTGCTCGTCCCGTTGTTCTACGAGATCGGTCATAGTCTGATAGTGCCGTTGGGCGCAACGGCGACGAAGCTCATTGCCGACATGAGCGCGGAAGAAATATTCCGCAGCTACGTGCGACACATCGGTATCGGCGGCATCGCCATGGCGGGAATCATCGGAGTGGTTCGATCGTCGAAGATTATTCGCGACGCCGTCAGCCTGGCATACCGCGAGATCTTTCACGCAAAGAAAGCCGAAAACGAAGCGCCGCTGAGAACGCAGACAGATATCAAGATGCTCTTCATTACCATGTTCTTGATACTCACCGCGCTCTTGATCTTCGTGTTTTTCGCAGGCGGCGTTGTTTTCAACGTCGGCCACGCGGTGGTCGGCCTGCTGATAGTCCTTATTGTATCGTTCCTCTTCACGACGGTTGCGGCGACTGCCATCGCGATCGTCGGCACAAACCCGGTCTCCGGCATGACGCTGATGACGCTCATTCTGTCATCCGTTGTTCTGGTTCAGATCGGTCTTTCGGGTACTTCCGGCATGGTCGGCGCGTTGATTATCGGCGGCGTCGTATGCACCGCGCTCTCTGTGGCGGGCTCGTTTATTACCGACTTGAAGATCGGCTATTGGCTCGGGTCGACGCCCAAGAAGCAGGAGAGCTGGAAATTCCTCGGCGCACTCGTTTCCGCCGCCACGGTTGGCGTGGTGATCATGATTCTCAACGCCACGTACGGCTTCACGGGACCTGGCGCGCTCGTTGCGCCGCAGGCCAACGCAATGGCTGCCGTGATTCAGCCGCTGATGTCGAACGTGCCGGCGCCGTGGATTCTGTACCTCGTCGGTGCAGTTGTCGCTCTGCTGGTGATGTGGCTGAAGATATCCCCGCTGGCGTTTGCACTAGGAATGTACATCCCGCAAGAGCTAAACACACCGCTACTGGCGGGCGGACTTGTGGCTTGGTTCGTCTCGTCGCGCACGAAGAATGAGAAGCTTAACAGCGCCCGATTCCAGCGCGGGACGTTAGTTGCGTCAGGATTCATCGCCGGCGGCTCGCTGTTCGGCGTGATCGGTGCCTTCCTCAGGTTCGGAGGATTCGACTGGTTCAATGCGGTCTGGGTGGAAACCCACTACGCAGAAATCCTCGCGGTGTTCATGTTTGCGATCCTGGTAACACACATTATTTGGGATTCGCTGCGGGCGAAGGAAGAATAGAGATCATATGATTCATCGCAGAGACGCCAAGCACGCGGAGATTCGCAGAGGTCAAGACTTCTCTTCATTCCTTTGCGTACTCTGCGTCTCTGCGGTATGAGATACTAATCAACAACGGGAGGCTCTTATGTACAAGGCAGGGTGGCTGTTGCTCATCCTTGTGCCGGCGGTTCTTCAGGTGCAAGTCTCGCAATTCGCATACATCCCCAATTTCGATACCGTCGTCGTTCCGAATCTGCCAAGCGGGTGGAGCACGACGACGAATCGCTCCCCGTCGGGAGATTTCAAAACCACTTCTTCGACGGTGCGTTCGAGTCCCAACGCGGTCGTCGATTTGAATGCCACTATTGCATGACCTGTCCCTTAACCGCGGTGTAGTTTGTCTGCATCTTATGGACAACAAGATTGACATCTAACCAACGAAAGGAGACCCATATGCGAGTGCCAAAAGCAGCTCATGGTAATGCAGAAGTCAAATCTGAAAATGAGCGCGATCACTACGTTGCGATTGATTAGTCCGTGAGCAGGATGGCTATCGAGCACCTTTCACGGGGTGATAAGACTGCTCGGATTTTCGAACGTCCGACTGACCTGAAGGGACTCAAATCCTATTTGGGTGAGCATAGCAAAGCCGTTTTCGAAAAGATTCGGCGCGGCGAAAATGCATGGAGAGAATTCATCGGTTCTGTCCACAAACGAATTATCACCATGATAAGTGAAAAAAGCAAAGAGTAAGAGCTCAAGCTCTCACAAGTCAAGAGCGTGGAGGAACTTAGAGATCTCCTCGCGAATGAAAAAGGATGGGATGAAAAGGATTTGCTGACATATGACGATGAGGCGGTGGCCATCCATAAGTGACTCGCACGATGCTACTCTGGGGGAGACTAACCGTGGCTTGCGGAGATTGTAGTCCGGCTTGAGATAGCCAATTTCGCGAAACGAACCCGAGCCCAGCAGTCTCACGCCGAGGCGGAAACCCAGAAACGGGCAAAATCGGGCCATATGTCTGGGAATTCGCATAGCATGGCTACAGAGTAGTCAACTATACCTGAAATCGTCGCGGAAGTTGATACCCAGAACGCATGACGATGGTTGGAATCTTAGGTCGGTAGGTGTGGATTAGCCACCGAGATAGAAATGGCACCTTTCGGTAGGGTTCGCGAAGATGCTGTTTTGAACCGTAGGGACATCATAGACAGAAACTCGCACTTGGGATACAGCCGCAGGACAATCGACCGTCATACCAAGAAGGCTATTAAGAATGGGATTATTCGGCCTTCGGGTTATGGCCACTATGCGTACGCGAGAAATGTGAGAAATGCTTCCGGTGCGGGCGGTCTGGACGAGCCGTGAGGGGCGGTCTAGTAATCACCTCTCGCCAGACCTTTGTCAGCATTGAGAGAGCCGGTCTGGTCTGTGGATGTCAATGTCAAAGCCTTGGATTCAGTGTCTTATGTCCGCTTATGGAATGTCTTGAACCGATCCAGCTGAACGACCTTGAGGGAACCCAAACCACACCATTTCTTCACCATTTTTCAAATGTTCGAACCACTTTTGGCCAGGGCAACGCCAAAAGGATGATTTGCTAGTCGAATGGGAGTGTACCTGCCCCGGTGTCGCGAGAGGATTCACTTGAAGGGACAGACCATTGCTTTCCACAAGCGCCGCATATGCGGCACGGGACACCTCCAACTGGTAGCAGAGAGTTAGCAGGCTGGCTGACAAGGCTGTGAGTTGCGTGCCCCCAACCAGATTCGAACCGGTGTTCCAAGCTTGAAAAGCTCGTGCCCCCATCGGTGCTGCGAACGTAGTAGCAGGTTGCTGAATTGGGGCCTGCCCAGAAAATATGAATCGTGTCGCCTGTGGCGAAGACCGGAGGCCCGCAGGCGTCGGTCGTGCCGAAGGATATTTGCTGCTCGGGCTGCCAGAGAACGTTGCTGGTGTCCGCCCGTACCGGCTGGGTAGCTTAGCCGTCCAGCGTATAAAGGTTGACGAGCGTGGCGAGACCGTAAACCAGCAGTGTACCTATGGAAGGGCAATTCATGCGTGCTGCCCGATGGGTTGGAGGCAGAAACGAGTGTGGCGAACCTCCGCGCCAAAGCGAAGATATTTCTTGCGGAGCTTTTGACATCTTTGCGGCTCCCTTCCCCCTGTAGGAAAACGAAACATCCCATCTCCCCCGCATCTGTTGCGGCAGACAGTGGGACGTCAATGAACCCCTGCTAGGGTACGCACCAATATAGCATGCGCTGGGGAACAAAGTCAAAAAACAGCCCAATGACACGCGAAGCATTGTCATCGCCAGCATTTCGGTTTTGCAATCGAGTGGCTTCCTCTAATTGCTCACTTACTGTATGTTCATTCAAGCCCAGCTCTCCGTTCCTGCCGAATGTCCAACTGCTGCGGTCCCAAATCGGTTTGTCCCCCACCTTCTCTGCCATCATGCAGCAGTTGTAATGGAAAAGGTTTCACTTCACTCAGCATGCGCTCTTGAAGAACATCACACTCAGCGGCGGCAGCGTTAGCAGGAGCGAGTGCGGTCTGCCGTGTGCCGGATTCCACGAGGCCTCGACGCGTCCGAAGTTCCCTAAGCCGCTTCCCCCATATTCGTGCGCGTCGCTGTTCAATACCTCCATCCAAACGCCTCCCCTCGGAACGCCCACCAGATAGTCGAACCGCGGCACGGGCGTGAAGTTGCACACTACAAGAACGATGTCATCCGACGACTTCCCCCTCCTCAAGAAACTGACTATACTGTTTTCCCAATCGTGGAAGTCGATCCACTCGAATCCCCCGATCTCAAAATCCAACTCATATAGCGCAGGCTCACTCCGATAGAGACGGTTGAGGTCTTTGACCCATCGCTGCGCGCCGCGATGGAGCGGATACTCGAGGATGTGCCAATCGAGACTCAGCTCGTGGGACCATTCACTCCACTGGCCGAACTCGCTGCCCATGAAAACCAGCTTCTTGCCCGGGTGTCCATACATGTACCCGAGAAGCGCACGCAGATTTGCATGCTTCTTCCACTCGTCGCCCGGCATCTTGCTTAGAAGCGTTCCCTTCCCATACGTTACTTCGTCGTGCGAAATGGCGAGGACGAAGTTCTCCGTGAACGCGTACCAAAGACTAAACGTGAGCTGGTCGTGGTGGTACTTCCGATGGATTGGGTCGTTGGAGAAATATCTGAGCGAGTCGTGCGTCCAGCCCATGTTCCACTTCATTCCGAACCCCAAGCCGCCAACGTACACAGGCCGCGAGACCATAGGCCATGCGGTGGATTCTTCCGCGATCGTCTGCACGTCGGGGTGGTGAGTGTAGATGGCTTCGTTCATGATGCGGAGAAATGAAACGGCTTCGAGGTTCTCGCGCCCGCCGTAAACGTTCGGAATCCACTCGCCGGGCTTGCGTGAGTAATCGAGGTACAGCATTGAGGCGACGGCATCCACCCGCAGTGCGTCGATGTGATACTTCTCGAGCCAGAACATCGCACTGCTGACGAGAAACGCGCGGACTTCATTCCTTCCATAATTGAAAATGTAGCTGCTCCAATCGGGATGATAGCCTTGCTTCCAGTCCTTGTGCTCGAACAGATACGTTCCATCGAAGTATGCAAGCCCGTGCGCATCGCCTGGAAAGTGCGACGGCACCCAATCGAGAATCACCCCGATTCCGTTTTGATGCAGTAGATCGACCAAGTACATGAAATCCTCCGGGGCACCGTAGCGACTCGTCGGGGCGAAGTAGCCGGTGGTCTGGTATCCCCACGATCCATAGAACGGATGCTCCATTACCGGAAGAAACTCGACATGCGTATAACCCATCTCCTTCACATACTCGACAAGTTGGTGCGCAAGCTCGCGGTAGGTGAGGTGGCGATTTCCTTCTTCGGGCACTCTTCGCCACGAGCCAAGGTGGACTTCGTAGACTGAGATTGGGGAATCGAGACTGTTGGCTTTGCGGCGGTTTTCCATCCAGTCGTCATCGCCCCATTCATAGCTGAGCGACCAGACTTTGGAGGCAGTGCGCGGTGGCGTTTCCCAGTGGAGCGCGAATGGATCGCCCTTCTCAAGCTTGCGCCGCCGGTATTTCGAAACGATGCTGTACTTATAGCTTGCGCCTTTTTCGATGCCCGGCACAAATCCTTCCCAGATTCCCGATTCATCCCATCGGAGGTTGAGCGGAGCAGCCGAGGGGTTCCAGCTGTTGAAATCGCCGATAACGGAGACGCGCTCAGCGTTCGGCGCCCACACCGCGAACGATGCTCCTTTCACACCACCGGCCGAGATCAGGTGCGAGCCGAGCTTATCGTACAGCTCGAAATGGCTGCCTTCTTTGAAAAGGTGGATGTCAAGCTCGGAGAGCTGACCCTTGAAACGAGTGTTGTTCTTGGCCGATGTGTGGAGCTTTTTGTTCTGTGTCATCACTTCAGCACCATCATTTTTTTCACGTACGCTATTGAGGCCGATCCATCCGTCGGCTGAACATTCAACCGGTAGAAATACACGCTGCTGGCGAAAGCGTGCGCGCGGCAGCTGAAACGAGCAGAATCATAGAGAACAGCAGGTGAAATCTCATGGAGAATTCCTCGAAAAGTTGGCGTTTGCTGCTCGCGGTTTCTGTCTACAGGGTAATCGAAAATCGACTGGGAATCAAGTCGCTGGCTCATACCTTGCGGTGCATTTGCAAGTTCTTTGCGTCTTTTCTATATTTTTCCCACGAGAATGAACTCCAGACCTATCGGCGTTTTCGATTCGGGCATCGGCGGCCTGACCGTTGTGCACTCGATTGTGCGGCGACTGCCGCATGAGAACATCGTCTATTTTGGTGACACTGCACGCGTGCCCTATGGGCCGAAATCTCCGCAGGCTGTGCGAGAGTACGCCGCTCAGGACACTGATTTTCTCCTTAGGCACGATGTGAAGATGATCGTCGTTGCCTGCAACACCGTCTCGGCCGTCGCGCTCGACGTTGTGCAGCGGCACGCGAAGGTGCCCGCGGTGGGTGTGATTCTTCCTGGTGCAAGAATGGCGGTCGAAGCCACACGGAAAAAGCGCATCGGCATCATTGGAACTATCACGACAATCTTGAGCGATGCGTACACCCACGCCATCCGGCAGTTGGATAGTGCGGTCACCGTGACCGGCCAGCCGTGTCCGCTTTTCGTTCCGTTAGTCGAGGAAGGATGGTTCGATCATCACGCTACGGAACTCATTGCAAAGGAATATCTCTTTCCGCTGAAGTTGCAGAAGGTCGACACGCTCGTTCTGGGGTGTACACATTATCCTCTGCTCAAGGAAGTTATCGGCAAGGCAATGGGCGACGGCGTCACGCTGATAGATTCGGGGGAAGCTGCTGCTGCAAACGTCGAGCAAGAATTGCGAGAGCGCGGTCTTCTTAATCCAAGCAAACACAAAGGCAACCTTCAGTTCTTTCTCAGCGACATGCCCCACAAGTTTGCCGAGATAGGCGAGAGATTCCTGGGGCAGAAGCTGGGAAGAGTGCGGCGGGCGGAAGGGTTTCTTGTTTGATTGCGAATCCTGAAGTGCGAAATGTGAGTTGATTGTGTGAAAGTGCCAATTCACCCAGTACCGCGAACGGTCAACCGCTAACTGATAACCGATCTCCCATGACTCGCGACGAAGTCCTCGCCATCTTCCATCGTACACACTCTTTGCTCGAAGGGCATTTCCAGCTGACATCGGGTCTGCACAGCTCTCAGTACTTTCAGTGTGCGAAGGTCTTGCAGTACCCCCGCTACGCGGAGCTTCTCTGCACGGAGATCGCCAATCACTTCGCTGGCGCCGGCATCGACGCGGTGATGGCTCCGGCGTTGGGAGGAATCGTAGTCGGCCAGGAGGTCTGCCGACTTCTCGCGCTCCGCGGCGGCGCCGCAGGTCTCCGGATGATGTTTGCCGAAAGGAAAGACGGCGTCATGCAGCTTCGGCGCGGTTTTGAGCTTAAGAGAGGCGAGCGGGTTCTTGTGTGTGAAGATGTTGTCACGACGGGCGGATCGACTGCGGAGGTCATCAAGATCGTCCGGGCGGCAGGCGCGGAGGTGATCGGCGCGGCTTGCATCGTCGATCGCAACGGCGGAAAGGTTCGGTTCGACGTACCGCCGGATTCGCAATTCGCCGTGCTGCGGCTCGAGGTTGTCGCCTCCCCGCCCGACAATTGTCCACTCTGCATGAAGAAAATTCCGGTCGACAAACCCGGAAGCCGTGCAAACGCATAGGAGCTTTCGATGTTGGATAACCATCTTCTCTATCATTGCATCGTCGGACTCACAATCATTGCCGTTTCCGCCATCGTCGGACGGCTGCTCAAGCTCGTTCTCAACCGCGTGGTCCGCAGGATCGTCGCCAAGACTGAGACAGAGCTTGACGACCGCATCATCGACATCCTCGGCGGCAAAGTGACGACGCTGAGCGTTATCGGCGGGGTTGCTATCGCGCTGCAGGAGGTGCGGAAAGCCCTTACGGTCGAGGACGTTACGGGCAACCAGGTTCTCGATTATCTCGGAATTGTTCTCTTCATCGTCAGCGTTTTCGTCGTAACGCATCTCCTAATCCGTGTAATTGAGGCGGTGTTCGGCTGGTATATGGAGCAGTTGTCCAGGCGGACGGCGACGAACGTTGCTGCGACGATGGCTCCTCTGACGAATCGAATCGTCAACATCGCGCTGTTCCTCGTCGCGCTGATCGTCGCACTCGATCATTTCGGCGTCAACATCGGCAGTTTGCTTGTTTCGCTCGGCGTTGCCTCGCTGGCGATTGCACTGGCTGCACAGGACACGCTGGCCAATATGATCGCCGGGTTTGTGATCATCGTGGATCGACCGTTTCGCCTCGGGGATCGCATCCAACTTCCTTCGAGCGAAACGGGCGATGTCTACGAGATCGGGCTTCGCTCAACTCGCATCCTTGATTTCGACAACAATCTTATAGTCGTTCCAAATGCCGAGCTAGTCAAATCTCGCATTGTCAACTACTCCTATCCTCAAAACATCGTCCGCGTTCTTGTCGACATCGGCATCGCCTACGACAGCGATCTCGATTTGGCGAAACGCACGATGATAGAGCTTGCCCAGGCCCATCCCGATGTTCTGGCGGAACCGATGCCCGAGGTGTTTCTTATGGACGTAGGCGAGTCCGCTCTTCGGTTGCGGCTTACAGCTCGGACGGATGACTTCAAGAAGAAGTTCAAAATCGAGACAATTGTGCGTGAGCAAATCTATCGCGCCTTTGAGAAGGCGAAGATCGAAATCCCGTATCCTCATCGCGTCGTTCATGTCGTTCAATCCTCGGATGGCTCTAAAGCTCCTCAAACGAAATAGACTCTACGACGGAAAAGTGTTCAGCGTCGTTGTCGACGAGGTCGAGTACCCTTCGGGGAACAAGAGTATCCGCGAAGTTGCCGAGCATCCCGGCGGTTCAGTCGCCGTTGCGCTGCTGCCCCACGACAGGCTCATAATGGTTCGGCAGCATAGGTATCCGATCGACAAAACCGAGTTGGAGCTGCCCGCGGGCAAGTTGAACCCCGGCGAGGATCCGCTTGAGTGTGTGGTGCGCGAGTTGGAGGAGGAGACCGGCTATGTCGGCGAGAACTGGCGCAAGCTGACGGCTATCTACACGACGCCAGGATTCTGTACGGAACAGCTCCACATCTTTCTCACAACGGATGTGAAGCCGTCGTCGAAAGGACAGACGCTTGAGGAAGGTGAGTACACGATGAGTGTTGAAATCATTCCGCTGCACCGGGCTGTTGAGATGATCGAACGGCAGGAAATTGTGGACGGGAAAACGATCTGCGGAATTTTGCTGGCGGAGCGACTGCTGAGAAAGACGCAACTAACGACTGAGAACAAAAAACTGAAAACATGAACCCAACAGAAATCATCCGCAAGAAGCGCGACGGCGGTACGTTGACGCGCCAGGAGATGGAATTCCTCATCAAAGGTTTCGTCGAGGACCGCATCCCCGATTATCAGATGTCTGCCTTCCTCATGGCGGTGTATTTGCGTGGAATGGATTTCGATGAGACGGCAATGTTCACCGATATCATGCTGCACTCGGGAGTCGTCGTCGATCTGAAAAGCATCCCCGGTATCAAGGTGGACAAGCACTCCACCGGCGGTGTGGGCGACAAGGTATCGCTCATCCTTGCTCCGATGGTTGCCGCCTGCGGCGTGCCCGTGCCGATGATTTCCGGGCGC
>Ga0315284_10011445_pt1 | contig 12649 bp, 7 predicted proteins | sample YL17G09_16_MG_FD_203696 | JGI IMG/M metagenome (GOLD analysis project Ga0315284, IMG submission 203696) | Sediment microbial communities from Yellowstone Lake, YNP, Wyoming, USA - YL17G09_16 | ecosystem: Environmental > Aquatic > Freshwater > Lake > Sediment | place: USA: Wyoming | collected... | reverse complement strand
TTATTATTCTGTATATAGACTCAGAAAATAAAGACCAATATGTTGCGGTACCTGTACTTACAAACAATATCCCAACTGAAAAATATGCTTACATCAAAAATACAACATTAAACACTTTTTTTGCTATTAAGCTACGAGAAAACAGATTCTCTGAAGGCCCTACGAATCTCATAGATAATACGACTAGTGCTGGCACGAAGAACAACGACCAGATTCAAGAACCAATAAACCGTCGTTCTAACAATGGCAAAAGCCCTGTGTACACCGTTATTGGTGGATTAACTTTTGTAGCGGTCTGCATAGCGCTTGCGTATCGCTACAACAACCTGCCTGATTCTTTTATACAGCTATTGAATAGAATTTTGCCAAATCGCTACGCGCTATAAAAATTATACGCAAATAAAAAAACCCTCTGCCTGGAATCACTCCAAGCAGAGGGTTTTTTATTAATCAAAGTTTAGTTATTAAACTTAAGACTTATCTTCAGAAGATGAACTGCTGTCTAAATTCAAAGCTATTGCTTTTTTAGCCTTAGTTTTTTCATTATGGCGAATCATTGATTTAAGAGCCGTAGTATTATCCATATTCCCGTCTATAGCATTATTCAAGTTACCTGTCGCAGTAGGAGTCCAGTTCTTCTGACTCTTTAAAACACGGTCATCTTTGCTATCATTCTGAGTTGTCGGCATCATTGGACTAGAATTATCTAATACTGGCTCAAAGTTTACATCATTATTATAAATAATAGGCTGAGCATTTGTTCTGCTAGATTGTCCAAATGATGGATTTCTCTTGTTTATTATCACTTCTTCTAACTGAAAATCATCAAAGCTGTCAAAAAACGCCTTTTTTCCTTGTAAAAATGCTGCTAATTCTAAGGCTTCAACACGATCATTTTCAGCCTTTTTTTCTAGCTTAATTTTTTTGTTTTGTTCTTTTTTATTATCAGCAGTTAAACCAATCCGTTTTCTCTTCAAAAAAGAATTATCACTATTACGGCCTTTAACATTACGACCTTCAACTACAGGAAACACACCTTGATCAAAGTTCAATGGTCGAACCTTTAATTTCTTTTCTGTTTTTTCTATATCTTTTTTTAGCACAGTAAGATTTGATTGATCTACTTTTTCTGCGTCTTCAAGATTCTGGTTTGCGGTAGTTAAATAGTTCTTGTCACCTCTTGTTACCACAGACTTTTTGTCCATAGCTAAAGATACACTGTACACACCAAAAGAACTGACCATCATTACTGCATACAATACATTTTTCGTCATTATTGTCTTAGTCATAATAACTTCCTTCGTAAAAAATTAAACCTCTATACTATTACGCAATTATTTATATCAAAACAATTGCCTCTATCTACAATGATACCTTTTTTAGAAAAAATGTCAAACAGGATAGTTTATTTTCTTTTTTGCTCAAAACAATACTTTTTAAAACTTCGCATTTATGCCAACCATAGGGCCTATTGGCCAAAAACAGCTCAGTTGCCCCTTTTTTAATCAAAAAGCATTTGACAATTTGAAATATTATGATAGGCTCAATAGACGTATTCTTATAAAAATGGAGCTTTTTATGCCTTTATTCAAACTACATACACCGTTCCCGCCAGCAGGCAGCCAGCCAGAAGCAATTAAACAGCTGCTGGAAAACAGACCCGGCAAATCAACTCTTTTAGGCGTTACTGGATCAGGCAAAACGTATACTATTGCAAACGTTATTGCCAAACAAAACAAGCCAGTCTTAATCTTGGCTCCTAATAAAACATTGGCCGCGCAACTGTATGAAGAATTCTCACAATTTTTCCCTGAAAACAAAGTCTGCTATTTTGTCAGCTATTATGATTATTATCAGCCAGAATCATATATGCCAGCACAAGATATCTATATTCCTAAAGAAACAAAAATTAATAGTGAAATTGAACGGTTACGAGTGGAAGCTACCGCTTCTCTTATTAACCGCAATGACACCATTGTCATTGCATCAGTTTCCTGCATTTATTCACTCGGCAACCCAAACGACTACCGTGAATTAGCATTGTCACTCACCGTTGGCCAAAAAATAACCCGTGCTGAACTCGTGCGCCAACTTATTTTTATTCAATATATCCGCAATGACATTGAACCTGCTTCAGGCAGATTTTCCGTATTTGGCAATACCATTAATGTTACCTTACCGTACCAAAAAGATGTTTTACGTATTGAACTCTTTGGTGATGGAATTGAAGGATTATCATGGATAAGCAAACATAATAATGAAGTAATGCGAGATCTTGATAATACCATTATCTTTCCTGCACGCCATTTTGTTACAACACAGGAAATGAAAGACGGAGCCTTACACAGCATTCAAACAGAGCTTGATGACTGGCTGCCGCAGGTTGCAAACCCCATTTACCGCGAGCGCATTAGGCAACGCGTTTCACATGATCTTGAAATGATAGAGCAAACGGGATACTGCAGCGGTATTGAAAATTACTCGTCACACTTTGATGGCCGCAAAAAAGATGGCCATCCCTATTCATTATTCGACTTCTTTCCTGATGATTTTTTACTGGTTATTGATGAATCGCATATGGCTGTTGCGCAATTACGCGGCATGTATGCAGGGGACCGCGCGCGTAAAACCTCACTCGTTGATTTTGGATTTAGACTACCCAGTGCACGAGAAAATCGCCCCCTTCAATTTGAAGAAATAGAAAAGTATTTTAATGATGTTATTTTTGTATCCGCAACCCCCGGTGATTATGAACTCAAAAATTCTGATCAATTTGTTGAACAAATTATTCGCCCAACCGGACTCGTTGATCCAACAATTACCATCCATGGTCGCAGCGGACAAATTAATCACTTAATTACCTCAATCAAAGAAACAACCGCAGCCGGATACCGCTCCCTAGTTATGGTTATGACAAAAAAATTAGCAGAAGAATTAGCACGCTACCTTGAAGAGCAACAGATTAAAGTCTGTTATCTACACAGTGATCTCAAAACACCACAACGCACCGAGCTACTCCAAAAATTACGTTTGGGTACTTTTGATTGCCTTGTTGGGGTTAACTTGCTACGCGAGGGAATTGATTTGCCTGAAGTTGCTTTGGTTGCAATCATGGATGCTGATCTGGAAAGCTTTTTACGAGATAAACGATCATTAATTCAAATTATTGGCCGTGCTGCGCGTAACACTGCCGCACACGTTATTCTTTTTGCTGATAAAATCACCGGTTCAATGGCAGCAGCAATTGACGAGACAAATCGTAGACGATTACTACAAATTGCGCACAATACTAAACATGGCATTACACCACAAACAGTAAAACGAGCAGTGATTAAAAGTATTGTTAACATTCAAGAACTGATTGCACAAGCATCTAAATCTAAAAAATCCTCCTCCGCCAAGGCTTCGGCGGACAGGGATAATAAAAATGGAAATAATCAAGATAGCGCTGCCCGCATTATACAATTGGAAGAACTCATGAGCAAAGCTGCTGAACGTCTTGATTTTGAAACGGCTATTGCTCTACGCGCCGAATGGCAAAATCTAAAAAACTCATAATCATCCTCTTGTTGAATAAAGCATAGTTAGATATACTTATTGCATTAGTCAATTATAATACTTTTATACAATGGAATATGCATGAAAAAATATATCATAATAATCGCATTAAGCTTGTGCAACAGCACATGGGCAATGAATCATACAACCAGCAGCAAACGCTCTTCTGTGCAAAAAACAACAACTACTAAAACTAATGAAGAATGTTGTTTAAATTTAATCCTTACCAACTCTGGATGGCGTACTATAAAAACCAATTCTGAGTCACCAAAACAATCGACTACTATAACAGTCGATGAACACGCACGCATTGCCAATAGAAATCTTAGCCGTTCATCACTATTTGTAGTCCATAGAGATATTCACCCACAGATCAACACACGCGCAAAACTCTAAATAATCATTTTTTTATTGCTAACTAACCACTTTTGACAAAGACCTATAACAAGGCTAGGTTAAACGATACATTGTAGTACAAGAACAAAAAGCTCCCCATTATTGGTAAAAAAGGAATTAATGAAGAAAAACACAATGAGCTTACTTTTTTTTGGCATAATGATTATTTTCTTAGCAACATTAAGTTATTGCTCAAAAACAAACGATTTGGATAGAAAAATGATTACTAAAGCATCTAACACGCCCGATATTATCTCACTTTTTGCATTAACAGTAGATGATATTACTACAAAAACTCCCCTCTATATTGATGAAGCTAAAAATATTATTGATGGCATTATTGCAGTTCCTAACAATCAACGAACGTTTGCAAACACCGCAAAACCACTCGATGAAGTAGTTTCACTTTCTAATGTTGCTATTGCACAACGAATATATGAAGCCCTTGAACTACTCAGCCCAGACACAAACATTCGCAACACAGCCCATGATGCCTCCATAACAATCCAAGCATTCTGGGTTGATAACGTAACAAGCAACAAAAAACTTTTTAATGCTTTTACCGCCTATGCAACACAAGGCAATGAGCTTCTTTCAGAACAACAACGTTATTTTATTGCTGACACAATCAACTCCTTCAAACGGGAAGGACTATCACTACCTGATGAAACGTTAACGAATGTTAATACATTACGCAAAGAACTCGCGGGTCTTACGGCAGATTTTGATCGCAACATTGCACAAGACAACAGTTCTATCTCCGTAACGCGGGAAAAACTTGTTGGCCTCGATGATGATTTTATTGCCACACTCCCCCGCACGCATGACGATCTCTATATCCTTGGCGTAGACTACCCAACCTACTTCAGGGTTATGGAAAATTGCTCAGTTGCACAAACACGTCAAGAATTATACATAGCATTTAACAACCGCGCATATCCTATTAATGACCCCGTACTAAAAAAGATTATTGCTAAACGCGATGAACTTGCCAAACTACTTGGCTATGTTGATTTTGCTCATTGTGATATTGATGACCAAATGGCTCACACCCCACAAAAGGCACAAGCTTTTATTACAGACTTGGCACAAAAATCATTAGCAAAAGTACAAGAAGAAATGGCAACGCTCACGCAAACATTGCCAGAATCTGTTACACTTACCCAAAGTGGCAAAATTCAACCATGGGACTTTGCCTATCTTGAAAACAGCTATAAAAAAACTCATTTTAATATTGATGAACAAAAAATAGCTGAATACTTCCCGATGAAAAAAGCAGTTGATGAACTGTTAGATATTTACCGTCAATTTTTCAGCATTGATTTTAAAGAGGAACCTGCAAGCGGCTTGTGGCATGAAGACGTAACCGTTGTCCGTGTGTATAGCAAACCCTCCTTCGCCAAGGCTTCGGAGGACAAGCAAGACAATGAATTACTCGGCACACTCATGCTTGATCTTTACCCACGCCCCAATAAGTACAGCCATGCTGCACACACTACTATTATTCCATCAACCTATGCATCTGACGGCACACGCATTCCTGATGTATCAATTGTTATTGCTAACTTCTCAAAACCAACAGCAACACAACCTTCATTATTAAAGCGTTCAGAAATTCAAACATTCTTCCACGAATTTGGCCATGCATTACATGCAATTTTAGGAGCCACAGAGATTGCATCATTATCAGGGACTCATACAAAAACTGACTTTGTAGAACTTCCATCACAAATGTTGGAAGAATGGTTAACTGATAAAGATATCTTAAAAAAAATAAGCGGGCATTATCTTACCGGCCAACCATTACCTGATGACATTATTGATACAATTATTACCCTCAAGAAATTAACAACCGGCTACTTTGTTACCCGCCAAACATATCTTTCTTCGATAGCATTGTCCTATTTTGGCTCTCAAGAAAACAAGGACCCTCATGCAATCATGAAGCACTTGTACTCAACAATGTTGCCACACATGGCGTTTGTTGAAGATAATCATTTTTACACCTCATTTGGCCATTTAACCGGCTATGGTGCAAAATATTATGGCTACTTATGGTCAAAAGTCTTTTCACTTGATCTGTTTGCAACAATCAAACAACACGGATTACTGAACCCTGAAATTGGACAAAAATATGTTGCTGAAGTGCTAAGCAAAGGTGGCGCACAAAACCCGAATGAACTATTATATAACTTCTTGGGTAGAGAGCCTAACGCACAAGCATTCCTTACAGAAATGGGCCTCAATTAATGATTTCATTAAAAAAACTTAAACAAGAATTTGCGATATGTAAATTATCACCAAACTCAATCATTCCTGATTGGATTTGGGCAAGTTCTTTGTATTCAATCAGCAAAACAACAGATGAATTATCTCTCGTATGTGAACAAGATAAAATTATTTCCCAACCTGGCATGCACCAAGAAAAAGACTGGAAATGTTTACAGGTCGTTGGGCCTCTTGATTTCTCTCTTACTGGCATATTATCATCTATTGCTCAACCATTAGCAGACAATAAAATCAGCATTTTTGCGTTATCAACCTATGATACTGATTATATTCTTGTCAAAAAAGAGAAGTTTGCCGAGGCACAAACGGTATTAAAAAATAATGGCTTTATAATTATATAATTATTCAAAAAAAGAGCTGGCTGCAATAATGTGCAACCAGCTCTTTTTCTTGTTCTACTTATATTCAGGATCAAACAGATCAGGCAATATCTCATACGTTGATGCGGATGGCTTAGGCACATTCAACACTTCCGCCAGCGTATTAGGCAACTGCAGCGCCGCAACACGCTTACGAACATAGCGCCGTTCGAACTTGCCGGGATGAAAGACAATTAATGGTACATGCGTATCATAATCATAGGGGCTTTTGTGTGATGATCCATTTGGCCAATGGGTAATAACCTTGTAAGGTTCTGTTTGAATAACCACTGAACCACTACGCCCCTTAAAGAGCTGATTTTTTATATTATCTTCCAATGTGCCTGGCTGAGTAGGAATATGCAACAGCTCATCGCATGTCCATGCATTTCTTATACCCGGCTGTTGCAATGCGCACATTTTTATATCATTAATTACTTCTCGTCGTTGTCTAAAGTTCAATGTTTCCATTACCGACGAATCTAGAACCAATTCTTGACTCTTGTACCCTACAACAATGTTTTCCAGTGAATGCTTTTTTTGAATTTTTTTGTTAATAGCGCCAGTAAAGTCAAGGCGGTCTATTCTCTCTGCCTTTGTTAACCCCTGAGCATGGAGCAACTCAGGAATTGGCATAACGCCATGATCAGCCGTAAGAGCAAATATTACCTCGTGTTTACCAATAACGCGTAATATTTTACGGATAAATCGTTGTATTTGCTTATCAAGATGATAAATCATATCAATTGCTTCCATACTATTGGAACCATATTGATGAGCAACCTTATCAAGCGGACTGAGACATACCCACAAGAGTAAACGATCTCTGTGCTTTCTACTCACATGAGTTTTTATACATTCCTGAGCACAATCAAGAATCAATTGATTTGCCTGGGGAGTTCTCTCGAACAAATGGTACTTATTTTTTGGATTTGATTCATCAGACACGGGCAACGGTCTATTAAGCATACTTGTATCAGGACGAGTATAATCATAATTATCAATATTAAAAAAATTGTATGCATAAGGACTGAGTGGATACATTTTTTCCCAGACAATTGAGTCATTTTTATTTATATCATTATCTTTATTAAATCGCTGCAACCATTCGGGTAATACATCAAAATAAGCTTTGCTGGAAGTGAACAGCCCTGTTGCACTATCAAACCATACCGCTTTGCCAAGCTTGCTTGCCATAGGAATTGCTGAACGACTTTTTCCAGAAATACTATACACATTAAATGCACTACGCGGTTGCGACTGCATTACACACTGATCAGATAATCCATCAACCATCAATTGATGCGCGGATTTACCATAGTCATACGTACCATCCGGAGAAAGAACCAGAGCTTTTCCTGAATCATCATCATCACATGCCACTTTTTTTCCCCGTTCATACCATGCATTACTGGTGAACCCATGATCTTTTGCACAGACTCCCGTGTTAAGACCTGCATGACCCGTGGCAGTTCCTGGTTGACCATGTGGCATATGGGCATTAGTATAGACAACACCATTTTCAAACAAATACTTAATGCCATGCTTTAAGTGAGGCATTAATTTACCAATATAATGATGAGCAAACTGATCAACGACTAACACCACCGTCAGTCGTGGCGGCCGAGAATTATACCCCAACACTACCGTTTGCATAAAAAAAACACTGAGCAATAAACAATTTCTTACAACCATATTATACTTTTTCACCGCAACCCTCCTAATATTCTAATAAGAAAAAACTACGATTGTTTTTTTTCATAAATTCAACTTAGCATATTTTTTACTCATAAAAAAAGATATTTATATTTTTTAACGTAATACTAGCGAGATTATTTCTTGTACGTTAGGATTAATAGATACATACATAAAGGAGTGATACAGTGTTTTTGGGTTCTGTGGGTATTGTTTTAAGAAAAAGTGGATCATCACACTATAAAGTGATAATCCTAGATAAAGTCCAGGGAAAAATTGAATGTGTTACAACCACACCTTCCTTCTCGCCAGGCGCACTTATTACCTATAATATCCGGCAACAACGCTCAACACATTTTATGAGCGATAGCGAGCTTTTATATATTCCTCTTTCTTTGGCACAAGCTGATATACTTTTTTTCCACCATGTACTTGAATTGGTCTATTATTTTACCCACGTGGGCAGTTGCTCAAAAGAAATATTTGATCTTCTTGCTTTTTTATACTCAGCATCACTATCAACAATGACAACGCTATCAAAAAAGTTTTTCTTATTAAAATTACTCACCAGTACGGGCAGCGTACCGGAACTCAATGAAGCACGAACAGAACTGATAACACAGCTCAACACGATTGATATCAAACAACTCGCTGATATGATAATTGATACGGCGCATGAAAAAGAATTGGATAGATGGTTATGGTGTTGCATTTGGCAACACCCATATGTTAATGAATTTAAGACAGTTCATTTTTTAGCAGAAAATAGGGCATTATGAAAATAATAAAAAAAACATCTCTTATACTGATTTTTCTTATAGGAAATACCGCTCATAGCGGAGATTTTTTTAAACAATTTGTAAAAACAGACGCTACACAGAAATTTTTTGTTGGAGTTGTTGAAGAAAAACAAAAAATCCTCGATGAACTTGAAAAAGAAGAATCAGAGCTCGCTAACTCAGATAAAATTTTTACTGAAAAACTTTCACGGCAAATAGATGAAGCTAAAACGCTGCTGGCCAATATAGATAGCGGATTAAGCAAACACCCTGAGGATGATTTCTTAATTAAACAGCAATTAATCCTGAAAGAATCAGAACAAGTCATTAAAGATACTCAACGAACCTATGATGATAACAGATCATTATTAGCAGAAACCATTGCTCAACTACACTTATTCATTGAAGATTCTCAATTTGAGACATTCAAAAAAAAGAACAAGCTTAACGAACGTCTCTATTATTCTTTTGATGATATTCAATCATTACATGACCACATTTTAGACTACGAACAACGCGTTACACAATTAAGCGATCAAGAAAAAAGTCTCCGTGTTGAAAAAGAAAATAGAAAACGAACTATAACAAGCCTTCAAGATGAATACGATAAACGACAACAAGATATTAAGCTCTATGCCGATGCTGTTGCAGCCAATAGTGGACTTGGCGATGATTCTGACCAAGAAAAAGAAATTATCAGAATAGAAGATCATCTTTATAAATATAAAAAACAACTCGCTGATGTGCGATTTAAAGAGATTAACTATCAGATGAAATTGCTGGAACTACAGCTTTTTATGGCAAAGTCTTATCTGGATATTTTTAAAAAACAGCTCCGTATTGTTAAATCAGCTATTCATGTTAGTGAAGTAGACGTAACTCTTGCAGAAGAAGATTTAGCAAAGGAACAAAAAACCTATTTTTCTCATAAAGATTCATTACGAATCGATCGGGAAAGAATTGTTACCTTACAAAAAAATAAAGACAAAGAACTCAATGAGTTGAGCAAGCAACTTTCTATTCCATTAGGTAATGAAGTTGATGAATGGAACAAAAAACCAAAACAAACATCTGATTCTTATGTAGGACTTGTCCATATTGGCGCATTAAATACAGAAACTTTTTTATATGCCAAAGAAAAAGATTTACTCGACGCGCAGTTAGCTCTTGAAGAAGAAAAATTTAATTATAAAAAAATAAAAACCGAAGCAAAAAAAACCTATCATAAAATTTCTACTCGAGGCTTTTTGACAGAAGAAGAAATCACCAAAGAACGAACTGAATATGAAACAAAAAAGAAGCTTGCAGAAGAAAATAGCAAACTGTATCAAACTAAGATAAATGCCGTTGCAAACTCGCTCAATCAAGTAAAAAAAATTCTTGATAGAGTAAACAGCTTCCGTGACGATACAGACAAACAAAACGATCTCATCTTTAAAAATAAAATTAAAGAATATAATCAATTCACCGCCTATCTCACCCGTGCAGAAAGAGCACTTAAACGCCAAATCGATATTCTTGGCAAGGTAACCGGAACCTATTCGGGAATAATCTCGGAAATCAACAGTACCGTACGATTAATAGATTTTATTAGCTCTGAACTACAAGCAAGCACAATATGGTATCGTCCAGCATATGCAATTACGCTTGAAGGAGTAAAAAATATCATTTCTGATACCAAAGCTTTCTTCAATGATATTCGCATCTATATAGCAAAATTTAACAGTAAAGTACTTATCATTAACCTCTACGAGGGATTCTCTCGACCACTTAATGTCCTCTTTTTATTCTTAACACTCCTTGCGCTCATAAGCTTTCTGTTTTTCATAAAAAAATATCTGGCCGAACTTATCACACTTCTACTCATACGCAGTGGAGAATATGGTGTTTTGGTAAGTATGGGAGGATTTATTATTGGCACCTTAATAACGTTTATGTGCTCATTTAGTCGCGGTATTTTTATATGGATCATGATATGGTTACTGTGTACAATAATCCCTGATAACTATCTTTTTATTCTTTTTTACCTGTGCTCCATTCCTTACCTTTTGTACTTATCTCACCGATTTATGAAAATGCTTATGTCTATGAACAATGAGTACAACCATGTATTACTTTCTGAGGATTTTCAACGTCGGTTTGAGCTTGTTTTTTCTACATTAGCCTACCTTACCATCATCGTCTTTTTTTTCCGCCAAGCCTTTATGCTCTCCAATGTTTACTTACGATCAGAGCTCTCTAATATTTTACTAGCAATCAATTTTATTATTTTGCAAATTTCACTGATTTTTTTAATCAGCAAAGAGCAAATAATGGGAATTATTCCTGACTCTTCTGATTTTTGGCGATGGATTAACACCAATGTTGATCACTATTATTATCTGATATTATTCTTTGTTGTCGCCATTATCATTATGAGTAACCCTTATGTTGGATTTGGTCGGCTTGTACTCTACTTACTTTCTGGGTCAATTTATATGGCAATGCTTATTAAAGTATTGTCATTACTCCATGAGTTTGTAAAAAAGGTTATTTCTCTCATCTTTTTCTCCCAAGAAGATGCAATTGTGCGCGAACGTTTTTCCTATGCCAAAACCTATTTTGGTCTTGTTATTATTGCATCATTTGTAATCTTAGGATTTATCGGCTTTATTGGTGCCGCAAAAATATGGGGCTGGGATGTTGCGCTCACTGATTTGCGACAATGGCTACAAGCACCCCTCATTCTTGAAGATACGATGCACCCGATTACGATCATGTCGTTATTGAAAATTATTGCATTTATTATTGGGGGCCTTGCCGTTGCATACTCATTAAAGCAGTATGTTCTTGCACGCATCTTTGATCTGTTATTGGTTGAATCAGGAGTGCAGCATACGGTGACGAGTATAATTCAATACATTGTTATTATTATTGCAGTATTTTTTGCATTCAATAGCGTTGGCCTTGGATCATTAATTGGTAACGTCTTTATTGGTTTAGCAGTCAGTATTGGTTTGTATATTAAAGACCCTATCAGTGATTTTATTTCCTACTTTATTATTTTAGTGCAACGACCAATTAAAATTGGTGATTACGTACAAATTGATGAGGAAACAAAAGGTGTTGTTCGTAAAATTACTCCACGATCAGTTATTTTACGAAGAAAAAATAGCACAACTATTATTGTGCCAAACTCGTATATAGTGAGTAAATCAATTGAAAATTGGAACTATGTTCGTAACTTTATCGCTATTAATGACATCACACTCTTTGTCTACTTTAGAGAAGATGCTCATAAAATAAAAGCAATCTTACAAGCCGCAACAGAAGAACACCCTAATGTTCTTAAAAATCCACGGTCTATTGTCCGCTTGACCAACTTTACTGAATATGGCTATGAATTTATGGTGCGTTGCTTTATCAGCTCCGCATATACACTTGAAATGTGGGATATCGGTAGTGATATTCGCTTACTTATTGCAAAAGCATTTAGAGAAAATGGGATTGACTTTGCAATCCCTATGTACAAAATTGATGAATTTGGTCAGTACTTTGAGACAAAGCTACCAGCTGATAGTCATCCGGCCGCAC
>Ga0315284_10011444_pt1 | contig 12650 bp, 4 predicted proteins | sample YL17G09_16_MG_FD_203696 | JGI IMG/M metagenome (GOLD analysis project Ga0315284, IMG submission 203696) | Sediment microbial communities from Yellowstone Lake, YNP, Wyoming, USA - YL17G09_16 | ecosystem: Environmental > Aquatic > Freshwater > Lake > Sediment | place: USA: Wyoming | collected... | reverse complement strand
CAAAAAAATTTTGAAGAATTTCGGCATCAAATTTTGAAATAGTTTATGATCGATTCTAATTCGCCGAGCTTGCTCAAGATGGCGCCGTGATCCGTCCCGGGTGATTTCAAAGACTCTTTCAATTCCGCCATCTTGCCCTTAAGCGCCAGGTGTTTCGCGCCCAGGACCTTGCTCATCTCAGCCAGGGCCTCCGAGAGGTCTTTAAGCTGGTCCGTGTTCCTCGTCCTAAAACTTAAGCTCAGCTGTCCGTTCTTGAACTCCTCTATCTCCTTCTTCAGGCGGTATAAGGGGCCGGCTATCTTGTGCGAGGTAAAGAGCGTAAGCGCTATGACAGAGACAGCGGATAATATGGTCACGAGGATGAGGGTTTCCGCGACTATAGGCAGCATGAAGTCGGCCGTATTTTTAACCGTAACGTGCGCGTTCTCTATCGCCACCGTCGTGAAATTTCTGGAAAGATATAATAAGGAGGCCCCTATGACCAGGGAGGAGAGTATGACAATGACGCAAAATTTTATTATAAATCTGGCCTGAAATTTCTTGTCTATGAAATAATTCTTTCTTCTGAATTTTTCCATCGCTTCCCCCTATTCTTCTATTTTCAATAATTTGTAATTTATATCGATCTTCGAGGAGCCGCGCAGCGAATTGAGCCAGTCATCCAGAAGCGCCTGCTGTTTCCTGTTCAATATAAGCCATTTTATCTCGCCGTAGACCGCCGGGAGGTCCTTCTCTTTAAAGAGGGTCTCTTTATTGGCCTCATAGTAATCTTTCACCTCATTATCGTTCACCGCGACATGAGAAGCGAGCTCTTTTATCTTCCGGTCGAGCATCATCTTGACGAGAGACTGCTGCCAGAAGAGCTGGACATTCTTCAGGAACTCCGGATTCTTGTCCACGCCGGTCCGCTCCGCTTCTCTCAGCATGAGCATCCTCGTTACAAAATTATTGAGGAACTCTTTCCGCGCCTCGGGCGTATCGGACGAGGCGTAAGGCGAATTCTTAAATGCCTCGTCATATTCACCAGCGGTGATGTTTATGTTGTCGATCTTGATAGCGGCGGGCGGTTTTTTACCCGCGGTATCGCATCCGCAGATGAGGCAGATAGATATAAATACTGTGATCATCCTGGTCAACATGAGTGATCTCCTTTTTGATTATTATAGTATACCGGAGGGGAAAAGGACAACCTTTTTTAGATGCCGTAGTACGGAGACAGGTGCTTCTTCTTGAGGTCGAGGAGGAGGTTAGATTCTATGAACTCGTATGCATTTGCGTCCAACGCTATGTTGTCAAAGGCAACCATGTCTACGGGGGTTAATGGATGATAGAAGTAGAAATACTGGATATGGGGATTAACCATCGTAACCTGAGTAAAACCTTGCATTATCTCATATATGGCATTTTCTCTCTGGCGGGTCAGCTCTTCCAAAAGGAGCAGGAAATCGAAGAAGCCTGTAGATCTGGGTAGCGGAGGCCATATCTGCTGCAGAATACCAGTATTTACAGCTGACGGCGCAAACATGGCGCCCGTGCATATGTTAGCATCCGAATCAACATATAATACATAACCCGGAGGTATTGTACTTAAATCCAGACCGAATGCAGGATATACTCCGGTAATTGCTGTTGTTGCCGGCCTGACAATGCCCTGGATGACTGCGCATATGGGCAGGGTACCGTTGCCATTACCGGCGTCGTAACTGCCTGCGCCTCCCCCTACTCTCAGCGTCAATCCTGCTGACGGAATGAACCCCGCGGGGACCGCTGAGGTGCTGCCGGCAATAACCTGTATATTGACCATAATTGGATGCGTGACATCGGGGGTTCCGGGTGTTCCCACGCCGATCGTGCCCGTCGGAGCCGAGAAATATGAATAACCGCCCGCAATGACATTAGGCCCGGCAACCAGAGGCAGAGGCGTCATGACCGCCGAAAAATTGACAAGGCCGCCTATGGCATTCCATTCCGTACCGATAAGGCTCATGAGGCTCGCGGCTGCCAATGAATTCAGGAAATCCGGTCCTGTATGCGGCCCCAGAATAACCGGGGCGGCAGTGCTCGGGCACCATCCTGTGCCTGCGTAGATGGAACCGGCTGTGCTTTCAAGATACACTCCACCGCGCGGCGCGATAACGGAATTGACAAACATGTTCATGCCGCTTACGATATGAATAATGCCGTTATTTGCTGCAACGGACGCCCCTATGCCGCTATTAATATACCCGAGATTTATATCGTCGGATTCCAATATATATATACTGCCGGTATCCCATGAATAGGCGCTCAAATTTTCGACCGTCGTCCTGATGGGAGAGATCAGAGTCCCTATATCAAATCTTGCCAGGAGCCCCGCATACTGGGCGCGGATCTCGGATAATGCATCTGCAAAAATAGACCCATAGGAGAGGAGGTTGGCCTCGGGAATTCCGATTCCTCCGACGAGCGCCATGATCAGGCTGTTCGCGAGAGTAATATTGCCATTGGCCCCTATCTGTGTCTGCGCATTCCCGTCACCCGCAACATCCGTCCTCAAGACACTGTTTGTCACACCCACGGCGCCTGACACGGCCTGCAGGAATACTACTGCGTCGCCGTTTCCGCTTACCAGTGACCTCACGAGACTGTCCAATATTGATATATCACCGGTATTGGCGACAATATTTATCGTCGCTGTCCCGTTGATAACCGATGCCATTATAAGGGTCGGGTCTACAAAAATATTTCCCTGGGCAAATATAATCACAAAAGCCGCATTGCCGGGTGTGGAGCCTGAGACTACCGCTTCTATGGTGCCGTTAGAGACGGTGACATCGCCGTTTGCTGTGATCGAATTAATGGAGATACCGTCTCCGACGACAAGGGCCCTGATAAAGTTAGTATTCGCTGCGGCATTGATAATCGCGATCCCTCCATCCGCATTTATACTCACCATAGCCAAACCATTTTGCGCCACCGAGGCCAATATATCGCTATTTGTAATAGTGGTATCGGTATTTGAATATGTAGATACTATAGAGGTCCCCATCCCCGTCACAAGCGCCTGAATTACGCTGGATGTAATATCTAATGTTGAATTATTCGCTGTAATAGATACGCCGGCAAATCCATTAATTACCTGGGCGAGTATATGTGTCGGGTCTATGGAGACTGCCTGGTCGGCGTAGATGGTTATGTTGGAGGTATTGCCAGGGGTAAAGCCGTCTACCTGGGCGGTGATGGTGCCGTTATGGATCGTGACATCGCCGCCATTAGCATTTATCGTTATACTTGAAGAGCCGTCCCCTGTTACGATGGCTTTGACGTAATTGGTGTTTTCAGCAGTGTTGGTGATCGTGACGGAGCCGTCGGAGGTGATAATTATTGCGGCGGAGCCGTTGCCGGTGACGCTGGCTAGGATATCTGAGTCGGTAATGGTTGTATTGAGTTTGGAGTAGGTGGTGATTATGGCGCTACCGTTACCGGTGATGTTTGCCGTAATAGCGGATGAAGTAACTACTATATTGGCGCTATTGGCGTTTATGCTGATGATCGCGGCGCCGTCCTGAGTTACGTTAGCGGTTATGGTAGAGGATGCTACCGTAACGTCGTCGTTATTGGCAGTTATGATTATTGCGGCCGTGCCGTTAACGACCTGGGCTAAGATATGGGTCGGGTCGATCGCGACTGCGTTAAGTGCGTAGATGGTGATGGTTGCGGTGTTGCCGGCTGTCAGACCGTCCACCTGGGCGGTGATGGTGCCGTTATGGATCGTGACATCGCCGCCATTGGCATTTATCGTTATACTTGAAGAGCCGTCTCCTGTTACGATGGCTCTTATGAAGCTGGTGTTGGCGGCGGTGTTTGTGATCGTGACTGAGCCGTCTGCGGTTATGTTGATTACAGCAGAGCCATTGCCGGTGACGCTGGCTAGGATATCCGAGTCGGTGATGATGGTGTCATTATTGGAGTAGGTATTTATTGAAGCGTTTCCCGTGCCGGTCAAGGCCTGTATCGTGCTTGTGGTAATGGCAAGATTGGCGTTGGTGGCGGTTATATTGATCGTGGCCGGGCCTATGTTATTTATCCGGGATGTAACGGTAGAGCTCGTTACGATGACGTTCTGATCGGCTGTTATGTTTATAGCGGCGCTTGCTATGTTATTGCCTGTGGCAGAGACCGAGCTGTTAGTGACGTTGACGTCCGCGTTATTGGCCGTGATATTTATCGTAACTAAGCTGAAGTTATTGGCGTTCACGTTTATATTGGCGCCGTTTACCAGATTGACGTTCTGGTTTGCGGTGATGTTTATGGTAACGAAAGCCACGTTGTTGGCGTTGGCGCTCACTGTACTGTTATTCACGTTGACGTCGCCGCCGTTTGCGGTGATATTTATGGTAACGGCATCGATGTTATTGGCGCTGGCCGTTATAAGCGAGCCGTTCGTGATGTTCACGTTCAGAGATGCAATTATGGTTATCACTGCGCCCGTCAGGTTGTTGGCGGTCACGCTCACCGTACTGTTATTGACATTGACGTCGCCGCCGTTTGCGGTGATGCTGATGGCGGGACCCGCTCCTATGCCGCCCGTGGAGGCGGTGATGTTGGAGTCTGTGACGAAGACATTCTGGCCGGCTGTGATGTTGATGTTCGAGGCCCCGCGGCTGTCAACGTAGGCGTTTACGAGAGAATTGTTGATGACATTGATGTTGACGTTCGCGTTCATGGTGATGCTTGCGGTGCTGTTGGTGAAGCCATTATTGGTGACGAGGGCCCGTATAATGCTGTTATCGACGATGATCGAGCCCGTCGCGGACGTCATGCTGACAGAGGCCGTTCCTCTCTGGACAGAGGCAATAATAGAGGAAGGATCGATCGTGAGATCGTTATTGGCGGCTATCGTAATGGCGGCAGCGCTTGTAGCCGTGCCATTAACCAGGGCCTCTACGCTGCTATTGGTAACGGTAATGCCGCCGCTCGATGCCGTAATAGATACCGTTGAAGTGCCATTAACGTTTATTTCTGCCTTTATCAAGCTCTGTTCCTTAATAATAATATTTCCGAGAGCCGTGGTTAACGAAATAGAGGCCAAACCGCTACCGAGCTGGTGCGCACATATAGAGGAAGGCGTCGCGCCGTTTGCCTGGACGATCAGATCACCGCTCGTCACTAAAATGTTAATAACGGCCGGTATGCCTGCGCCGTTACCTTCCGCATATACTTTATAAGCATATGTATCGCCGCCTGTAATTATGTCGATCGTGCTGCCGCCGTATGCCTCGATATCCCAGAGGTTGACGCCATCAGCTTCACTTATATATACGTTGCCGTTACGCGCAATTGCTAGCCATATATCGTCAACATCCGTATCTATGTAGTCTCCGCCCGCGCCGATCGAGCCAAACGCGTCCATATAGAGGTTCGGCGCCGTAAGATTAACTGCGCCGCCGTTCGTATCTACTATATCGCCGGCCGTGGTGTTAAGAGTAATGCTATGGCCCGCATTGATGACACCGAGGAAAATGTTGCCGACTGCATTGACATTTACGTCGTTTCCGGCCGTTATCGTAGAATTCGAGACGATTACGTGGCCGCCGGCGTCTATCTGGACATCGACGTCTGAAGTGATATCGCTCGAATCGAACATTTCAAAATCGCCCGAAACGTTTATGTCGACCAGGTTGCCTGCGTGGACAAGCGTGTTACCGTGCATTCCCATGTATAAGGCGGTTATATTGACGGTATCGGTAGCGGAAATCTCCGAATGATTTTTCATTACTACTTTATTTACAGCGTTTATGGTGATCGTGATGCCTGTAATAGCGGCATGATTGTGCATCACCACATTTTTGCCTGCGGTTATATTCACATCATCCGCCGAAATGGAAGAATGATCCCACATCTTAAGGTTACGGCCGGCATTTATATTCGCGATCCCAGCCAGGACCTCCGAAGTATCGTACATTTCAATATCCTTGCCGGCTGTTTCATTGACGGTCGCATCAGTGGAAACGGTGCCTGAATTATGGATAATATGACGACCGGCATTTAAGTTAATATCCTTCTGATTGCCGCCGATGCTTTGAATATTGGCATTAATAATAATATCGCCGTTACCGGCGCCGTTTGCGGTCAATGTAATGGCCCTTCTGGCAATTACATCGGCATTAATAGTGATGGGGGAAGCTGTGCTTATATCAATATTGCCCTTTCCGAAGTTCCTTACGGAATAACCCCACCCTGCCAGGTCATTGAGGGCGAGGGCGCCTGTATTCTCTACCTTAATATCGCCCGTGGCATCGCTTTCTCGTACGCGCGCGCTCAAACTGTCGACTTTCGTGTCAATATTGATGCCGTCCGCTGCGTCCAGGATAGCGCTATCCGCTATCAGGTTCGGTCCGCCGACGTTATTTCCTATAATATTTCCCTGGAGAGCGAAAATTCTCCATGCTTCAAGTATAGCGTTCTGGGCCTTGAGCACGTTAATATTAAGATTTCCGAATTCGATTATATGGACAAGCCCGCCGACTTTACCCTCAACCGCATCGGTTATGGTCTCGATACCGTTCAGGATCGTGCCGACGTCTCCATCAACATCAAAAATCAGGGTGCCAACTGTTATATCCGCAGAGGGCTCATCGCCTTGCTCCAGAACATTGCCGCCTGTCACAAGCTTAATATCCCTGCCGGCCTGGTCCAGATTATTTATCGTGATATCCCCAGCCTGATGAGAACCGATTATAATGAGGCCGCTGGTAATAATATTATTCAGTTCGTCGTTGGAAACGCGGAAACGGCCGAAGCTTGCCTGGCTTGCCAGGGCTATTTTTTGCCCGTCGCTGGGTTTGAGCTGGACGTTGGCGGTCCCGGCATCTATTATACCCGACAGATTGAAATCATCGGCGCTTATGACCACTTCCCCATCCCCTCCGGGACCGGTCGTGTTTATCTCCGCTCCGAATTGAATGTCATAGAAACCATCCTGGTTCTTGTCGCTATCGGCCTTGCCGGTGAACTTGCCGCCGCCCGTAAAGACATCGCCGTTAAAACTATGGATGATATTTCTCGTGGCGGAAAGCGTCACATCGGCGCCGTTACTGTTAATGGGCGCATTGACATACATATCGGGGTCGTCGATTACCGTTATATTCACTTCTCCATATACATTAATAGGACTGTCGATGTAAAGATCACCGGAATTAATGAAGGCAAAATTGCTTCCGCTCGAATTGCCGGTGAAACCGTTAAGGTGGAGAGTCCCCTTGTGGAACAGGTTTACATCGCCGCCTGCAGTCATTTCTAATTCCTGAGACCTTATCTCTATGGGCGCAAGCGCTCCCGTGGATATGTCGCCGCCGGCAGTAAGCACGATTTTGTAAGCCGAGATATCATATATATAGGTAAGGCCGGTTTTATCCAAAGGCGGATTGGTGTCATATCCGTCCTGTATGTTCCTTCCCGCTATTATCGTTACTACGCCTAAGGATGGGGGCGTGGGATTGGTAAATGAGCCGTCGGTGGAAATTCCGTGAACATACACGTCACGGCCTGCCTCGATATCGATATCTTTGCCGTTCGTAACGACTTCGCCGTTTTCATTTATAATAATATCGTTGGATGCGTTAAGCACGATCCTATTGTTGATAGAATAGATCCTGGCGTTAACGGTAAGATCACCGCTTGAGCCGCCCTTAGCCTCTAACTTTATAAGCCCCCTGGCTTCTACTTTTGAATTTACGGTTAACGGAGAGGACGCCCAAATATGAACGCCATCCGCCGGATTATATATGGAATAGCCCAGCGTTCCCGATACGTCGTCGAGCGTTAATGCTCCAAAGTTATGTATCTCTATGCTTCCTGAAGTGGTATTTGTAGCCTGTAGATTCGAGACCTGTGTTTCTATTGGATTGCCTGAGCCGATGCCGTTTACAGCGGAAAGTAAGGCGCCCAGCGCGCTTATATTCATAAGAGAACCATTATCATCGATAATAGCGCCGCTTACGGTAATGTGGACTTTACCTGAGGCAGTGACATTATCTAAAAGGATATCGCCGCCTGTCGCTGTCAGGTGAATGTCACCGGCCGGTGAGGTGTTTGTGATGGTGCCTGTTTTTATGCTATTAGCAGTGATATTGATGTCGCCTACCGCGGTCGTAACCGTGCCGCCGTTATTCGCGAAAGCGCCTGTTACGATTACGGGATTGCCGTTCACATCCAGAGTGCCAAGGGTTATGGTAATATTCCCTCCTGCATTCAGTGTATCCTGTAATATCCACGTGCCGCCTGCATTGCTGAAGACTGCATTATATAAGGAAGAGCCGCCCGTTAGTATAGTATGTAAACCCGTGCCGGTGAATGTAACTGTGCCATGCTGTGCGTTAAACGTGCCGTTATTCGTCCAGTTACCCGCCACATTCATGTTAGCGGCATGGCCTGTTAGAGCGCCTGTGATAGTTACGTTATTAAAGGTAGTTGCGCTGGATCCGCTGACAGTCGTCGTGCCGTTAAACACGATGGTGCCGGAATTATGGTCAAAAGTGCCGCCATTGCGGATAAAATTCCCCGAAACGGTCATAATAGAGGAAGGCGCGGTGAATGTGCCTCCTGTCTGCAGGAATAAGCCGTTTACGGTCATTGCGTTCAAGCCGCAATTAAACGTTCCTGAGGCCTGGATAAAATCGCCTGTAGTAATAGGTACGCCAAGGGTAATAGTGCCGGTATAACCGATTATAGTAAATGATCCGCCGAACCATGTGCCGATATTGTCAATATAGCAATCTCTATTGCCGTTGGGATTTAAACCAAAAAGTGTCCCTAAGAAACTAATCGCTTCGGTTCCTGTTGGAGGTTTGTGGCCATTAAAAGGCCATCCGCCGTACCAATTTGCGCTATCTGACCAGTTGCGAGACCCATCGGGGTTTACTACAGCGCTATTACCAGTCCATAACGGATCTACGGAAAGATTTACATTGTTTCCACAATCAACACCTACCGGAATCTCAAAAGAGTGGAGAGAATAGCAATCGCGCACAGCGACAAAATCTATCAGAGGGACATCAGCCTGAATATCCAGATACCAGAATGAACCTTCCGTTTGAGAGTAAAGCCTGATCGGCTGTTCCGGGAAGAGCGAACCCTTTATATTAAGGAAGCCCTTAAAAGTATAGGTATGGCCTGCTTCGAAGAATATCTCTTTATCGGGGATTGTGCAGCTGAAGTTGTAGAAAGTCATATTTCCGTATAAATACAACGGACCTGAACCAACTACATTCACATTTTCAGCATTTAAGGTGAGATTTGAGTCTTTGGAATAAATTATCGAGAAGTCGCTCCCGGGGGGACCTCGCAACAATATGCTGGTACCTATGCCTAAACTCTCTAAAATATTGATATCGCCAGCCGTCTTATATATATAGGTAAGGCCGGCATCGATATTTACGGGATATTCATAGCTTCCTATCGTATTGGCCCTTATAGTAACTGTCGGGGCGCGGATGACCGGGATTATTGCTTCAGGAATGGGAAATGGCAGTGTCGGATTAAGAACGATTATCGGGCCTACGGGGTTGGGGCCTACCGGATCAATGATCCCGGGGGCCGTTAACAGGCTGCCGGCATCTATATTAATTAACCTCTCAGCAAATATAAGGCCTCCCTGCAGCACTTCGAGGGCCTTTATATCTATTTCGCCTGTACCAGGCTGTGAGCCTTCCGATATGAGCTTGCCGTAGTTGATGAAACTGGTATCCGGGGCCGTTATGGTAATCTTGCTGGCTTCGATTGTCCCTGTATTAAGGATAGGCGCGCCTTCGGCGCTTAATGCTATCTCGCCGTTCGCGTCATTTATAGCTTTTGCCTCGATGATGCCTGAATTGTTAATGGCGTAATCAAATACTTTGTTGAGGGATTTTGCGGTCAACGTTACCGTGCCGCCATTAGCTGAAATCGTGCCGCTATTCTCAATAGCGCTCTGCATCTTCTGGCCATCCGGGCCGAATATCTCGCTCGCTACCGCTTTGTCTATCTGCACCGAGATGACGCTCTTATCATCCAACGAAAGCCTCATCTCTTCGCCAGAGGCAACGATAACATACTTGGCTTGAATTGTGCCGGTATTGGCTATCGCCTGAGATAAGAGGCAGACGTATCCGCCCGGTTGAGGAATGAGTTTGCCGTGATTGATGATGTAAGCGCCCTGGCCGATGAATTTGAAGTTGCCTGTCCTGCAGCCTTCGAAGAAATCGGCGTTTGAAATATTTAGTGTGGAAACTATAATATTTGCGGCGTTGACTTGAGCAGAAGATCCAAATATGATACCAGCCGGATTGATCATGGCCAGAGTACCTGTACCATATAAAGTATAAATTCCATTCGCAATGGTTGCGATACCGCTCATGTCCCTCAAAATAGCATTAAGGGCGTAAATATCGAGCGTCTGACCTGCATTCAAATCATATTTGCCATCGAATGAAACATTACCAGGCCCATCTATTCTCCACCCTGTATCTGTTGTCGTCAGAGTCCCGCCGTCAACAGCGCCACTGACTTCCGCTAAGGCAGTGCCGGAAAAAATAAATAGACTTAAGACAAGTAAAATGGATGGGAAAATTAGAATGGGTGAGATTTTTTTCATAATTTATTTTCAGCTTTTGTCACTCAGTATACACCTGAAAAGATTTTATGTCAACAAAAACTTTCTGCCTTTTTCCTTTTTAACCGGAAACAATTTTTTCCCAGCGGAAAACTAAAATTTCTTCCCGACATCTATATAAAGATTGGCGTCGCCGAAAGAGGCCTTGCTGTTAAAGCGCCACCCCGCTTCGAACCTCGCACTAAAATCTTCCGGCAGGTTGAACCTCATGCCGCAGCCGTAGCCCTGGACAGTCCTGTCCTCTTTGTCGGTCGGACCGGGCGATTTTATATGCACGTATCCCAGGTCATAAAATCCGACAAAACGGAAGGCGTCGTAGAAAGTGCTCTTCGAAAGAGGAACCTTTATATCTTTTGGAAAACCGTAAGGCGGGAACGACCATTCAACAGTGCTCGTCAAGCCGGCGTCACCGGCAAATTCGCCGGGCGCATATCCCCTGACGTTCGCGATGCCGCCGAGCTGGAACTGCTCGATGGCCAGCAGCCGATAAGCGGACGACTGGAATGAGTTCTTCCATAATATAGTGGAAGAGAAAGGCATGGGCTGAAGCCGATACAGGTTGCCGACCAGCTTGAAGAATTCCGCTCCCGCGCCGACCCTGGAACCCAGCGGATCCTTGGCGTGCAGGTTGCCGATATTGAGTCCGGTGTCTTCTTCCAGGGTGATCACGGTCCTGCCCCACTTGTCGAACATATCGAGGTCTGTGCTGAATTTCAGGACTCGCGTTTCGTCCCTCGCAGCCTTACGGCCGCTTATGAAGTTCAGCGCGCTCTTATAATCGAAGCCGCCGTTTATCCTCATAGTAACGGTAGCCAGGTCGATGATGGTATAGTTGAAGAAGAGGCCGGCCAATTGAGCCCGACCGGTTACGTTCTGGGCCTTGAATTCCTTGCCCAGCTTGGTATTGTTCCAGAGGTAATATCCTCCACCGTCCAGATTATTAAGTAAAGGGATCAGGTATCGGAAATTATAATAATTGTAAAAACTATCCTGTGCCTTTTGGAACGTGAAGCTAAGTTTATCATCGAGGCCCAACAGGTTATTGTGTTCCACGGTAACGGTGTGCCTGTCTTTGTCTATGTACCTGGAGCCGAAATTATCGAATTCGTAACCTACGTGCAGGGGCAGGCGATCCTCGACCTCAAGGACAACATCGGTGGTGCCGGCTTCTTTGCCCGGCTCAAGCACGGACTTAACAAATCTGTCCGGGGTATCGTTCAGGCTGGTAAGGGCTTTCTGGAGGGCTTGATAGTCGAAATAATCACCTGGTTTCAACCGTAATTTTTTTTTGATCAATGTGGAACTAAAATAGCGGTTACCTTTTACTTCAACGTTTCCGAGCTTCCCTTCCACAACCATTATGGTCAGGCGGCCGTCCTTTATCTTCTGCGGCGGCAGATACGCCCTGGAAGTAACCCGTCCCTGTTTTCTGTATTCATCCGTTATCAGGTCGCATATCTTCTGCATCCCGCCTACGGTGAGTTCTTTGCCTTTATATGGCGCGACGATCTTACTTATGACATCCGCCGGAACGATGGTCGCATCCTTTACCTCAATATCGCTTACCTTGACCTTTGCGCCCTCTTCAACAGGAGCCGCTTTCTCTTCGACTTCTTCTTCGACCTTCTTTTTCGGTTTTTCGATCTGCTTTTCCAGCGCCCTCTGTCTCTTTATCTGCGCCTCTTGCTGTTCTACGCCGCCGGCCGACTGCGATGGCGGGGGTGTTTGTGGGTAAGAAGTACCCTGAAATATAAAGAGAAGACCGATGATAAGTATTGCGGTTTTTTTCATAATAAGCCTTTTGAAAAATGGTAACATTTTTTTCAAACGACGTCAAGTAATTTTATTGGTTAAAAAGGCGCTCGCCGACGTCCTCTATTATGCTGCCCACATCGGGCCTTACCTTATATTGCGGATCCCTCAGGGTCCCGGCGAGCTGTATCATGCTGTATTTACCGAGCGCCGTCACGATATTTTTCTGGGCGGTGGTGTCGAGCGCTTCGTCCGAAAACTCCGCCTT